>PDVH01000363.1_pt1 | contig 11558 bp, 14 predicted proteins | sample 1369781 | NCBI WGS metagenome assembly PDVH01 (sample SAMN07795378, study PRJNA414565) | Alkali sediment metagenome, whole genome shotgun sequencing project. | isolation source: glacial lake sediment | place: Bosnia and Herzegovina: Donje Bare Lake | collected 2016-06
GGCTGCGAAGTACCCGTTTCTGAAGGAGTCGGCCAAGTATCTGAGAGACACAGGCGTCTCTCTAGATCAACTCGTCTCCGGCGTCGCGTACGAGCGCGCGCGCTATCAAGGAAGAGGACGCGTGATGGAGGCCCTCGATGACGGCTCTATCGACGATCATCCCATCTCCTCGAAGATCGATGCGACGATCGAACTGCTCAGTTATCCAATCGCCAGGATGATCGTCTCCGCTGTCGCGGACCCTGCTTTCGTGAGAAGATACGCGATAGCCGAGGCGAAGAAGGCGAACGAGAGGCTTAGGGGCGAGAGCACCGAGTTCGTCATGAGAGTGGCGGATGAGCTCGGCCTCGAAGTCTCGACCGACGATGGCGGGTTCTCTGTCGATTTCGCCGATTTCCTGAGGTTCTCGGCGACCATGAGGAGCAAATCTTGGAAACTCGTGAACCAGCGGATCCAAGAGGGCAGAGTGCTCATCAACAGGCTAAGGCTCGTGAGAATAATCGAGCAGATGCTAACGGAAAGGATCGCCTCCGAACTGCCTCTCGAGGTCAATGACGAGATCCTCCAGAGATTCTCGCGCGAGATAGACGAGATAAGGCAGACTCTTGAACGGAGGAGGAAGGAACAGCGCGCAGAGGGTATGGGGAGGCTTAGCATCGTGAGATTCCCGCCCTGCATGAGGAAACTACTGGCTATGATTAGGGCAGGAGAGAACGTCCCTCACACCGGCAGGTTCGCACTGGTGGCCTTTCTGCACACGCTCGGCATGGATTCCGACGAGATCCTCGAGACCTTCTCGACCGCTCCTGATTTCGACGAGAAGAAGAGCAGGTATCAGGTCGACCACATAACGGGGGAGATATCTGGCACAGAATACACGCCGCCCGAGTGCAGCACGATGAAGAGCTACGGGATATGCTTCGACCCGGACGCCCTGTGCAACAGGATCAAACATCCGTTGAGCTACTACAGGGTCAAGGGAAAAGCGTTCAGGTCAGGGAAGTGACTTCCAGATCGTGTGGGCACGTTGCAAAGCGGTGATATTGCCAGCGAGACCGAAATATATCATCATCCACGCGATGAGCGAATAGCCGAAGAGGTCGTTGATGTCGAGCGAGGACGTCCCGGACAATTCGAACAAGTACTGAACCAATGAGACAACTACAAGGACGGCAATCCTGTCCGCTCTGCCTAGTATTCCCCTGTACTCCCTGCTAAGGCCAAGCGCCTGAGCCTGGGTTCCCATGTAGCTTGCGAGCATCACCCCGATAACTGCGAACAAGGCGAACGACACTGGGCACCTGACGCTCAGGCCGATCGCAGCCAGTATGATCGCATCCGCGTACCTATCGATGACATGATCGACAAAATCGCCGCGCTTTGACGCCTTCGATGAGATTCGGGCGACCTTTCCGTCGAGGGCGTCTAGGAAGCCGCTCACAAGAACCATGATCGCAGCAATCAGCAGAGCGGCGGTCCAGTCAACGGCAAAGAACACGGCTGCCAATATCGCGAATACGAGCGACGCCAGTGAAATGTAGTTCGGGTTGACGTTGCTGAGGCGCTTCGCCACAGGCGAGAGGATCTTGTCTGCATCATTGCGGTAGTTGTCTAGAACCAGCTCAGAACCTCCTCGCTCCAGTCAACATTGCCTGCACGATATTTGTTCCTTTCTCCTGCGATGATGTCCTCGATAGCTTTGGCGACTTCGCCAGGCTTCTTGTGAGTCGTGTCAATCTCGCAGACTTCGGCAACATTCTCGAGCGCTTCAACCAAGACCACATCGACCGCTTCGGCCTCTACGTTTTCCCGGATCTTCTTTTCGTCCCACCCTTTCCTTCTCAGGCGTTTCTCGAGCACCGAAGGAGAGCAGCGAAGCACAATTGCGACATCGGGTTTCAGAAGATGTGAGAAATGCCCTTCGAGGATGGCGTCATCGTCTAGCTTTGACAACGACCGGGCCAACTTTGTGACATCCACTTCTCTCGTCTTGCGTTTCCTATCGTACCCAGCCGCAGCATCGTACCTGTCTACAAGATCGTTCACATGTACGACAGGCATGCTCTTGACCAAGGAGCAAGCGCTGGTCTTTCCCACCCCAGGAGTGCCGGTGACGGCGATCCTCATGCAGCTAGGGATACGAAGTTGCGCGGATATCAAGCTTCAGCGGAAATGGCGGTCACAGAGAGGCGAGCAAGGTCTTGGCGAACTCAAGCCTGATACCGTGCTCGCGCATCCTGCGTACGAGCGCGTGCGATATGCCGAGTACGGCATTCTCATCGGTCGGGAACTCGATACCGCAGTCGATGTCCATGAGGACAAGATATTCCGGAGGGGATAGGCCCACACGAATTGGCTTGTGCGGCGACTTCGGCCCGATAGAGTTGACTGGCATCCTTCCAATGCTCCCTTCGTTGATCATCCATACGATCCTGCGGACCATGTTCCATAGGAAGCTTTCGGCTCTGAAATCGATTGCATAGAACATGCCCGTATGAGAAATCTCAATAGAATCGATCTTCCTCATGGGATTCCGTTCGTCCTTCCGTGCGTACCCGGAGAAATCGTGAACGCCGACGAACCGAGACGCGAGTTCGCGCATCAATTCCGGGTTCTGGCTGGAACTCGCTAGATAGTACCTGTACCAGCGCTGATTCGCAGCCCTCGGGTTGAAAGCGTCCGGCACCTCTATCGCGGAATAGACCCAAACGCCCTCCATCCTGGAATTGACAGCTGAGCAGAGCCTAGACAAAGGGAACGATGTCCGAAGCGATATGATGTTGCCTAGAGCGCTCACGCCGCGGTCCGTTCTGCTTGAGCTCCTGTACCCGCACTCGCGCGCTGATCTGATTGCGCCGACCATCGCCAGAGCTCTGACGAGCTCGCCCTCGACCGTGATCCTCTCAGGCTGTCTCTGGAAGCCGTAGAATCCGGAGCCGTCGTAGGCGAACTTGAGAGCGACTCTGCGTTCCTGGTCCACGCCATTGTCATCTCATACAAAGTTAAATACCTAGGGCATCTGTGCTAGATTCGTGCCCGTATTCAGAGTCGTCCTGATCGAACCGCTCAACGATGGTAACATCGGAGCGATAGCTCGCGCGATGAAGAACTTCGGGCTCGAAGAACTCGTGCTTGTGAGACCGTGTGCGGTAGGCGAGGAGGCCACGAAGAGGGCGATGCACGGCATCGACATTCTGAGGAATGCGCGCACTGTGTTCGCTGATGATGAGGCGTTTGATGGAATCGATTTCATTGCGGCGACTTCAGGCGTGGACACCATCAACGAGAAGAACTTCTCCCGCATCTCCATGCCCCCGAAGGAATTCGCCGAGAAGATCAGAGGGACGGAAGGCAAGATGGCTCTGCTCTTCGGGCGCGAGGATTTCGGCCTGGACAAGGCGCTGATCAGGAGATGCGATTTCCTCGTGACGATCCCTGCGAATCCCGACTACTCGATCCTGAACATCAGCCACGCAGCTACCATCATGTTCTATGAGTTGTTCTCGGCCGGGATCGTGAGATGGGAACCGAGGAAGGCTGGTGATGTCGAGAAGGACAAACTCTACGAGTACTTCTCGATGCTCCTAGAAGCAATCGACTATCCGCCCCACAAGAAAGAGAAGACGAAGGTCATGTTCAGACGGCTGATAGGACGGGCAGTCCCAACCACTTGGGAGTTCCACACACTGATGGGTGTGATCGACGGCGCGGTGAAGAAGTCCTCTGCGGGCGCGTTGCCCAAGAAGAAGAGAGTTGAGAAAAAGGGGTAGCATCCGTCGAAGTTGCGGTGACGGATGCATTTCTTGTTTGTTGTATGTTGGGGGAGGAATTGTTTATCCTATCATGTCAATGCCAGCGTAGCCAGCTGACTGGCCACGGACGACCTCATCGATCCCGACCGACTTCCTCGGAGCGTCCATCGAGGTGATGCCGGTCACGATCCCGATGAGCTTGATGTTGGTCCCGAAGTCTTCGTCGATCCTCGCGCCGAGCTTCACGTTCGCGCTATCGCTGAGCTCGCTCGTGACGCCGTTGAAGACCTGGTAAGCCTTCCTCAGGGAGAGGGAGGGGCCGCCTGTGATGTGAATCAAGGCGCCCGAAGCTCCCTCAATGTCGACATCGAGCAAGGGGTTGTTGAGCGCTTCCAGCACCACTTTTTCTGGATCTTCACTCTCGCCGTACAAGACGGTCGATGCTCCGCCATGAATCATCATGGTCCGGAAGTCCGCGAAGTCCAAGTTGATCATGCTCGTTTGGCAGATCGTTTCAGTGATCCCTGAGATCACTTCTGATATGAGCTGGTCCATCACCATGAAGGCCTGCTCGACGGGCAGTTTCGGCACTATCTCTAGCAATCTGTTGTTGTCTAGGATTATCGTGCTATGAGCCCGTTCTTTCAGTTTCGCGATGCCCATGAGCGCTGTTCTCAACCTACTCTTCTCGATGTCGAAAGGAAGTGTGACCAGAGAGACGACCACTGCTCCGTGGTTCTTTGCGGTCTCCGCGACGACAGGAGCTGCTCCGGTGCCCGTCCCGCCGCCCATTCCCGCAGTGATGAAAACGATATCGTAGTCCCTGACGAGCGCGTCTATCTTGTCGATGTCGTCACGGGCCATCTTCTCCCCGAGCACTGGGTCGCCGCCTGTCCCATAGCCGTGGGCCAGATGTTCGCCAATCAGCAGGCGCTTGTCGGCGTTGATCCTGGCGAGGTGGAAGCTGTCTGAGTTGATCGCGATAGTGTCGACGCCGTCAAGCTCGAGCCGCCCGAGCCGATGGACGCTGTTTGATCCGCCGCCCCCGCAGCCGATCACGCATATCTTGGGAGCTAGATGGGCCTCGAAATCGCATCCGCTGTCGAGGGCTTCCTTGATTAGCTTGTCAAGCAAGCCAATCGCCCTCCTTCGAGCGCTTCAGCTCATGCGTGTACACGTGTGCGACCATGATCCCATCCCTGCGCCTGTGTTTAGAGCGTCACCTTTCCAGTTCTTCCATCGCTTTGGACACTCGCTTTCGTATGTATTCGCGCACTGCGTTCCTGATGGCGTCGTCTACAGAAACGGAGTCGCCCTCCTGAACAAGCTGCTTCAGGTTGACGACATTTCCTTTCGGAAGCTCGACTGTGATCTTCTCGATGTACTCGGGCGTGAATTCGCCCTCGACGAACTTGTCAATGGCAGCTCGGATCGCGTCAGATATTGTGGAGAACTTGCCCTGGTCAACGAGCGCCTGCAGCGCTTGAACCCTCTCGTTGGGCAACCTGATTGTGACCCTCTCTGACTCTACCATCTGGCCGCCTTCTGCTGTCCGACGATATTCGGTGTTTCGTCAGACAAATGTCAGTATGGACTGCTAAGTATTTATAATTTACTTGACCCGGCCAGCACCGTGAAAAAGGAGTGCTAATTAGCAGAATTGGGAAAGCATTCTGCATGGACTCATCGGGCTGCATTCAAATGTTCTCGATCTTGCCCGGTGAGAACACCGTGGACGCTGTCTTGTATCGATACTTCTGAACTTCTCCTGCTCTCACGGTCACCTGGATAGTGGCGGGCATGCAGGCTTTCTTGCCCAGATATGGGAACGCCACCATAATCTTATGAGGCGTGTTCGGCAAAAGGGGAACTGAAATGGAATCCCCCCACGTCAGCTGCTTCGTCTCCGCGTCATCAATCAATGCATATGGTTTCTCAGTTATCATCCACTGCAAAGCACCCTTCTTACAGACAATCTCAATTCCCTCGCCCATGTATCTCGTCCTCCGCTTCTGACAATGCCCTGTCAGCCCCTAAGCTTTTCCTTCACGGGATTTGAGTCATTTGTCATTTCTCCGCTCTGAAACGTTTTGCATGAGGGTTGTCAACCTAGCTAGCGTGTGGTCAAAATCCAACCGAGGTCTATGCCGTCAAGCGAAAACTATTCAAGGTCGCTCGAGGAAGTTCTTGACATTGACTGCACGGCACGATAGTTGAAAGCTAGTTCAAGGAAGTTGATCTATGCTTCAAGGTGGCACTCGCATTTCCGAAGGGCATAGAAACCTCTCAATGAGTCACGTGAGCATAAGCAGCTGTTTGCGTCGGCAACAACTGAAGCCAGCATTTCCTAGAGTGTGACCTGGAAACGTAGCTCTTCCAGGAAATGTTTTTAAATACCCATTTAAATACAGAACGTGTCGGTGGTGCTTCTAGTGGCGGTCATCAGAATAGAGAATGTTGTCGCCTCAACTTCTCTGGGTGGGGAGTTGGACCTGCAGGCGATCGCATTGGCGCTCGACGGCGCAGAATACGAACCCGAGCAGTTCCCCGGCCTGATATACAGGCTGAAGGAACCGAAGACCGCGACACTTCTGTTCAGGAGTGGAAAGGTCGTCTGCACGGGTGCAAAAAGCCTTGAGCAGGTGAAGACCGCGATCAGCAAGGTCTCGAAGCATATCGAGGCCGCGGGAATCAAGATGAAGGTCGAGCCGAAGATCGAAGTCCAGAACATTGTGGCCTCAAGCGACCTTGGAGCCAGAATCAATCTCAACGCAATAGCCATCAGCCTAGGACTCGAGAAGGTCGAGTACGAGCCCGAGCAGTTTCCAGGTCTGGTCTACAGGCTCGATGTCCCGAAGGTAGTCGTTCTGCTTTTCGGAAGTGGCAAGCTCGTGTGCACCGGTGCTAGGAAACCTGAAGACGTCGATGAAGCGGTGGCTAAGATCACCGAGGAACTCAAGGCAGCTGGTCTGCTGAAGTGAGCTGGGTATCAACATGGCAACTCCCATCCTGGACAACCACATCCATCTTGAGCCTTTCAGGGGAGCGAACGTCGATTCGGTGAGGGACTTCGAGAGGCACGGAGGAACTCACCTCATCATTTCACATCTTCCGTATGAGGAAGTCCATGTCCAGTCCGCTGAGGATTTTCGCAAGAGCTTCGACCTTACGATCTCGGTCAAAGATAGAGTAAACGAGGAAACAGGCGTGAAGGCGTATGCGACAGTGGGGCCGTACCCCGTGGAGCTCCTTGGCCTAGTGAAGATCCATGGCCTCGAGAAGGCCAAGGAGATCATGATGAAAGGGATGGACATCGCCGCGGAATACGTCCGCGAGGGCTCTGCGATCGCGATCGGCGAAGTGGGGAGACCGCACTTCCCGGTCTCGACGGAGGCATGGCTCGCCTCGAACGAGATAATGCAGTATGCGATGACGCTCGCGAAGGAGACGGGCTGCGCAATTGTACTCCACACAGAGCACGCGACGCCCGAATCGATGAAACAGCTGGCCGAGATGGCCGACAAGGCCGGCCTCGACAGAGGGAAGGTCGTCAAGCACTACTCTCCGCCTCTAATCAGACCGATTGAGAATTTCGGCCTGATGCCGTCGGTCCTGGCCGGAAAGGATGCGATCAAGGAAGCTCTCGGAAAGGGAACCAGGTTCATGATGGAAACCGACTTCTTGGACGACCCGAGGAGGCCGGGAGCAGTATTGGCCATCGCGACTGTGCCTAAGAGGACCGTTGCATTCATTCAGCAGGGGCTGATGACCGAGGAGCAGGCATACGTGATCCACCACGAGAATCCGCTGATGACCTATGGGGATGCGTTCGATCAATAGCGGATCGCGAAATCCTCGAACTCTCCCTTGGCCTCGGAGAACTCCACTTTCTTCCCCTCGACCTTCGCATGGGGCTGCTTTGAAGCGCACCACTCGATTGCTTGGCGGACCTTCTCTTCTTCGCCCTCAAGAACCGCCTCGACACGGCCATCAAGTGTGTTCTTGACCCAACCAGTAACCTTGAATGAATCTGCACACTTCTTCGTGTTCGCTCGGAAGAACACTCCCTGCACCAGCCCTTCGAAGAACACGTGAGCGCGGACCTTCACGCACTCTAATCGACCTTGGAGAAGAAGAAAACTCCCACGCACCACGCTCACCGGGCCGTTACCAAAGCATTTTATACTAACATAGCGATTTTTAACGTGCACGCACGCGCGTGTGAGGGATGCACTTCCAGCACAAGGAAGAGCGTCCGCCCGACGTTCCCCGAAGGTGACCCAAAATGATGAGATCGCTAGTCGAAGACGCACTTGCCCGTGAAGAAACCCAAGGAGCCAGCATGGCTCAAGCCGCAGCGCTCGGTGCAGACCAACGTGTCGATGCTGAGCTCGAACAGATACTGAGGAGCCTGAAGACCAACATCAAGATAATCGGTGTTGGCGGCGGCGGATCGAACACGATAGCAAGAATCTACGATGAGGGGATAGTCGGCGCTGAGCTATTTGCAGCGAACACGGATGCGCAGCACCTGTTGACGCTTCACGCACCGCACAAGATACTTCTCGGGCGAAGAGTCACGAGGGGGCTTGGAGCTGGCGCACTGCCGCAGATCGGCGAAGAGGCTGCCAGAGAGGCCGAGGAGGAGCTGAAGAAGATCCTCATCGACACCCACATTTGCTTCGTAACCTGCGGACTCGGGGGCGGAACCGGCACGGGCGGAGCTGCTGTAGTTGCGAGACAGGCAAAAGAAATGGGTGCGCTTACAATCGCGGTCGCCACTTTGCCCTTCCGGGGAGAGGGCAAGATGAGGATGGAGAACGCCGAATGGGGACTCGAAAGGCTGAGAGATGCGGCGGACACTGTTATTGTCATTCCGAACGACAAGCTCCTCGAAGTTGTCCCAAGACTTTCTCTGAACGCGGCGTTCAAGGTCGCGGATGAGGTCCTGATGAGATCGATCAAGGGCCTCACTGAAGTCATCACAAGACCCGGACTGGTCAACTTGGACTTCAACGATGTCAAGACGATAATGAAGGGCGCTGGAGTTGCCATGATTGGACTCGGAGAGTCCGACGCGCCTGGAGACGAGAGGATCCAGGAGGCGATCGACCAAGCACTCAACTCACCGCTGCTCGAAGTGGACATAAGCGAGGCGAATGGCGTGCTCGTCGATGTCATCGGCGGAACGGACATGACTATTCGTGGCGACCGGCGTGAAGTCGAAGCAGATACTTGGGAAGCCCGGCCAAGAGAAGAGATACAGAGGAGTTGGCGAGGTCGACCTGGTCCGCTGAACGCGCCGGAATGGCTTTCCGAAACGTTTAATATAGCCAATCAGCTACGGTGCTTTCAGCCCGTGAGCTTGGCTCAGGGCCGTGCTTTGTCACATTAAGTATGAACATTTCGGAGGCTCGACATGAAGTCACTGGTCGATAGCGTCATCTCCGCTGCCGAGCAAGAGCAGCAGAAGAAATCACCCGAATCATTCCGAGCTCTTACCGCCGAGGATGAAGAGCTTGAGAGGATACTGCAGGGTCTGAAAACCAACATCAAGATCATCGGGTGTGGCGGTGGCGGGTCGAATACTATCAATCGGCTTGCGGAGGCGGGCATTGTCGGAGCGGAACTGTATGCTGCCAACACTGACGCTCAGCACTTGCTCATGACGAGGGCCCCTCACAAGATACTCCTAGGCAGAAGGGTCACAAGAGGACTCGGAGCCGGTGCTCTCCCGCAAGTGGGAGAAGAAGCCGCTCGAGAAGCCGAAGAGGAGCTCAAAGCCGCGTTGAATAACGCGGACATAGTGTTCATCACATGCGGACTTGGTGGCGGAACCGGGACCGGCGCTGCCCCGTTCGCGGCCCAGATAGCAAAGGAGCAGGGGGCACTCACAGTGGCAATTTGCACATGGCCGTTCGCCGCAGAAGGAGCGGTCAGAGCCGAGAACGCCGAGTGGGGCCTTGAGAGGCTGAGGACCATTGCGGACACTGTCATAGTGATCCCCAACGACCGCCTGCTGGAGATCGTTCCGAAGCTCTCGGTCAACGCCGCGTTCAAGGTTGCCGACGAAGTCTTGATGCGGTCGATCAAGGGCATCACCGAGGTGGTCACGAAGCCAGGCTTGGTCAACCTGGACTTCAACGATATAAAGACGATCATGAAGTCCGGCGGGGTCGCGATGATAGGTCTGGGCGAGTCCGATGACGACGATGCGGCGGTAGTTGCGGTCAACGAAGCGATAAGCTCTCCGCTGATCGAGATGGACATCCGCGAGGCGACAGCCGCACTGGTGAATGTCACTGGCGGACCGAGCATGACTGTCACCCAGGCCGAGCAGGTCGCCGAGGTGCTTCAGTCCAAGATAAGCCCAGGCGCGAGGATCATCTGGGGAGCCGCGATCGACGAGACGCTCGAGAACACCATCAGGGTGATGGTCGTCATCACTGGAGTCAAGTCGAAGCATATCCTGGGTCCTGCAAAGAACAGGAAGGGCAAGGACTTGGGACTAGACTTTATAAAGTAGTTATTGTACTAGGAACTGAACTCAATGCCCGAGATCAAGGATCTAATGGACAAGTCCTGGGATCTTCAGCGGAAGATCGAGGAGAAGACAAAACACGTTGGCAAGGGCAAGTACGGCCGCGTGATAAAGATGGCCCGGAAGCCAACGGGAGAGGAGTACCTCAAGGTCACCCAGATAACTTCTATCGGCCTCTTGTTGATAGGCGGCTTGGGATTCCTGATCTACTGGATATTCGAGTACGGTTCGAAGATGCTCATAAACGCGTTCAAGTGATTCCAGGAGCACGAGGAAAAACGAGGGATTTGATTGGGACTTTTCGACATAGAGCCGAAGAAGAAGAAGGAGGAGCCAGTTAAGGAAACACCGGTTCCGCAAGCGGGAGCGAAGGCTCTCGAGTTCGTGGTCCAAGGCGAGACGAAGCGCATGATGGCGTCCGGAGACGCTTCTGAGTTCGAGATGACTCTGAAACTGCCGGATGACGGGCAGCCGCACGATATCGTGGTCAAGGTCGACACGCTCTTCTCTTCGACGGAGGAGGGCTCGCCCGAATGGTTCGTGAAGCTCTACGATGCAGTGGGCGTCGTTTGGGAGAACACTCCCTCAGCAGACCAGACAACTGAGCGCTTCTTCGAGATCATGCCTAGCCAGGAGAAGTCATTCACTCTCAAGATCACATCACCGACTGGCGCGAGGTACGGCGACAAGATCACCGTGCTCGTGAACGCGTGCCTAAAGGACAACCCGAGCATGAATGATGTCGCGACCATGCAGGCGACCGCGAGGCAGTCGATGCTCGCCGTCAAAACATCAATAGGGCACGAGAAGGCAGTCGCAGACTCTATTGCCAGCAGGGCCAAGCCAAAGCCGTCCGGCGTGTTCGCGATTCTGTCCCCGGCTACGATCAGAGGCTACGTGTTCGTGGAGGCGATGAACACTGACAGCCTGAGAGACCTCGTAAAAGGAATCCGAAGGACGCGAGGCATCGTCAAGGGCGAGACGAGCTTCGCGGAGATCGAGCACTTCCTGACACCGAAGCCAATCGTATCAGGGATAGTCGAGGGAGACATAGTCGAGCTCATCGCCGGCCCGTTCAAGGGCGAGAAGGCGCGCGTCCAGCAGATCGACGAGAACAAAGAGGAGATCACAGTCGAGCTGTTCGAGGCGATGGTGCCGATACCCGTTACCATCCGTGGCGATCACGTGAGAGTCCTTGAGAAGGAGAGATGAACACAATGGTAGAGAAACTCGATGTCCTGGTGGATGGCGGCAAGGCAACGCCC
>PDVH01000208.1_pt1 | contig 11552 bp, 17 predicted proteins | sample 1369781 | NCBI WGS metagenome assembly PDVH01 (sample SAMN07795378, study PRJNA414565) | Alkali sediment metagenome, whole genome shotgun sequencing project. | isolation source: glacial lake sediment | place: Bosnia and Herzegovina: Donje Bare Lake | collected 2016-06
AACTCGTAGCATTTCTTTCCAGAGGTCAACCTTGTAAGCGATGCCCGTGCTATCCCACGCCTTACCCATAAAGCCAAGCTCATAGGGCGGGTCGGTAACGATGGAGTCAACAGAATTGTCTGGAAGTTTTTTTAGTTCGATTTGGCAATCTCCGCAGATAACCTGGTTGATTGGAACCGAGGGTGGCAAAACAGGGGTAGTTACAACGGCAGTAGGAGTTGGGGTAGTTGGTGGCAGTTGCTCCGGAACAGACACAGAAAGGGATGCTTCCTGGAGCAAAACAGGGGTAGTTGCAACGGCAGTAGTAGTTGGGGTAGTTGGTGGTAGTTGCTCTGCGGTAGGCTCGGTAGGCTCGGTAGGGACACTTGGGACACTTGGGACAACGACCTCTTGTCCCTTTTGTCCCTCTTCAGTTTTAGGTTTTGCCAGGTCCGGCCGCCGCACAATCTCCATGAATGGCTCATCCATCATAACATAGCCAATAATCTCACCAGGGACAAGGATTTTTTCATCGAAGTCAAACCAGAGGCCGTGCCTGCCCCCCGAAAGTCCCACCCGCGCATAGTTTTTTCCTTTCTTGGATTTTCTGTAGGCCGCACTCCTCACGGCATCAATGACCATAACCGAGCCGGGATAAACCGTTTTGAGGTAGTCTATTGAACCCTGCCTGCCATCCATGGCGAACTTACTTTGCGGGGTATTCATATCCGGAGCCGGGGACAGCGGTATTAACAGGTCGCAGTAAAGTTTTTCAAAGCCCTGGACAATGTGGCCCTTCGCCACGATAGGGAAGCCATCTGCCTTGAGAATATCCTTGTAGAGAGTGTAGGCTTCCGGGGCAAGCTGGACCTGGACCGTTTTTGTGCCATCATTCAGGGACAGGACAGCCACTTTTGGCTCTATGAAAGTGAAAGTGCCATCTTTCGGGTTGGCCTCCTTGATTTCGACTTCCATCACCATGCCCTTCACCCAGACATCTTCCTGGTCATTTCCAAAATCCAGGGCACTTAAGGCCTGATATTGCAGATTTTTCGCAAAAACATCATCATAAAACTGGATTGCGGGCTTTTCCCCGGGCATATTGTAGTAACGGATGAGCTTTTCCGCTTTCTCCTTGTCAGTCCAGTCCGGCATCCAGGGGTTGTCAATCGTGCCTATGTATTTGTAGAACTCGCTTTCATCCAGCTTTTTGACTTTTTTCATTATCTCCTCGGAGTTATCGAAGATGATTTTTCGTTTGTTGATGAACTTGTCCAGAGCTCCAATTACGGTCAGGCCGCGGAAGGCCGTTATGTTGGTGTGGGAGCGGATGAGGAAGTCCCTTAAATTCAGGTAAGGCCTGCCGGCCATGAGTTTTGTGGACATCGCAGGACCTACGCCCACGATTCCGGCAAGTCCGCAAACTATGCCATCAGAGCAGGGCGTGAACCCCAGGCCGGAATCATTTATGTCGGGCATTCTGATTTTCAGGCCGAAATCCCGGGCTTCCATGAGAAAATCATTGAACTTTGTCATATCTTCCTCGGCTCCCAGGACAGCACACCAGAATTCCTTGGGGTGAAAGACTTTGAGCCAGCCACACCAATAACTGATGATGGAATATTCGATGCTGTGGGAAAGATTGAAGGCGTAACCGCTATACGCCACGATAGTATCAAAAAGCTTGCCGGAATCCTCGGGGCTTATGTTGTGGTTTTTCTGCGCCCCTTCCACAAACTCGGTTCTCAGCTTTTCCAGGCCTGCCCGGTCTTTGGCCTTAGCCATAAGCTTTCTCGCTTTCTCTGCTACGGTCCAGCTCAGGCAGCCAATGTCGTGGATGACACGCATAATTTGCTCCTGGTATAGCAAAAGCCCCTTTGTGTCCTTGGTTATCGGCTCGAGGAGCGGGTGGTCGTAGGTTACGGGTTGGTTTCCCTGGCGCCGGGCCGCATACTGGGCGGTCTGGCCAGACTCCAGAGGTCCGGGGCGGTGAAGAGCTGTGGTGTCGTAGAGTGTCCTAAAATCATCAATGGCCAGCTGCTTTGCTAATTTGGACATTCCCGGGGTACAAAATTGGAAGATACCAGCTGTTTTACCCAACTTGAACACTTTTTCGTATACTTCCGGGTTGTCGTAAGTGTTTGGAAGGTCTGCATCCGTAAGACCGGACATTTTCAGGGTTTCCGCAATAATCCGGAGTTCCACCAGGCCGAGCAAATCAAATTTCGCCACTCCCTGGTCTTCAAGGCCTTTCTTTTCCCATGTCGAAACAATCTGGTCTTTGGTTTTTGTGATAGGGACTATGCCGGCCACAGGTCTGGCGGTCACGATAAACCCTGCGGCATGGACACCGGAGTGCCTTATCTGGCCTTCCAGGGCCATAGCTATCCTTGCGGCTTCAGGGTATTTTTTGGCAAATAGCCTGCCCTCTTCCAGGTCTTTAAAGGTATCCTCGAGGCATTGGTTTGCCCGGGGTTCAGTTTCCTCACGGGTGATGATGATTTTGGAAAACCTGTTGATTTCGGGGAGAGGTATGTTGAAAACCCTTCCCACGTCACGCATAATGAGCCTGCCGTGCCAGCGGTTGTATGTTATTACCTTGGCGCAACAATCAGTGCCATATTTGCCCCGGAGATATTCCATTACCCGCCACCTCTGGGTGTCCTCAAAATCCAGGTCAATGTCAGGCATATCCTTTCGGTCGGCAGAGAGGAATCTTGCGAAGGAAAGATTATATTTGATGGGGTCAAAATTGGTTATGCCCAGGAGATAGGAAACCAAAGAAGAGCCGGCGCTCCCCCTTCCGGGACCAACAAGAATATTGTTACATTTAGCCCATTTTACATAGTCCATAACGCACAAAAAGTAGTCAGTGAAACCCTTTTCCACTATGCGGTCGTATTCGTGCTTGGTCCTGCGGACATATCTTTCATTGTCAATGAAGCCTTTGGCTTCCAGGGAAGTCTGAAGCAAATATTCAAGATAACGTGGGCTGTCGGTCATTTAATTCCTCCAAAATAAATTAGAGGAAATATGGCTTTAAAGTTGTGTGATTTCCATTTAATTTTGGTCATTGATTTTCTTATTCTCTTATTATTCCATTTGCGTATATAGAAAAGATTTTCAGTTCCTCCGCAAACTTGTCCATATTCGCAAACAGTACTCTTTCTCACGCCTTTAAAGTTGCCGTTTGAATATGGATAGCGTATTCCGCTTTTTGAGAACTGCATGTCGTGAAGTTTCCTTCGCACCGACCTGTAAGTGTCATCTACAACTACAAACGTTCCTTCTGGAATATGAGCTTGATAGAAAACATCAGTTGCTATCGCAAGAGCGTCTGAGCAATGCGCCGTGAAGGTCTCGGCAGACTTACTTTGTGATTTGTGATAGCCGTAAAGTCCTCTACAATTTTTGTCTTTCCTATTTCAACAGTTGAGAAGTTTTTTCCCCAGCGTTTGTCCCTGTGGTTGAACCTTATATCTTCCATAGCCACAGTGCTGATTGGATAGCACCCGAAGAACTCTTTGAGTGCCTTCAGTCTGCTATTCACGATAACCAACTGGGAAGGTGCCATGAAGCCATCTCTTCCACGGTTGTCAAACCTTTCAGGTCTCCTTCTACAATTTCTATGTCGTCTTGCTCTTCGCTTTTGTTTTCTCTCTTTGAGTTTAGAAACTATCTTTTTCTTGTCTGGTAGTTTCCACATCACAGACAAGTTATTTTCCTTACCAACTGCTACGGCATATCCCTCGAATTTTGTTCCAAAGTCAACACCCAACGCTGTCTTAGGAGCGGCCTTTCCTGTCTCTACCAACATCTGTATGCCAAACTGACTGAACTTATTCCAGACGGGTTTGGCTTGTTTTCCTTTCAATAATTTTCGTGCTTTACTTGGTTTCGTGGGTGTAAGTGGTGTCCCATCTTTTGCCAAGACGAACACATTATGTCCTGATATACAGGCTCCCTTGCGGGAGTCATACCCACATCCCAAATGAACAAAGGGCTTAGGCTCCTCAACAGTGTTCCTGTTGGTTTGTAGAGCCTTGACATTAAACGATTCTGCCGAAGTGGTCAGAACTTGTGGAGTATCCTGACGTTCTTGTAGCCCTATGCTCGTAGTTTCTGTTTGCATTTTTTACCTCTTTTTCTTGTTTTCTATGCTTACTTAACTTTTGGTAATCAACTCTTGCGCTATGAGTCGTTACTCACAGGCCCACCCCTTTTAAAGATGGGTAGTTGATGCTTCCTCCTGCAATTTTTTATCCCGCAAACCGGGCAGATGAAAGAAATCTTCTGGTAGGAGAGGAAACAGGCCGCCGCAAGCGCAATATCTACTCCAGCATTCAGAGGCTGCCTGGTGAGCATGGAAGCTACAAATAGCAGCAGAAAGAAAACCGCAAACCCAAAGAAAATATCAACAGCCCTCATATTTGCCCCTCCATTCTTTTTTGATAAAGTCTGCCAGATTTGACAGCTCTTCTATTCTGGAAATCCGCCTCATTCATCCTGCACCTTCCCGATTTTTGACAGCACATGGGTGTCGGGCCGCTGAAGCCATGCTTCATAGCCCGCATCTTGTGGCAGAAATTTCATCATATCAGGGAGGAGATTGCCTGTCTCCTTCTGTATGAGAAAGGAACATTTATCCGCCACTTCCCTTGTGTTGGCAATCATCTGTTTAACCGCTTCCGGGGTCACATACGAGTGCCTGGAAGCGAGCTCCATGATGTCCTTGTCCTGGAGATAATAAAAAGTTTTGTCGGAGAACCCGGCCTCGGAATATTTCATTCTCATGGAAATAGCCTTGATGGCTTTATGGATACTTTCATCTTCTTTGTTCGGGTAGTGGGAGTCTGAGGTGACCACGGCTTTGATGTTTTTTTCAGCGGCCTGCTGCAGCAGGAACTGGTTGACCTCCTTCTGGTTGGGAACACTATCGTTGAAAATTATTTCAACATAAAAATCCTCCCCGAAACTCATTTTGAGCTGGGAAACGAGGATATCAGCACCCACAGTATTCCCGGCAATAATTTTTTTGCTAACCAGCCCGCTGGTGCAGGCGGTCATACAGATGAGGCCGGCTGAATGGTCGAGAATGTCTTTCAGGAGCATCCTGGGCCGGTAGTGGAAAAATTGGGTTGCCGCCCTGCCGTTGAGCCAGAGGAGATTGTCCCAGCCGGTCTTGTTTTTGGCCAACAAAACAAGATGGCCGGATTCCTTGTCTTTTTCGTCCTCTATGACGTAGGCCTCAATGCCGAGAATGGGTTTTATGCCGGCTTCAAGGCAGGCCTGCTGAAAATAAAGACAACCCGCCAGGCCGCCGTGGTCTGAAATGGCGCAGGTATCATAGCCCTTAACTTTTAATGCTTTGATGATGACAGGTACTGTACCCAGACCATCCCCGATTGAAAATTCGCTGTGCAAATGCAATGGCACAAAAACCTGTTTTGAGGTCCCAGGGGCCTCTGGAGAGGCCTGTTTTGGCATTTCTACCGGGGTATTTATCTTTTCTATCACTAGGTTTTCTTCCATTCTACCAACCTCACATCAAAGTTACTTCAGGTAACTTTAAGTTACTTTCTTTTTTGCTTTTGGTTTTGGTGGCTGTCTTTGTAAAACCACCACTCCCTGGAGGCCGCTGATGTGCTCCCAACCCAAGGTCTCGGTTATTTTGTGAAATTCCACAAGAACACTCTCTTCCTGGAACCCATCAATCACAAAGCACAGGCAATCCGTTTGTTTCATGGCCAGCTTCAGGAAAAGTTCCGCTTCTACCAGATTATTCTCCTTTATCAGCGACCTCCCAATCGCAAACACAGTATCAAAGTTTTCCTTGTCCAGAGGGCCGTAAACCCTACGTCCCTGAAAAAAAATTCCTGATACTTCGGCGATTTTATGTCTTTGGTTATCCTGGTGACAAACCACTTCCGCATCAGGGTACCTTTCAGCGATTGCTGCTGTTCCAAGACCAGATTGGCCGAATAAATCCAGGATTTTAACGGGTTTCACGCCAGCAAAAGCTATTGTATCAAAAGCCTCGCGGTAAATGTGTTTTTGCTCATCGAAAAACTCGTTTATTTTCCAGAGCGCATACCATTTCTGGGCTATCCCTGGTATTCCGGGTCTCTCTTCTTTTTTGTGCATTTTTATTTCAGCTATTATCCGGTATGCTTCTATTTCGTGGAGGTTCATTGACCTCGCTGCCATTCTTAAGGCTAAATGTCTTAAGTTTTCCGAAAATTGTCCCGCTTCCATCGCCATCTTCCTCCTTCGTCCTTCTTCGCGTCTACCCAATCCCAACGGGAATTTGGGCAACATTATTTTTTTATGTTTGGGGGTTTATAAGCGTTAATTTTTTTTCGGACACCAATCACCATTGCTGAAAAAGAGTCTCCGGTTTTCACGCAGACTGGGCAGTAGTACAGGTCCAGGACCATCCAGAAACCATCATTCCTAGAAATCCTCGCCAGGCCTTTATATAATGGACTTTTGCATGTCTTGCAGGTTGGTGCTGTTTGAAGATAGAATGTCATAGCGACTATCTTCTTACGCCTTTATACGGGCAATCCTTTGGAGGGGTTATTCCATCGCATTTCAGCTTATTGACGTGCCAGCGTCTGCCGGGAGCGGCATTGAAAAAAGTTCTTCCTCTCACCTTCATGCTTTTGCAGAAGCGAAAGCCGTTGGCGTTTTTCTTTTCCCGACTCACATAAACGCACAAACCGATATCACTTCCATCAATTTCAGTTTTTGGAATAATTGCTGTCATACAAAATCCTTGTTTTTGATATAAATTTTTCTTTGCTTTTTTTCTCCATGTTCGTATACATCAAGCTCTACAAACCATGTATATTTGTCTTGTGTGGAAATATTCCCGATATCCACAGTCAGGCCGCAATCCTCATTCTGGCAGACTCCCATCTCTTTAAAAGGTAGTCCGGGGTCCGTATTTTGGCGGCGGCCAAGATAGCAGACTATATTGTGTTGACAGGGTTGTTTTTCTTGTTTTTCGGCCATTGCCTTAACCTCCCTCCATTGCCTTATTTATCCATGGGAAATCTCCTCGAAAGTCAGCATAAACGAGCCGCAAGAGGTCATTTTCGCTCATTATCAGGGCATATTTTTTCTTAGCCAGCTTAAAAAGCTTCATTTTTCACCCGATTGACATTACTATACCATGAGGCTTGTGACAAACCTGGCATTGCCAGTTGCGGCCTGTTTTTAGCCCGGTGGTTTTGTCTTCCACTTCAACCATCTCTTTCATACAAGTTGGGCAGGGGCGTTTTCCCTCCAAAAGAAGGTTTTTCCAGACAATGAACTGTTTGTTATTCCGCAACCTGGCATCTGCCATTAGTTTTTGGGTTGTCAAAATACTCCCCCGCAAAGAGGCCTGTTCCTGTGGGATTTTAGACTTCCGTAGGCGCTCCTCAAGTCTTTTCCGTTCTCTCTCCAAAGCCACAAGCGATACGTATTTTATCCAATCACCCGTTTTTCTCCCCGGTTATGAGTATATATTTTCCGCCGGCACCGCTCACAACGATAAAATCAAAGCCCGTTATGTCCTGAACTTTTTCCCTGAAATAATCGCTGTCCAGAAGGGCATCCATGAAATCAGCAGGCCGGGTTTTCAGGCCACTATCGGAAAAGATGAGGTGCAAATTGCCTATGGTGACCATTTTTTCAGAAGTCCCGCTCTTTTCCAGCATCAGGTTGCTGAGCTCTGTCTGGATTTTCTCCACGTCCTCGATAATCCTGTTAATTTTGTTTTCCGGGGCTTCTACTTTTTGGATTTTATCAACTTTGACGGCCAATTCATCAACCTGTTCGGTCGCATTTTTAGGATTTTCAGGTGGCCTTTGTGTGGTAAAGATTAAAGGCTTCTCTTGGCTGTTCCTTTCAAAAATTTTAACACCGCGTATTTTGCGCAGGGTCAAATTAACCTGGGATACGGATTTATTTGTCGCTTCAGCAACCTGTTTTAGGGTAACTCCTTCAGGCCTGGCGGCCAGCTCCAAGGTTGTTTTTATTATCTTCTCCGCTGTAGCCCTGCCTTTCTGGGTTTTTACTTTTTTTATGTCTCCTTTCGTGGGGACAAGAGGGGAAGTAGCCCCCTCCAGCATCAGATAAAATACCTGGTTATGTTTATCACTTGCGAAAACCTCAAAGCTCTGGCTGGTCTTCTTCTTAACCATGTCCCGGAACCTTTCATCATCATGCACCAGTCGCAAAAACTTTTTGCTCTTTATATCTCCGGTTGCTCCCGGGCTTCCGGCCAGGTGCGCCCTGGCGATTTTGCCACCCCATTTTTCCTTGGAGAACTCAAAAAGCTCTTTCAAAACATCCCAGTTGATTGTATCTACGGGGAGATTCTCCATTTTCAAGGTCTCAATGTGTCTTCCATGAAAACGCCCTTTGTTCGGGGATTTCATTTCTGGGGTGATTTTTTGACCTGGCAAGGTGTAAATCTTGCGGTAGGTCCCGAAAGTGGTTTTGCTCCCATTGCTGCGGAGCAGTTTGCCCTCTTTTGTGAGCCTTTTCAGGGCGGTATTCCATTTCACATAAGCGTAAGTCCCGTTTGCTGGGACCTCTCCCTCGATTTCCCGGGCGAGGTCGGCCAGGGTGTGCTTCCCGTTTTTCACGGCATGGAGAATTTTATGCTCCATCTCCCTTCCCTCGGGAGTTTTGGCCGCTTTTTGCGGGGCCGGGGATTTGGGCAGCTTCGGCCAGGGTTCGCTTTCCTCTTTTGACAAAATAGGCAGCTTCCTTTTTTTGTAATGCCTTTTACGGGCGGTTGTTTTGGCCTTGTAATGCCTCTTCCTGGCCCCATGTCCCTTGAGCTTGATGTCGGACTTCAGGCATACCCGGAACTCCAGGCCGCTGTCCAGGAAATACTTCACAATCATTCTGGTGGCCTCGCTGGCCAGGCCAATATCCTTTCCAGTAACGCTTATCCTCAACTGCGAATGCTTGTCCTCTATTTTCCAGCCCATGTTTTTTCAAACTCCTCCCTGTTTCCTTTTTTGGAAAACTTTCGCAACCTCATCAATACCCTCAATCGCACATTGCAGTTGTTCTTTCAGCCCACTGAGGCTATCCATGGTACTTTCCGTATTGTTGATAATCACCTGAATCAGCTTTTCGGCGATATACCTGTCCAGGAATTTTTGCTCCTCGGTGAGCTCAGCGAAGCTTTTCTGGGCATTTGGGTTATAGCTTTCAGACTTGAGTTCTTTGCAGGCCTCAAGATACCATCTGTGCAAGTTCTCAGCCAGTTCTTCAATTTCGGCTTTCAGGTTATTTTCGTTTTCCATATCAACCTTTATCCTTTTTATTTTTTGGGTGTAGCGGGTGTAGCTTTTCCATACAATCCACGCAGAGATGTTGCTCTCCATTGAGTTCTTTGTCATCAAAACAGAAAATGGTTTCCTCATCCTCAATTAAACGCCCGCAATGGCCGCACTCCTCTATTTCTTCACCGCATATAGAGCAATTTACAGGCACATATTCTTCTCTGTCATGCTCTTCTGCTATTCCTTGTGTAAACCCATTTCGTTTTTTCATGCTTTCTCCTTTGATACACTTTTCTCTTTTGCCAGCTGCTTGTCCATGCAGCTTTCACAGATATGCTCCTTTTCTCCGGCCTGGCAGCAAAAAACCGTGTCACAATTTTCAAATGCCTGTTCGCAGCGGTCGCATATTTCAAGCTCCGTGTTACAGTTTGAACATAGTAGCGACACATCTATCAGGACATCTTCTTCAACGACAGCTTCAACGTAATCCGGTTCGTTTCCCATGTTTTCACTCTTTCGGTATCCTTAGCCTATGAAACCAGCCCTTGGATATGAACACAAAGAAGCAACCCTTCAGTTCGGGAATAAACAGCTTATTTAGCTCCACATTGGCAGCTACCATTTTGCCGCTTCTTATGGCTACCCAGCGGTTTGTCTGCTGCCTCAATTCCTCCTCCTGGATGAATTTGAAAATCTTCTGGGGTTGGGGTTGGTTGGTCATTTTTGCTCACCACTCCGGAGCAGGCTTTCTGAAATCTGTGGTTCTGCCGTGAAAGCCCCCTCAAAAATCTTCAATAGCAGGGGTGGCACGATAATGATGAGGCCTGCCCCGGCCAGGGCTACCATAATGATGAGCTGGTTGCCCAGTTTCAGGGCTAGGGCAGTCGCACCAACCGCCATAATGCCGACAATCAGGCCGGTGATGTACATAGACAGCAGTTTCCTTTCAACGACTTTGGTTTTGTTCGCTTTCGTCATGGAAAAGCCTCCGGCTTTGATGGAAAAACATTGATGTCCCCGCAGGCCAAGACATCTAAAATATACCTTTCATCCATGGTGGGGGTGACATTAAGCACAATGTAACCATTTTTGTCGCAACTTTCGCTGTCAGTAAGAATTCGGGACATAGCGGGCACGGCTGTTGGGGAGATAACTTGGGCAGAATTATTCAGAACCGGACACTTCTGCTTTGCCGCAAACTTCTGGCAGTCCCGCAGGCAGATTACCGTGTCCTGGGGCCTCAAATTATTGATTGAGCAGGCATCCAGGCAATGGACATAGGGGGATTTGTTGTTTTCATTTATGCTCCAAATAAAGTAAAAGCTTATAATGACTATAGTGAATACTGCCAATACCCCAACAAGTCTATCAAAAGAAAACTTGGTCATTTTGCTCCACCCTTTCTAACCTCATCTGCGGCCTTCAGGGTTTCATCTATGGTCTTCAGGGTTTTTTTGGCTTCATTGACCTGTTTCTCCCTGGCTGCTATCTTTGTGGCAAGCTCCAGGAAATCTTTCTGGGCTTCAGGTGCGTAGGTCGTGTTTTTAAAAATGAAATTTATGCAGTCCGCATGGATAGCCCCGTTCCGGGCCAGCTGAATCATGCGGTCTTGCATTTCATCAATTTCCTTTTGCTGGCTGGCGTAAAGCTTGGCCAGGTCGGCCAGGGTGTCGGCAATCCTCTGGAGAGTGTCATCTTCCTTTTGCTGGGGAGTGGGTTCTGTGGGTGACTGGGGTTTGCGATTAAACATTGACATTCCCTCCCTCGGGTTCCGGCTCGGGTGAAGCTTTTGAGCTGTTATGGGCGGCCACGGCATCATCATCGGCCCACTCGGCCACCGTAGGTGCCGGTTTCTGGATTGCCAGGGCGGGTGTTTTCTCCAGGATTCCTGGGGATTTGTCTGCTGTCTTGAGCAAGACAAAGGCCGTGAGGCCGCCGCAGATTATGAATCCTGCAGCGACCGCGGTAAAAACACTGCTTCCAGTCACGAAGGCCAAGGCAAACAGACAAAACTGGAAAAAAGTAAGACCTGTCATCGCATACACGCAGGCTTTGATTTTGGAAACCATAGTTCATCACATGATTAATACTGATTTACATTCAGGGCACTGCTTCAGGGAGCCGAAAGTGTGCCTGCCAGTCCTCGTGTCAGCATCTGTGACCACAACCCCGACATTTTGGAGCTCGGCCTGGCACTTGTCACATTGGGGCGCCGGAATCTTTTCCGGGTTCACTCTTGTGTATCCTTTTTTCATATTCTCTCTCCCTATCTTGTAAATCAAA
>PDVH01000364.1_pt1 | contig 11548 bp, 5 predicted proteins | sample 1369781 | NCBI WGS metagenome assembly PDVH01 (sample SAMN07795378, study PRJNA414565) | Alkali sediment metagenome, whole genome shotgun sequencing project. | isolation source: glacial lake sediment | place: Bosnia and Herzegovina: Donje Bare Lake | collected 2016-06
TGGGCGGAGTTTCTTTATCTGTGGAGGAACCGCATGCGGGAAAACAACAACAATGAACTCGATTATCCCCTTCATCCCTCCTCAAAAAAAGATTTATACCGCAGAAGGGACCCCTGAACTGCAGGTACCGCATACGGTCTGGCAGCGTCTGTTGACAAAGACAACCGGTCCAAAAGAAGGACAGGTCGATCTCTTTGACCTTTTAAAGGCCGCATTACGGTCACGGCCTGATTATATCATCCCCGGAGAGGTCAGAGGTGCTGAGGGGAACATCGTGTTCCAGGCGATGCAAACAGGCCATCCATGCATGACGACGTTCCATGCAGGGAGCGTTACCCAGGTTATTCAGCGTTTTACCGGCGACCCGATCAATGTTCCGAAGACATTTATGGATAACCTTGATTTCGTTGTGATACAGCTTGCAATTGAACGTGATGGAAAAATGATTCGGAGATGTACTGCTATCGATGAGATCGAAGGATACAATCGGGAGGTTGATGGTATCATGTCCCGTACTGCTTTCACCTGGAAAGCGGATGAAGATGTCCATATCTTCAAGGCGAACAGAAACAGTTATACCCTGGAGGAGAAAATCGCGAAAAATGCGGGATATGCAGATACCGCTCAGATCTATGATGAACATGAGCGACGGAAACATATCCTGGACCGGATGATAGAGGAAGACATTATGGACTACTATGAGGTCGTCCAATGTATATGGGGGTTTTACCGGGAAGGCGAAAAAGGATTACCGATTTCAGTATGAGGAAAAATGGCGAAAAAACAAAGTAGAAAGAGAAGAAACAAAAAAAAGGAATTTAGAATCGCCTATCGCAGTCTCGATAATCGTAAGAAATTCATCAGATCCATTTTCATACCTTTAGTCATGCTTGGCTTGTTAGTGATGTTTTTACCATTTCTCCTCCAACTACTTGTATCCAGTCAATTACAGTATAACTCTATGACCTTTATTCTCGCGGGAACCATACCAATCGCCCTTGCGGTTTTCTATCCATTTATCTCCTGGAAAAACAAAGAATCCGACATCAATGGTAAAATGCATTTCTTCATCACCCATATCCGAGTATTAGCAATTTCTGATCTGAGTTTGAAGGATATCGTCAATGTCATCGGTGGGAATAAAGCCTATAAGAGCCTGGGGGAGGAGCTACGTAAGATAAGCGTTCTAGCCGATCAATGGCGGGTTCCTATCTCGAAGACGTTCCGATTCGTCGGTGAAAGAACCCCAAGTAAGATCCTCCGGGACTTTCTGGATCGTTTCTCGCAAAGTCTTGATAGCGGGGTAGAGCATCGAGAGTTCATTGAACATGAACAAGATGCAGTGCTCCAGGAGTACAAGACGATTTACGAGGCAAGTAATGAAAATATCGTCATTCTAAGCGAAGTCTATGTCAGCCTGCTCATCGCCATTATCTTTGTGATGTCGATGGGGATTGTTCTCCCCATGGTGATGGGATCGCAGGATATGGGCAGTTTCATTTATGTGTCATCGTTTATGCTGCTCGCTTCAGAAGTAATGCTCCTTTATCTATTACGCTCTATGATTCCACCAGATGAGATGTGGCATAGCACTGGCGAAAAAGGAGAAATTGAACAGTCGCTTCAAAAGACGTTTAAAACCACGCTTCTTATCTCTGTTCTTCTCTGTGTTATGCTCTCGGTCTTCAAATATTATCTTTCACTCCCAATCTTTTCGATAATTCCGATAGAGCTCCTCATCGTTGCTGGACTGACTCCTCTAATCATCCCTGGCCTTAAAGCGCTTCGTGAAGAAGAACATATGTCACGAAAAGAGCGGAATTTTATGGGTTTTCTCCCAGCGCTTGGTTCCATATCGACCATGAGAGGAGGACGAATCAACGACTCTGTTTACTACCTCAGTGAGAAGGACTATGGGATTCTTACCAAACATATCAGAGACCTGTATCGACGATTGAGAACCCGTATAAACGATGATGCTGCCTGGGAATGGTTTGGTGTGGATACCGGCAGTAACTTCATCCAACGATCATGTGAAATGTTCCGACAGGCAACCGCGGCGGCGGCTAACCCCCGTACAGTATCGCGAATGATTGCAGAAAACATTCGGAAGATTAGGGATCTTCGGATAAAAAAACTCGCTATCGTGCGAACAACATCCGCATTACTCGCTGGAATTACTTTTGGGATCTCATTTTCTATTTATATTTCCTTTGTTGTAGCAAGGCATCTCAACACGATTCTCATCACAAGTAAAGCAGGTCATCCTTTTGAAGGAACACCGATCGATGTTGGATCGATACTAACTACAATCCCACCAGAGGTTTTTACACAGAACTATTTTTTAATATTCATTGTATTGATACTTCACTGTGTTCTCATGGGACTCACCATTCGATCCTTGCGAGGAAGCCATGTTTATGTTACATTATTTTATTTTATTCCATTTGCATGGATTGTTGCAATCACCGCTGTAGCTGTCGATATCGGGTTACGTGGTTATCTAGGAATGTAAAAAATGTTTTAAATTACTCTAATCAAGACTTTATTACGAACGATGTTAGGGTTGCAAATCTACAATTGTGCTTACTAAAACACTAGGGGTTGTAAATCCAATAATACCACGGATACCATGCTCGGGATATAGTTCACCAGAAACATCCATACGTGTTCCTATGCCAGAGAAACATGCGGTCGTGTTTACTAAGAGAACAACGAGATCGTTATCATTGATTACTGGTTTTGACATATTACAGGAATTATCGATATCTCGTACTACGAGAATACCATATCGAGAGGAGGTAAGATTACTTGCATTAAGTGTTCCAAAAAGACCATTAGAAACACTGCTACTAAAACACTCGTTTGTATAATTCAATATGACTTTTTTTGTTGAATCAGATAGTGTAAGGATTCCATACGACAGATCGATATCATCAGAAGCAGTGGTTGTGCTCACGAAGAGCGCTAACTGTGTGATTGTTGAATTACTCACATAACCACTGACATGTGATATCTTCAGACCACTTGAGATATCCTTCATTGTTTCTTCACTTGTTTTTATTGCCTGTTGCTGGAGGTTATCCATAGTCTGAATCATAACAGAAGCGGTAATACCAGCGATCATAATCATTGCAATAAAAATGATTAATGAACCGATACCAACATCTGCATCGATATTGACCGATAATTTATTCAAAAACATAGAATTCTTTTTCACCCCTCAGCCTAGTGCTTGTAGACGTTAAGAAGTACCCCCACCGTATGATACGGAAACATAAAAGAGCATAAAAAACTATTGGTTCTATGCTGGAATAATTTTTCAAATGTATATCTGTAAAACCATTCAGATAGGTTGGTTACACCAGTCTCTCTAAAATTCTTAACTATCTCCAATTGCCTATTGACTTTTTTAAAATAGGTCATAGAGCGGTTCAGATATCGAGGATGGAGCACGGAACGCAAAGATACCAGGGGATCCTTGTTCAGGAGATACAATACCTGATACATCGGTACGTGGTCCAAGTCCATTGAAGCATTCAGTTGTGTTTATGCAAAGCATGACAAGATCTCCACGATTGAGAACCGGATTGCTCGCGGATAATGATTGATCATCATCCTGCAACACGAGAATACCAAATGATTCATTGGACATATTCCAGAATCCAGTATCAAAAATGTTCCCATTCTCATCGCTACTGTGGTTGAATTGTCTTGCTCCTTCGCTATAGGTAAGTAATGTCTTTAATGCCCCATTGGATATTTCAAGGATTGTTTGAGAAAGATCGATATCACCTGATCCTGCTCGCGCTCTGATAGTGATGGTGAGATTTGCTATTAAACCACCAGTATTCTCTCCTTCGATATCCACGACTTGTAGACCGGTTGCTACCTCACGGGTTGTTTCCTGCCCAGTAGTCATCGCTTGAATTTCTAACTTATTCGCAGTTTGAATCAACACCGAGGCGGCAATACCAGCAACCAACACCATGGCGATAAACACAATCATCGCACCAATACCCATATCACCAAGGTCATTTTAATGATGCGGGTGTTGTAAATGCATAGACACCTGGAGCTCCATCTTCAGGTTGGACTAAACCCCATACTGCTGTTCTTGTATCAAGACCTGGACCTGCGGGGAACACTTGATCAAGATTTACAGTAATCATTACTTGATCTCCTTTGTTGATAACAGGTGTGTTGGCTGATAATGAGGAATCCGCATCCTCTAGAACAATCACCCCGAAGTGTGTTGAATCCAGTCCATTGTAAAAACCACTGGCAAAGAAACTTCCGTTAATATCTGGTGTATCATGGAATTCAGTGTTCGTATATTTGAGAATGACTTTTGTCTCTGAGTCGGAGAGCTCCACATATGCTTGTTCCAAATCAATACTAATAGAACCAGCACGTGGTCTTATAGAGATCATCATAAGATCAAGGTTATCATCTGCGTCATCCGTCCGGTGTCCTGATATAGCTGTTACGGCACAACCAGTTGCAACTTCACCTATTGTTTCTTGACCTGAGGACATTGCCTGCATTTCTAGCCTATTTGCCGTCTGAATCAAGACGGAAGCTGCAATACCAGCTACGAGGACCATTGCGATAAAAACAATCATCGCACCGATACCCATGTCACCAATATCATCAGCTTTTAACTTTTTGGTTATTTTTCCCATCTGGTTTACATCCCTCCTATAGGTTGTTTTTTCATCCCATTTAAAGTTGCATCTAACATTACAACTTTCGAGAGTGCTTGACCTAACAAATAAAATTTTTCTTTAAATAGCTTGTTTGCAGATACATATCCATATGCGTATGCAAGTGTTTATACAAAAAAACAATTCAACAGATAGAAAAAATCATTAAGACAAATAGTTATTGTCTATGAAAAATAATTAATATGAATCTGATTTTAATGTGTTTTTAAATGTTAAAAAACAACATTTATCATAAAATATTCGTTTCTCAATTAAAAATATTAGAACAGAAAAAGAAATTTGTAAGGGTGGTTTGACAGCGCACCAGGGGCTCTTAGATTTCAAGCAGTGAAGCTTACCCCATAAGATTCCCGAAGGAATCAAATAGGGCTCTCCACCTAGTCTAAGAGTCCCAGCCCTCTTGCGAGGGTAACACCAAAGTACCGAAGAGTACGTATGCAGGCTTAACTGCCGGGTTCGAGATGAGACCGGGTGTTTCCCTGCCGCTTTGACCGTCAAACCACCGTTACCTTGATTATTTCTATGAATTTTATACGCAACCTGTTTAACGATTGAGCCAGTAATGAACGGTTAGTAGCTCTAGGCTGAACATGTCGCCGAAGCTTCATGCGTACACCTGAGCTCTATCAAACGAATCTTCTATTCGAGTTCTATGATGTCTCGTCTCGAGGTGAGCTTCATGCTTAGATGCTTTCAGCATTTATCCCTTACAGCGTGGCTACCCAGCATTGCCCTGTCGGACAACTGGTAAACTAGAGGCTGCAGACCCTTGTTCCTCTCGTACTAAAGGGTCTTTCCCCTCAAACATCAACGCTTCCAGAAGTTAGCAACAAACCTGTCTCACGACGGTCTAAACCCATCTCACGATCCGCTTTAATGGGCGAACAACCCCACCCTTGGCAGCTGCTGCACCGCCAGGATGCGGAGAGACGACATCGAAGTAGCAAGCCTCCAGGTCGATATGGGCTCTTGCTGGAGACGACTCAGTTATCCCCGGGGTAACTTTTCTGTTATCAATGACCCCCATAAATGAGGTTCATTGGTTCGCTAGGCCCTGCTTTCGCAATGCGGATTGTTATTGGCCCAATCCGTATAAAGCCACCTTTTACCCTTGCATTCTACAGGAGATTTCTGAACTCCTTGAGGTGACCTTTGGGCGCGCTTGATATCTTTTCGAGCGCGTGGCGCCCCACCCAAACTACCCACCGATCGGTGTCCTTTTGCAAGTTAGTGGTACGGCAAAGATAGGGTGGTGTCCCATTGGCGCCTCCACCAGAACTAGCGTCCTGGCTTCGACGGCTCCCACCTACGCTTCACAATCCAAACCGTATCACAGCGACAGGCTGTAGTAAAGCTCCACGGGGTCTTCGCTCCCTTCTGGAAGGTACTGGACTATGCGCCAGTAAGTCAATTTCACCGGTTTCCAAGCGGGGACAGTGGCGCTCTCGTTAAGCCACTCATGCAAGCCGCCAATTAAGCGGCAAGGTATTACGCTACCTTAAGAGGGTCATGGTTACCCCCGCCGTTTAGCGGTCCTTCGCCCCATTGAAATAGGTTTTCAGATACCGCCACTGGGCAGGATTCGGCGACCATACACATCCTTTCGGACTTGCGGTCTCCTACGTTTTTATTAAACAGTCGGAGCGCCCTAGTCACTGAGACCTGCTTTTCACAAAGCAGGCACCCCTTATACCGAAGGTACGGGGCTAATTTGCCGAGTTCCCTCGCCTGGATTTAGCCGACACACCTTGGCTTACTCAGCCAGGGGCACCTGTGTCAGTTCTCGGTACGGATCTACAAACGACATCTCATACTAATTTTCACGGGCACTCGAGCTCGATAAAATCCGTCTAAAACGACAGACCCATCACGCTTTGACCAAGTTCTCACCATGACGGTACTCCCTTAGCTTAATACGCTTAGACAGACAGACTAGTCTGTAAAATCTACCCGAATGCGTCAAAATATGAGCAAATGTTTGTAAAGTACAGGAATATTAACCTGTTTCCCATTCGGCAACTTCAATTAAGGGTTGCCTTAGGACCGACTAACCCTCGACTGATGGACATCGTCGAGGAAACCTAGCCCTTTCGGTGGTAGAGATTCTCACTCTACTATGCTGCTACTTTTCCCAGGATTCTCGTTCGAACGCGGTCCACTTGATCTTACGACCAAACTTCTACCCACGCACGACGCCCCCCTACTCATCTCCATTTTGGAGTGCTTACGTATCGGTGGTTAACTTAGCCCCGTCCATTTTCAAGGCATACAATCTCGACCAGTGAGCTGTTACGCTATCTTTAAAGGATGGCTGCTTCTAAGCCAACCTCCTGGTTGTCTGAGACCGTAAACGCTTTTTGTTCTTTGACACTTAGCTAACACTTAGGGACCTTAACGCAAGGCTGGGTTGTTTCCCTTTCGGACATCAAGTTTACCCCAGATGCCCTCACTACCCTGATTCTACGATGAATACACATTCGGAGTTTAGCAAGGTGCCGAGGAATTTCTTCCCCTAAGCTCCCAATTAGTGCTCTACCGTGTATTCCATCTCATCAGAGATCTACCTGCGGGTAGTCTCGGGGGGAACCAGCTATTGCCAGTCTAGATTGGTCTTTTGCCCCTATACGCAGCTCATCCGAACGATTTGCACATCAGCACCGGTTCGGTCCTCCACCCCACTTTCATGGGGCTTCAACCTGGCCACGCATAGATCGGCTGGCTTCGGGTCTCGTGGTAATGACTACAGGCGAGCACACCTTGTCCCTTGTTGCCTGCGGACATTTGCTTTCGCTGCGGCTTCAGGCCTTAAGCCCTTAACCTCGCCATTACCAGGAACTCCCTGGGTCATTATTCAAAACGAACGACAAGACATTGCTCCACTATCTAAGATAGCTTCGTCGCTTTCATGCCTTATCAGTCTGTAACCATTTGATTTCATGCTCTTTGCACCTCCCGCAAGGGGTACTTTGCAACGTTCACTCACGCTACTATTGCACTATCGGTCTCGAGTAGTATTTAGGGTTGGAAGTTTATGCCTCCCGTATTCACGCGCGATATCCAACGCACGTTACTCTGGATACCCAAAAATCTCCCACTGGTTTACCTCTACAGGACTATCACCCTCTATGGTACCTCTTTCCAGAGGACTTCGAGTTTGCCAGTTTGGGAGTAAATGAGTCCAAACTCCACATCTCCCCTAGTTCGTCGCTAGGGGATTCGGTTTGCCCTGTTGGGTGTTCGATCGCCTTTAATAACCCAATCTCGATTGATTTCTTTTCCTCTGCCTACTAAGATGTTTCAATTCGGCAGGTTCCTCTTCGCTGACGCGAATATCGCCGAAGCGATAGGATGTCCAATTCGGTAATCTCCGTATCAAAGGCTCCTTGCGCCTACACGGAGTAATATCGCGGCTTGGCACGACCTTCATCAGCTCTCGAGCCGAGCAATCCACCAAATGGCGTAGCACTGGCTCAATTTACGTCCAGGTTGCGTATGCAATCCATTGCATGTAATTCGCAATGGGACGATCATCAACCGCATCTGCGAAGATTGGGTCTACGTCCTTACCATTTTATGAATTGGAAAATCGGAATGGACCGGATGGGATTTGAACCCATGGCCTCCTGCTTGCAAAGCAGGCGATCTTCCGCTGATCTACCGGCCCTTACATGGTTATCTGACGGTAAGGACCGTGGAAATTCGATAAACCTTAATATACTTTTTGATCGACGTGATTATAGTGTTTAATTCACCCATCAATATTAATCGTAGGAGGTGATCCATCCGCAGGTTCCCCTACGGATACCTTGTTACGACTTAGCCCCGCTCACTAAGCCTAAGTTTGAACGCAGCAACTAGCTATATCCTCACTCAGACCCAATTCGCATGGCTTGACGGGCGGTGTGTGCAAGGAGCAGGGGCGTATTCACCGCGGAATGTTGATCCGCGATTACTACGGATTCCAACTTCATGAGGGTGAGTTACAACCCTCAATCCGAACTATGACTAGGTTTCGGGATTACCTTCACCTTTCGGTGTCGAAACCCATTGTCCTAGCCTTTGTAGCGCGCGTGTAGCCCGGGGGATTCAGGGCATACTGACCTACCGTTGCCCTCGCCTTCCTCTGACTTATCGCCAGCGGTTTCTCTAGTGTGCCTAGTAAGCGAACTTACCAGTTGCAACTAAAGATGAGGGTCTCGTTCGTTGTCTGACTTAACAGAACGCCTCACGGTACGAACTGACGACGGCCATGCACCACCTCTCGGAAAATCAGGCAAGGTCATCAGCCTGGCCTTCATATAACCGTCGCCCCCGGTGAGTTTTCCGGCGTTGAATCCAATTAAACCGCACGCTCCACCCGTTGCGGTGCTCCCCCGCCAATTCCTTTAAGTTTCAGTCTTGCGACCGTACTCCCCAGGCAGCTCGCTTAACAACTTCTCTCCGACACTAGTTGGGCTCGGAGCCCGACTAACATCAAGCGAGCAGCGTTTACACCCTGGACTACCGGGGTATCTAATCCCGTTTGCTCCCCAGGGCTTCGTCCCTCACCGTCAGACCCGTTCTAGCTAGACGCCTTCGCCACTGGTGGTCCCCCTAGGATTACAGAATTTCACCTCTACCCCAGGAGTACCTCTAGCCTCTCCCGGTCCCAAGTTGAACAGTCTACCCGGAATTCGTACGGTTAAGCCGTACGATTTACCCAGGCATTTATAGAACCGGCTACGGACGTTTTAGGCCCAATAATAGCGGCCACCACTTGAGCTGCAGGTATTACCGCGGCGGCTGGCACCCGTCTTACCCAGCTCTTACTCTCCCTGTTTTTTAGACAGAGAAACAGCTGACTCTTACGAGCCAGCACTTGGGATTCCCTCGTCGTGCTTTCGCACAGTGCGAAGTTTTCGCGCCTGCTGCGCCCCGTAGGGCCTGATATCGTGTCTCAGATATCATCTCCGGGCTAAAGCTCTCACTACCCGTATCCGTCGTAGGCTAGTCAGGTATTTACCCTAACTACAACCTGATAGTCCGCAGACTTATCCTTAGGCGATAAATCTTTCAATCTAAAAGCATTCCAGCAGTCTAGATCTATGGAGTATTATTCTCAGTTTCCCGAGGGTATCCTCCACCTAAGGGCAAATTATCTACGTGTTACTGAGCCGTCTGCCGAGGGCCGAACCCTCACGACTCGCATGGCTTAGTCGAATCCCAATAGCAGTGACCTCTGGCAGGATCAACCAGAATCTGGCACACTATTATTATTGGTTTAATGAATTGGTGGGTGAATTAAATATCACCAACACGTCGATCGTCAGATCCAAGAGTGCGCAAGACGTCTACCTCAGAGCATCTTGATTTTCTTGAACCTCCACATTCACTCTGTTTCCCAGATTTGAAAGGTCCTAATCATCGAATGTCGCGATGACATACTCTCATAGGCCAACCGGAATGATCCGGGACAGTATATTTATGAGGTTATTATTCGAGGTAACCTCACGGTATATAGTTATCATATATAAACCTTACATATATTGTTTGTGGTTCCATCGCCCCAAATTTTAAATATGGTTACAAGTTGCCCTGGAAAACGGTCTGGGTAAAAAATTTCTATTCTTCCGTTGATTTTACGTTTGTGGTATTGTTTAGAGGAACTTAATTTGTTCTTTTAACCGTGGATTTCTTACTGTCTGTTTTCTAATAATAAGAATACCTTCCATGAGTTCAAGACCGGCGACATAGGGGTTAAATTTTGTGTTTAAACGTTCGCAGAATTTTTTTGCAGTGACAAGATCTTCTGCAAGAAATGTGAGGATTACATCAAAATATCCATGTATGTATTCGATGTTCTCTATTTGTATCACATTACCAGGGATGAGATTATCGAGTCGTGTCGTGAGAATTTCTTGAAGCGTTTTTTTGTCAAAGGGTACTGTGGTTCGTTTTATCAGCATGGTGAAATGTTTTAGGTTGTAACTTTCATCATCGCAGATAGCGGTGTACCCCCAGATTGTCTTATTTTCTTCAAGTTTTTTGATGATGCGCCAGACTTTCTGCCGTGAAAAACCACTTTTTTTTGCGATGACATCGATACTTTCGTTTGCATTTGTTCTTAGGACGTCAAGGATTTTTTGTTCATCTTTTACGAGTTGTTGTGTACTGCTTTTTGACATGGTTGCTCCATTCATCGCTCTTATTAGAGTAGTATATGATAATCATCTAAAATTAAAAAAGGTATGTATTAGTCGTTTTTAGTTTAAAACAAGAGGTATGGACTGAGCGGGATTTGAACCCGCGGCCTCCGCCTTGCGAAGGCGGCGATCTTCCGCTGATCTATCAGCCCCCACTTAGAAAAAAGGTAAAAAGAAAGAGTATATGATTGTTTCCTTTGATTTTTTTTATTTGACGTGGACGAGTTGACGTTGTTTTGCTGTTTTCAGTGCTTCGACGACTGCGAGTTTTTCACCCATCATAAATTTTTCAAGCGCACCCCCACCCGTGCTGATATGTGAAATCTTATCGCGCAGTTTCATTTGTTCAATCGCAGCAACAGTATGTCCGCCTCCGGCTATAGAGAATGCTTTTGACTGGGTGATAAACTTGAATATCTCTTCGGTTCCTTTTCTAAACAAGGGATTCTCAAAGACACCACACGGCCCAGAGACAAAGATTGTTTTTGCAGTTCCTAATATTTTTTTGTATTGCTGAATGGTTTTTTCACCGATGTCAAAAAGGTTATTGTTTGCGGGCAGGTCCTTTAATGTTATTTCTTTTCGTTTTCCGTTTTCTTCAATCGCAAAATCGACAGGGAGATGGATTCGATTTTCAAA
>PDVH01000209.1_pt3 | contig 11531 bp, 12 predicted proteins | sample 1369781 | NCBI WGS metagenome assembly PDVH01 (sample SAMN07795378, study PRJNA414565) | Alkali sediment metagenome, whole genome shotgun sequencing project. | isolation source: glacial lake sediment | place: Bosnia and Herzegovina: Donje Bare Lake | collected 2016-06
TGGATGAGATTAGCGAACTGCCATTGGAAATGCAGCCCAAGCTTCTGCGTGTTTTGGAAGACAAGGAGGTGGAAAGATTAGGAGGAACTCGCATAACGAAGTGTGATTTTCGCTTAATAGCTGCCACTCACGAAGATCTGGAAGAACTGGTCAAGCAAGGCAGATTCAGGGAAGATTTATACTATAGATTGAATGTCATTCCCCTCAAAATAGCCCCTCTCAGAGAAAGGAAAGGAGATATTTCCATACTTGCCCAGAATATCCTTGAGACACTCTCAAGGGATTTAGGGAGAAGTGTAACGAAGATTTCCGATGAGGTGTTGAAGACCTTTGAAAATTATAACTGGCCGGGTAATATTCGTGAGTTGTCCAATATGCTGGAAAGAACCCTCTACTCAATCGAAGGACTCGAGGATACAATTAAGATCGATCATCTGCCTATCATATTTCAGAAGCCCAGTGAAAAGTCTCTAAGGTCACATCCTTCATCATGGAGAAATATTAAAGATGTCTCAGAGAAGGAAGCTCTCTTGCAGGCGCTTCGTGCCGCTAATAACAATAAACAGAAGGCAGCGCAACTTTTGGGAATACACAGAACTGCCCTTTATAAAAAAATGAAGAAATTTAACTTTTCCTGAAAAGAAATCAGTGTATACAATTTGCTACATGTCTCCATATCTCTCTATATATTCTAAGCGGCTGAAATGAAATGATATTTTTTCACATACAGACCAAACAGTAGAGAATACTCTTGGAATACTTCATCATTCGCTAATTATCGATCTTAGAAAAATCCACTAGATTCAGATATTTGAAGAATTAGGACGACTGGCATCATTGTTGCGTATAACGTGGTCGTGAAGATACTGCCAAAGATACTGCCTATGGGGGGAGGTGATTTACGAAACATTTCCATATTAATTGGGAGGTAATCAATTCTTTACAACTATTCTAGAACAAGGAGGGCAAAACATGAGAAGGTTTCTATTAGCGATAATCATCTGCACTTTTGTATTTAGTTTCGCGCAAGTAGCCATGTCGGCTGAAAAGCAGTTAAAGGGCACAAGAGATGAAGCTGTGGCAATGGTGCAGAAAGCCGTAGCATTGTACAAACAGGTTGGGCGAGATAGTGCTTTTGAAAAGATCAATGATCCCAGAGGAGATTTCCAGTACATGGATCTTTATGTCTGGGTTATCGATGTGGATGCCAACGGCCTCTGCCTGGCCAGGCCGGTTTTCAGACAATTGATTGGTCAGGAACTTTGTGATTTTGCCGATTCGGACGGCAAACCTTTCATGAAAGAGGCCTGTGAAATTGGCAGGACCAAGGGCAGGGGATGGGTCGATTATATGTGGGCAAATCCGGTAACAAAGAAAAATGAACCCAAATCGACCTATTTTGAGTGTGTGAAAAATGTCTGCTTCTTCTGCGGCTACTATAAATAAGATACTGAATAACTGAATCGCGTTGTTGTGCGCAAGAATATTACTCGATTTCTTAGAAGGAGGAAAAGAAATGAGAAAACTTTTCATCGTAGTGCTTGCCATAACCCTGATGGCCGGTTTTGTTTATGCAAAGGGCGTGAAAGGAACAGCGCCGGAAGCCGTCAAGATGGTAGAACAAGCCGTAGCCCTGATTATCGACGCAGGGGGGGAGAAGGCCTTTCCCCAGATCAGCGCCCCCCGCGGCCCTTTCGTTGACCGTGACCTTTACGTTTACGTTGTGGAAAAACATGCTGGATACAAGAGATATGGACGGTAAATCTTTCATCCGCGACATGATCAGGCAGGCCCGAGTCAGAGATAAGGGTTGGATTGACTACAAGTGGCCCCATCCGATAACGGGACAAATCGAAGCGCAGTCCCGCTATTATCAGAAGATCGGGGACTTCGTCGTGACCTGCGGAATCCACTATCTCCAGGAGCCTTTCGAGACCTAACCAATGAGCGATAAACGAAGGAGGTAAACCATGGAAGTATTAGGAATCATATTAAGTCTTTTTGGGCTGATGTATATGGCGTATCTGGGCTTCTCGGTCATTCTCTTTGCCCCGGTATTTGCCCTACTGGCAGCGGCCCTTCAGGGCCTGCCCGTCATGCCCGGTTATACGGAATTGTTCATGGCGAAGACCGTCGGTTATATCAAGGCCTTCTTTCCCGTCTTCATGCTCGGTGCGGTCTTTGGCAAGGTCATGGAGGACACGCTGCTAGCCAAGGGAATCTCCACATTCATCATGAATAAGCTGGGCATGAAGCGGGCGATGCTCGCCGTCGTGCTTTCCTGCGCCATCCTGACCTATGGCGGCGTGAGCCTTTTCGTCGTCGTGTTTGCCGTCTATCCATTCGCCGCTGCCCTTTATAAGGAAGCCAATATCCCGAAGCGGCTGCTTCCCGGGACCATCGCCCTGGGCTCGTTCACTTTTACAATGGACGCCTTCCCAGGGTCTCCGCAGATCCAGAACCTCATTCCGACGAATTTCTACGGCACCACTGGATACGCTGCCCCGATCGCCGGTCTGGTAGGCGGCACCCTAATCTTCATCGTTGGAATGATTTGGCTGGAATGGCGCCGCAAACAGGCGCTGGCAAAAGGGGAAGGCTATGGCGACCATACACTGAACGAACCCGTCGTCTCGGGAGCCCAGGTGTTGCCGAAATGGTATATTGGTGTGCTGCCCCTAGTGGCAGTTCTTGTCATCAATTATTTCCTGTCGCGGGTCTTCACGTGGGATCCTCAGATGATGGACGCCTTTGCGGGCATGAAGCTCCCCCTCTTTGCCGGAACGGTGAAGAAGGTCATCGGTATCTGGTCCCTGATCATCGCCCTCGTCGTGGGAATCGTCCTGGCGATTGCCCTGGGCTTCAAGAACCTGCCCAAGGGCGGCGGCCTGCAGAAGGCTCTCAATACGGGTGCCGTCGGTTCGCTGCTGGCTATCCTGAATACGGCCTCTGAAGTGGGCTACGGGAACGTCATCGCCGCTCTGCCTGGCTTCAAATCCATCGCCAGCGCCCTATTGGGAATCAAGATCGGCGGAACACCGCTCGTGTCCGAGGCCGTCTCCGTCACAACGCTGGCGGGTATTACCGGTTCCGCCTCAGGTGGAATGTCCATAGCCCTGGACTTGATGTCCAAGGACTGGCTGGCCTGGGCGAACTCCATCGGCATGTCTCCCGAAATTCTTCACCGGGTTGCCTCGATGGCGTCCGGCGGCTGTGACACGTTGCCTCATAACGGGGCGGTCATCACTTTGCTCGCCGTCTGCGGCCTGACACATAAACAGTCATACCCCGATATCGGGATGGTTACTCTCATCAAGACATCGGCAGTGTTTGTCGTGATCCTGCTCTACCATTTGACCGGGCTGTATTAACAGGATGTCTGGTTTAAAAGTCAGAATAGGAAAAATCTATTCTTTCCGGGGAGTGCGGGAACAAAGGCCGTCCCCGGAAAGGAAAATACGAAACCTCTTCCGGGATCGAAATGACGCCATACGCTCGACGGAAATGGAGTGGCTTGTGTGCGGCTGCCGGGATGGCGCCTAAACAAGCAGGACCAATTGCAGCTCGGGAGAACGCCATTATTCCGACCGTGGCAAGAACCGGAGGAGTTGAATGTTTCTTATTTAAAGGCATTCAGAAGGAGAAATACCATGGGAGAAATGAAAGAAGGACTCGAATTTGAACAATTCTATGAAGCGGGTAAGGCATTAGCTCATCCCATCCTCGAGGAACTCCGAGCGCAGCTCCGGCGTAAGGGAAAAGTGGTCACAGGCGAGCAGGCCGCCGCCCTCATCCGGGACGGCGATGTCGTGACGACAGGCGGCTTCGTCGGCACGGGAGTCCCAGAGGACATCCTCATCTTTCTTGAAGAGCGGTTCAAGAAGGAGGGCCACCCCCGCAACCTGACGCTGATATATGCCGCGGGACAGGGGGATGGAAAAACCAGGGCACTCAATCACCTGGGCCATGAAGGCCTCGTGGGACGTGTGATCGGGGGCCACATCGGCCTTGCCCCCGTGCTCCAGAAGCTCATCCGGGAGGAAAAGGTTCTGGCCTACAACATGCCCCAGGGTTGCATCAGCACGCTCTTCCGCAACCTTGCGGCACGGAAGCCGGGTCTTCTGTCATATGTGGGACTCGGCACATTTGTTGATCCCCGGTTGGACGGCGGCAAACTCAACCAGAAAACGAAAAAAGAAGGTGAGGATCTTGTAAAACTCATGGAGATCGAAGGGCGTGAGATGCTCTTCTACAAGCTGCCGCCCATCAACGTGGCCATCATCCGGGGGACGACGGCAGACACGAATGGCAACATCACGATGGAAAAAGAGGCCCTTACGATCGAAGTGCTGGCACAGGCCATGGCGGCGAAGAACAACAACGGTTTCGTCATCGTCCAGGTCGAGCGGATCGCCGACCAGCACACACTGAACCCGAAGCACGTCAAGATCCCCGGCATCCTGGTGGACTGCGTTGTCGTCGCACGGCCGGAAAACCACTGGATGACCTTCCTCGAGCAGTACAACCCTGGCTTTACGGGAGAGGTGCGCGTTCCGATGGCCTCCATCGCGGTGATGGAACTGGGTCAGCGTAAGGTGATCGCACGGCGCGCGGCCTTTGAGCTGCGCCCCAACCAGGTTGTGAATCTCGGCATCGGAATGCCCGAGGGCGTGGCCCGCGTGGCCAACGAGGAGGGAGTTCTTGACCTGTTGACGCTGACGGCGGAACCGGGTGTGATCGGCGGTATGCCGAACGGCGGCCTCAACTTCGGCACGGGAACAAACATCGATGCCCTCATCGACCAGCCCTACCAGTTTGATTTCTACGACGGGGGAGGTCTCGACATCGCTTTCCTGGGATCGGCGGAAATGGACAAGGAGGGCAACGTCAATGTGAGCAAGTTCGGCCCCCGTTTTGTGGGTCCCGGCGGATTCATCAACATCAGCCAGAACGCAAAGAAGATTGTTTTCCTGGGCACCTTCACTGCGGGAGGGCTCGAGGTTGCCGTGGAGGACGGAAAGCTCCGGATCAAGCAGGAAGGCCGCGAACAGAAGTTCCTCAATCAGGTAGAACAGATCACCTTCAGCGGCAAGTACGCCGCTTTGAGAGGACAACCCGTGCTGTACGTCACGGAGCGATGCGTTTTCAGCCTCACGAAGGACGGGATGGAACTCATTGAGATCGCCCCGGGTGTCGATCTCGAGAATGATATCCTTGCCAAGATGAAATTCAAGCCAGTGATGAAAACTTTCCCGAAGCTCATGGATGAGCGGATCTTCAAAGCCGAGGCCATGGGACTGAAGCGCGACATGCTCGAAATCCCCATCGAGGACAGGCTGCTTTACGTCCCGAGCGAAAACACCTTCTACGTCAATTTCGAGAATTTCTACGTGAAGTCCGGCGAGCAGATCCAGAGGATCCAGAACCATGTTGAGAAGATGCTCAAACCACTCGGCAAGAAAGTCCTGACGATTGTCAACTATGACAACTTCAATATCCTGCCCGAGCTTGTGGAGGAATACGCCGAAATGGTGAAGTACGTGATGCAGTTCTACGAGAAGGTGACCCGCTACACGACGAGCACCTTTCTCAGAATGAAGCTCGGTGACGAACTGGCAAAGCGGGAAGTGGCGCCCCACCTTTATGAGTCGAAGGAAGAGGCGCACAAGCAACTGAAGGGAAAATAGCTGAGCAAAGGGCCGGGGCAAAAATATTCGGCCCTTTATTTTTATCCGGCAAATCGAGGTCCTTTGATCCCGGCGATGAACGCATTGAGAATCTTGCGAGGAGGAGCGGCTGTAATGGGAAAAAAATATGGCTTAGTTTCAATCGGCCTCTTGTTTCTGCTAGGCCTGAGGCTAGGCAGCCACCTGGAACCGATGCTGGTCTCGCAGAGTTTTGGCGCCATTGCCGCTTTTGTGCTTTACCTCATACCGTTTATCGGTGTAATGAAACGCAGGCGATGGGGAGCAACAATGAGCGGCATCGTCGGGCTTTTTGACTTACTGATGACCCTTTTCTACATCGGCGGGTCAAACATGATCGGTGCCGCTGCGGTTGATGGTGTTCTTGTACTTTTGTCTTATCTGGATTATAGGCAGCTGACGTTGAAGGAGCGGACCAATGTGGGAGCAGAATCAGCCTGAATCCTCTTTTTTCCGGGCGTCAGCATCCCTTTTCTGTTGAGCCTTTTCCCTGAGAATCGGGGCAAAATACTGGAATGCCAGAACCGCCACAATGAATGCAGCTGTAAGCGTGATGAGGAAATCGCGATAGAGCAGAACAACGGCCAGCATGATGATGCTGAAGATTGCAAGTGATATGCCTATCGTTTTCATTTCTTTCATTAAGAGATACCCGGAAGAACGCTACCGATTCTGAAGGAAAACGTCAACTACTTTTTCTTCTGCGGCAGATAGAAGGTAATTGCGAGATCAGTTGACCGGTTTCTTGCCTTGTCTTAACATTAGTCGAATAGAACGTTGGGAGGTGTAAAATTGCACAGATAATGCCTCGTGAACAATACCTGTAGTATAGAAAGTGTTGGGTGTGGACAATGATTTCGGCGCCATGGTTCTTCTGATGTGCGTCGTTTTTGTGTATCAACAGACCCAGGCTGAATAGTCCGAATAATATGAAGGAGGCTATTTGTTAATGTATGATGTGGCGACCAAATTTATGGCGATTGCCATGGACCAATGTACAAAAGCAGCTTTGTTGCCTTGGGAAATCATGGCGAATAAAATGGAAGACGGGCGAAGATTTACAAACGACGTTTTGAGAACAGATCAAGCCAAGGAATTAGTGCGTTCGGGGATTGAAAGTGCATTATCGCCTTCGTTAAAATATGGATCTTCTGATTATGCAAATCATGCTCTCATTCTGCTGAATTTGCTGACCGGCGGGATTGAGAATTTTAACAAAGGAATGGATGTATTGATCTATATGAAGGATACAGCATTATCGGCACCGGCAAAGCTTCTTGATAAGATACAAGTGGAACGAGACAGGCCGGTAAGATATGCCGAAGTTGTATGCAGGGATATTCCAGAGCCGGCGTGGATCTCCAATAATCAGGTAATTGGCATCCCTGAATTGAAAGGGGTTATCTTAAGATACTTTCCCGCTCCAGGGTCAACAAAAATGGATTCCATGCCTACACTTCTGGGGCCGCCTATGGCCGGCCATGGTTCACAGATCGTCGATTTTAAGAGAGGCCAAAGTCTGGTAGAAACAGCGCATTCAGCGGGCATTAATTCCGTCTTCGTGCTTGACTGGCAGACCACAACAAAAGAAAGAAGCCATGAAACAATTGATGACTACATTACCAAGAACAAGATTTGCGTTGATGCCATCAGAGACAAATTTTATCGTGGAAGGAAGGTGCCTCTTAATTTTTATGGTTTTTGCCAAAATGGCTGGCAGATGACTATGTATGCGGCAAAATTTCCAGAGGATGTTCATGCCCTTGTCACAGCAGGCGCACCCATAGATCCTCAGGCCGGAAGCAGTGATATCAAGATGTATTGCAACATGTTTCCCCCTGCATTCTTTCGCTCCCTGATAAATCAAGACGGCGTCTTAGACGGAAGATATCTTGTCTATGGTTTCATAATGCTCGATCCTGTAGGGCGGGTAAAGGATTTTGTCGACTTATCGCACTTTGTCTTTGATGCTAAAAAGGTCAAGAGGTTTGAGCACTTTTCGAATTGGTATTATCACAATGTCATCATGATTCCGGGGGCATTTTATATTCAGACGGTTGAAGAGCACTTCATCGGAAGCAAGCTTGTGCGTGGCGAGATGCACATTTTAGGAGAAAGAATAAACCTGATGAACATTGGCCCGCACAAAGGCCATTTGGTTGTTACAATTGGCGGTACAGGGGATAACATTACCGATGCCATTGATAACCATTGCCTGGCAGATTATGTGTCGGGAAATGGTGGAACGGGAATTAAGTTGGGCCGGGATGGCAGGTATCTGGCTCATAATGAAGATGAGATTCATGCGATATTAAATGAAATTGACAAAAAGGTTCCTCAATTCAATGCCAATGAAGGCCATTTGGGACTCTTTATCTCCAGGAAGACGCTGAAGTCCATGTATGAACCTTTATTCAGCAAGATTAAAACTATAAGCGATCAGCGGAATCCATGTTTCCATTCTTGATGGCCCGCAAAAAGTTGTCATTCCTTTGATAAGAACTTTTTTTGAGGGAGGAAGTACAGGTATAATGGTCTTGTATCTTTACAAAATAATCCGTTCAGAAAAAAAGGAGGATTAGATATGAATAAGCACAGGGAGTATGAAAAATTTTCGACGAGAGATAAGGAATTGTTGACGGAAATCTTAAATTAACAGGAGAATCTTTTGTACTTACAAGGAGTGCATGTATGGGCTTGAAGGATGTAGTGATGGTGAGTGCCTGCAGGACGGCGATTGGTGATTTTCTTGGCGCGCTGCGGGATGTACCCGCAAGAGATTTAGCGATGACAGCGGGAAGGGGTGCCATAGAAAGGGCAGGGATCCCAGCGGATATGATTGACGAAATCTGCATGGGTCAGCTCTATACAGCCATGCAGGGATCGTTGCCTGCCCGGCAGGTTGGAATAAGGATAGGCCTTCCTCACAGAAGCGGTGCTGTGAACGTTAATCAGAACTGTACCTCTGCAATGCGGGCGCTGGAAATTGCATGCCACAATATTATGCTTGGCAAAACGGAGACTGCTCTCGTTGTGGGCGTTGAAAGCATGACAAATGCACCGTATCTGATACCCAAGGCAAGAATGGGTTATCGCATGGGCCAGGGAACTATCGAGGACCACATGCTGCATGATGGTTTGGTCGATGAGCTTGTTCCGGGTCACATGGGAATGACGGCGGAGAATGTGGCAGAAAAATATGGGATTACGCGGACGGAATGTGATGAGCATGCATTGTTGAGTCATGCCCGTGCTGTTCAGGCTATCGACGAAGGGAGATTTAAACGAGAAATCGTTCCTGTTGAAATGAAGACCAAGAAAGGCATTAAAGTATTCGATACTGACGAACATCCCATAAGAAATGCCAGTATGGAAACCATGGGTCAGTTATCCACTGTTTTTAAGAAAGGCGGCGTCGTCACTGCAGCCAATGCCTCCGGTATCAATGATGGGGCCTCTGCCGCCGTAATCATGTCCAAGGATAAGGCGTCAAAACTAGGGATTAAACCTCTCATGAAGTTGATCAACATCTGCGGTGAGGGTGTGGATCCCGTATTTATGGGTCTTGGTCCGGCTGTGGCTGTTCCCAAGTGCCTCAAACAAGCAGGAATGAAATTCGAGGACATCGAATACTGGGAATTTCACGAAGCCTTTGCAGCGCAGTGGCTGGGCGCAGGGAGGAAGCTGAAAGAGGATTTTGGGATGGTCCTGGATCTGGAGAAAGTTAACCATAATGGTTCGGGTATTGCTCTCGGTCATCCCGTGGGAAGCACGGGTCTTCGCATTATCGTTACAATGTACTACGAAATGGAGAGATTGGGATTGACGCTTGGTGGCGCGTCCTTATGTGTAGGCGGCGGGCCGGCAATGGCGTCTTTGTGGACAAGAAAGATCTAATATCAGCAGAAAGCAGTTTATGCCATCAGGGAGCTGTGCCTAAATCCGAGTAATATATACGGGCTGGCATTATCATGACCTGAAGAATTCGGAAACGATTTGCAGATACTCTGCCAGCAGCTGTTTGCTTACGACGAATATATGGCCGATATTCTTCTCGATGGTGCGATTCAATCCTCCTCGAGAAATGCCGATATTTCCGTCCCCCGTCTGTCCCCATAATTCACTCGCCACGCACGAGCCTACGGGGGCAATAGGATCTCTCGTGCCGGAGTAACAGAAAATCCGAACGCCTGCATCCTTAAGTATTCCCATATTGACAGGCTTGCCATCGAAATCGGGATTTGTGGAGGGAAGGCAGTATTTCCCTTCGTAGATCTGGTTGTCCATGAATATTTTCTCGATCCAATCTCTGTGGGCCCTTGCAGAAAATTTTGTTCCATGAGTCAACCAATACAGAAACGGGGCAGAATCTTGGATGGCATGTGGATGGTGCGCCCGCGCATAGAAACCCAAAGAGACGGTATACTGAACTCCGGGCTGGATCTCATTCATTCCGACCTCGATAACCTGGGGCGGAATGTTAACATCGCCAAATAACTCTTTCATGACCACTGCATCATAGTTGTGCCTGATCACATCCCGCATAGGGCCGTGGCCACTCGTGTCATCGTCAAACTTGACAGGGGAAGCCATTAAAGCAATCTTTTTTACATCCATGCTTTTACCGGCTGCCTGGAGTTCCTCTGCACGTCTTGCCAGGTAGGGGAGCATGATGGTTCCCGCCATACAATAGCCCATGACGTAAATGTCTTCACCGGGGTGTCTTTTCTTGATGATTTCAAAATAATGATCAGGAACGGTTTTACCGAAAAAATCAAGGCCGAGATCTGTCTCTTCAGGACCTGCATCACCGTGGTCAACCATGTACACATGGAAACCTTCCTTCAGCATTGCTTCAATCACTGATTTCCCTTTTGCAAGATCAAATAGTTCCGGCTTGTTGATGAGAGGCGTTGCCATGTAAAGAACTTTCCCGTTCGGCTTAATGCCTTTAGTTGGAAGATAACGACGGAGAGTAACAGAATGCAGCTTCGATCCTTTTATTATTTCGTACGCTGAATATCCAATTCGGTTTTGTGTAGCCCTTTCTGAATACTCCTTTATGTCTAAAGCATTTTCGCGATAAAGGTTCTCCAGTCGTTTACGGTTCTCTTCCAGATACTGTGAAATGGAATATGCATCTGTTCCATCTGGGTTCTTATTCATGAAAGGTAATGGCTCTCCGTCCAGGGGTTGCTCCGTAATTGTGACCAGGATGCTTTTCAGAAGCGTCTTCATGGAGGCAAGCCTGGTCATTCCCAGGGAATTATAATTCTTTTCCAGTTCTGTAAATTCTTCCATGTATTCCTTCAGGAATGCCTTTCCTTCAGGTGTGGTTGTGACTTTCAGGGCTTTTTGTCTGTCAAATTTGCCATCGATCATGAAATGGCCGCATAAATTATACAGCAAGCGGGCGTAACTTTGATATATCCATCCATTCATTTCTCCAAACATATTTTAACTGGTCCCGTTATAAACATGTCCATTGCGGCGCCTTGCATACCCGCCATCAGACTAAATGGCCCGTACAATAATGGATTTGTGCTTATAGCTTCAAGAAAATGACGATAATTGAAAAGGGATCTTATCTGCTGCCCCACGATTCTGCTTTTCCATGGTACCGCGGTATGGAGCCCTTCAGCGTTATCGGCAGGTGTAACGCCCATTGATTTCAATAAGTCATGAGGCGCTATCCTCTGTATGGTAAGGCTGTCTTCCTGCATATACCATCTCCACGCTTTTTTTGTGTCATAGAGTCAAGTGTCGTGTCTCATAAATTATTGTCATATCGACCCCTTCGTTTTTACTCAGGGTAAACTCCGGGAG
>PDVH01000365.1_pt1 | contig 11526 bp, 12 predicted proteins | sample 1369781 | NCBI WGS metagenome assembly PDVH01 (sample SAMN07795378, study PRJNA414565) | Alkali sediment metagenome, whole genome shotgun sequencing project. | isolation source: glacial lake sediment | place: Bosnia and Herzegovina: Donje Bare Lake | collected 2016-06
GAGGCATCTCAGCATTCTCTTGTTTTAAGCGGGTGTATCGTCGTCGCACCACTTCTGCGATCGCCGCAACATCATCAACCCCGACAACCGTACGTATCCTGAACCGCCGATAGTTACTCTTATCCGGTTTTCCTTTTCTAAACTGCACCATCGACCCAACCGTCGATGTCCCGGAGAGATGCGAGATATCAAAACATTCGATGACGAAGGGTGTTTCCTGCAGTTGAAGTCGTTTCTGCAGCTCATCTACCTTGGTACTATCAGCGAAGAAGGATATCTCGATGTTTTTTTTCACCAAATCCAGGAGTTGTTTTTTTGCGCCTTTCTTCGGCACGAGAACATGTACTCGCTTCTTCCGTTTCTGTTCAAGAAATGATATGATCGACTCGGTTAACTTACTTGGGACAATCACTTCTTTAGGAACTGGGTTTTCCGAGTAGTATTGCACGATGAATTCCTCTAAAAAATCGTCGTTATATTCAAAGATATACTCGTTTTTATTGGACAATGTTCCTTTGCAGATGGTAAACAACATCAGATATACGGTCCCCTCTCGTATCATGTAGTTGATGATGTCTTCATCGTAGGTTTGTTGCCGTTGCATGTTTTGATGTTCTTTTCAAACTCTAACCGTTCGGATTGTTCTTTCATCGTGAGATCCATTTTTTTAATCAGTTCCCTGGATTTTCCCGAAAGAATGAGTTGCGCACTTATGATTTTATTCGCATATTCGTCCTTTGAAATCAAACCGCCGCAGGGTGCATCACACAAACGTATATGGTAGCGGAGACAAGGCTTTTTCGGCATTTTTTTACAGGTTCGCAATGAAAAAGTTCTATTCAAAAACTGATACACATAGTCTCGTTCCTGCGCATTGACAAACGGGCCATAGAACCGTCCATCCCCCCTCTTTTGTCGAGCAATAACAAGTCGTGGGAACTCCTCATCGGTGAGTTGGATGAACGCATAGGTTTTTGCATCCTTAAGATTAATGTTGTATTTCGGTTGATGTTTTTTAATGAGTGTGTTTTCAAGAATCAATGCTTCAACCTCAGTATCAGTCACAAAAAATTCAACTGAGTCAAAACTATCAATAAGACAACGAGTCTTAGGGTCCACATCCCTTTTTTGAAAATAACTTTTCACGCGTTTTCTAAGATTTTTCGCCTTCCCGACATAGATAATCTTTTTATCGGTATCTCGAAAGAGATAACATCCAGGATTTGTTGGTAATGCGGTTACGTCAAACATACCTTCTTCTCAGAAAACAATGGTCGAAGGATTTGACCGGTGTAGCTCCGTTTATTCCGCGCAATTTCTTCCGGCGTTCCCATCGCGATAATTTCTCCGCCTAAATCACCACCCTCTGGACCAAGGTCAATGATATAATCCGCGCATTTTATCACTTCCATATTATGCTCGATGACGACAATCGTGTTCCCCATATTCACCAAACTGTTCAGGACGTCGATGAGTTTCTTCACATCGTGAAAATGCAACCCGGTCGTCGGCTCATCCAAAAGATACAATGTTTGTCCCGTACTCCTCTTAGACAACTCTCTCGTAAGTTTTATTCGTTGCGCCTCACCACCAGATAGTGTCGTGGAACTCTGACCCAGTTTAATGTAATTAAGACCAACCTGCGAGAGTGTCTCCAGTTTCTTACGAATATACGGGATGTTCTCAAAGAGATTCAATGCTTCTTCGACACTCATCGCAAGAACATCGGCAATCGACTTTCCTTTATACTGCACCTCAAGGGTCTCTTTATTGTAACGTTTTCCTTTACATTCCTCACATTCCACATAAATATCTGGCAAAAAGTTCATCTCAATCTTAATGAGTCCATCACCTTGACACGCCTCGCATCGCCCCCCGCTTACGTTAAAAGAAAACCGACCTGATTTATACCCCCGGAGTTTTGCCTCCGGCACCTTGGCAAAAATGTTCCTAATCTCATCAAATACTTTCGTATAGGTCGCTGGGTTACTCCGCGGCGTCTTGCCGATTGGACTCTGATCAATCACAATCACCTTATCAATCTCAGAGTCAAACACTATTCCGTCATGTTTACCAGGAAGGTCTCGTGATTCATGAAGTCGCCTCATAAGACTTTTATAGAGAATCTCGTAGATGAACGTGGATTTCCCACTACCAGACACACCAGTAATAACAGTAAAAACACCAATAGGAATATTCACGTCGATGTTCTTCAGGTTATTCTCTTTACAACCTTTGACATGGATATAATTACCTGCTTGTCGTCTGGAATCAGGGATCTCAATGGCTAGTTTCCCTGAGAGGTACTGTCCAGTAAGCGAGCGATGATTTCTTTCTATTTCCTTTGGTGTTCCTTGCGCGATGATCCTACCTCCATGGATCCCAGCACCAGGACCCATATCAATCACATAGTCAGCATGCCGTATGGTTTCCTCATCGTGCTCAACAACAATAAGCGTGTTTCCCAAATCACGTAACCGCTGCAGCGTCTGAATGAGTTTCTTGTTATCCCTTTGATGCAACCCAACAGAAGGTTCATCAAGAATGTATAGTACGCCTACAAGGTTTGACCCGATTTGTGTCGCAAGTCGTATCCTTTGTGCTTCTCCCCCAGAAAGTGTTCCTGAGTTTCGAGAGAGTGTTAGGTAGTTTAACCCCACGTTATCCAAGAATTTTAAACGTGCTTTGATCTCTTTTAAAATCAAATGTGCAATCTCCTCTTGTTTTTTCGTCAGCTTTACGGTTTCAAAGAACTCAAGAGATTGCTTGATGGACATATCGGCGATATCGATAATTGATTTGTGAGCGATTTTCACGGACAGGATCTTCGATTTTAATCGTTTCCCATTACACACAGGGCAAGGGGAGATGCGCATGAATCGTTCCATATCTTGCCTGCGATATTCTGACTCGGTTTGTTTATAGAGACGTTCCGACTGCGGGATGAGTCCTTCCCAGGTGCCAATATGCGAGTAGTGCGCATCACCGTTTTTCATAACCAAGTTAAACCGTATTGAATCGGTGGAACCATACATAATCGCACGATACTGGCGTTCATTGAGGTTTTGTATTGGAGTAAAAATGTCAAATCCATAATGTTTTGCTACAGCGCCAAGATAATTGTTCCTCCAGCTGTCCCGAATGGTTTTATACAAAGCGATCGCCCCATCGGCGATGCTTAGTTCTTTATTAGGAATGATGAGATCTGGGTCAAACTCCATTTTTATACCAAGCCCATGACATGACTCACAAGCACCAAAAGGACTATTAAAAGAAAACATACGTGGCTGAAGCTCCTCAAAAACCGTACCACAGGATGGACAGGCCATAATGGACGAGTAAATATGTTCCTTGCCGGATTTATCGAGAACAATGAGAAGCCCTTCGGATTTCTTCAAAGCTTGTTCACAAGCTTCCGTGAGACGGGAGGCATCGGTTGAATCGACGCGATCCACCACGATTTCAATATCGTGTTTCTTGTACCGCTCTAGTTTGATTTCCTCATCGGTTCGATAGATGGTTTTGTTCACCCGAACTCTGATATATCCCTCCTTGTTTAAATCCTTAAACAGTTGTTCGTAGGTTCCTTTTTTCTGACGAATGATTGGTGAGAGAATCACGATGGTACCTTTCAATTCCGTTGCGATACGTCCTGAGATTTTCTCTGGTGATTGCGACTCGATTTTGATGTTATGCGTAGGGCAATAAGGAGTACCAATCCGGGCGAATAATAATCGAAGGTAATCATAGATCTCTGTACTCGTACCTACGGTGCTACGTGGGTTTTTACTCGTTGTCTTCTGCTCAATGGATGTGCGTACGCAGAGAGCGATTCTACATATCGCCGTTGACCCTCAGCATACAATGTATCAAACGCGAGCGTGGATTTCCCGGAACCAGAAATCCCAGTAATAACAATGAATTTATCTCTTGGAAGCTCCACATTGATGTTTTTGAGGTTATGTTCCCGTGCTCCTTTAATGATAATGTTTTTCATTATAAATCCCCCTTGAAAACAGAAAGGATATATACAAATATATATACTATCTCTTAACAATCGATTATTGTTTATTCTTCGTCTGCTCGACAAGTACTATCATATATTCAAGGTTTTCTAAGACGTCATTGAAAGTATAAATACAAGTTTTCTATAATGTAAAATCCAAACGAAAACTTTTTTTAGATAAGAACTGTAAAGACCCCGGGTATTAGTTGTACAACAAGACGCTTTAAAGAAAACAGACAAAACAGGCATTGAGGAGTGAGAAAAAATGATGATTGTTGGACAGGTATCAAGCCCCGAGGAAGCAACCGAAGTTGAATGTATCGCAAAATCCTTTGTTGTCGCGAACCGAGTAAAAATTCTTGCTCATAGGCTAAAAACGAATTAATATTAACCGTAGAACAACTTCTACGAGGGACTCATGATGTCAGAATATGTCATTGATATTGATTCATTAACAAAAATCTACCAAACCGGTAAAACCGATTTCAAGGCATTAGATACGGTGACCTTAAAAATTCGGAAAGGTGATTTTGTTGCGATTATGGGTCCTTCAGGTTCAGGAAAAAGTACACTCATGAATATTATCGGGTGTTTAGATCGTCCGACATCAGGAACTGTTATTATCGATGGAGAGAACATCTCTATAGTAAGCGATAATGAATTGGCTGAAATTAGAGGGAGAAAGATCGGGTTTATTTTCCAAAAATTTAACCTAATACCGACCTTGACTGCATTAAAAAACATAGCACTTCCCATGGTGTTTCTCGGTGGAACGAAAGCGGACCGAGATCGACGTGCTGCTGAACTTCTTGGCAAAGTAGGGCTTACTAACTGGGCGACACATCGCCCCTCTGAACTATCCGGTGGACAACAACAAAGGATTGCGATTGCGCGAGCCCTTAGCAACAACCCCTCGATCATTCTCGCAGATGAACCAACGGGAAATCTAGATACGAAAACCGGTGAACAAATCCTGGAATTACTCGTTGCATTAAACAAAGAAGGAAAAACCATTTTGTTGGTCACGCATGCAATCGCATTGAAACGATTTGCGAACCGGGTTATCAATATGCTGGACGGAGAAATCAGTGAGGAATCATGATAAAAGATATCTTCGTGATGGCGCTTGAGGCGATGAGATCCTATAAAATACGGACATTTCTCACGCTAATCGGGGTCATTATTGGCGTTGCTTCAGTAATCATGGTTACGACCGCAGGCGGCTCCGTGAGTAGTTTTGTTGCAGGACAATTTAATGTTTTTAACCCAACTGGTATGGTAATCGGAACAGGGACTGGTGGAACGACACCTTCGCTAGCCATGCGATCAGTGGTATTCACAGACAATGATGTAGAAAAAATTCAGAGTCTGCCATATTTGAAAACAGTCGCTCCTGTCGGCGTTGTTCCTCTTAATAAAATTTTGAAACGCGATGGGTTCCTCAAATGGGAGTCCAGACCAGGACAAACGATGTATGCGAGTAATTCTGCTTTGTTAGAAATTATGAATGTTAAGATAGACGAAGGAAGAATGTTTGAGGAAGGAAAAAACGAGGTGGTTATCAGTAAAAGCATGGCAGAAATTTTTGGTCAAGATAAACCATTAAAAGTGGGCGATACGATTTATCTGCGACGGGTCGATGGTAAAACTCTTGAGGCGAAGATTGTCGGCATCTTGAAAGCAAGTTCGACTACTAATATGTTTAATGCGATGGCAAACCCAGGGATTATCTGTCCAATAAAACCGTATTATTCTTCCTATTTTGGATCAAATGCCGGTACTATCTTGAAACGTATTGTCGCTTATACAGTTCTTCTTGCGGAAGCAACGGACACGAAACATGTGCAAGATGCACAAAATGAAATTTTGAATTATCTTGATAGCGGTGGATCTGATGCGAGCAAGTATAAAGAGGAAAGCCTTGATTTCGTCGTAATTACCCAGCAGTACATCCTCGTCCGTATACAACAAGTAGTCGATGTTATCCGGATCTACATCGTGGCGATTGCACTTATATCCTTGATTATTGGTGCGATTGGAATTGCCAATATTATGTTTGCCACGGTAACAGAACGAACCAGAGAGATAGGAACGATGATGGCGATTGGGGCGAAACGACGTGATATCCTGCAGTTATTCTTGTATCAATCCACGATCATCGGACTCCTTGGTGGCATTATCGGGTGCATGCTTGGCGCCAGTGGGAGCTGGTTTGTCGTTGATCTTCTTAATGGATCTGTACAGAATCTTGGTGGGGCACTCGCCGTCGGTAAAATTAATGTAATCTATGCTCCAGAATGGTTCGTTATTGCCGTTATCGTCGGAATCCTCATCGGGGTAGCCGCGGGAGTATTACCTGCACGAAAAGCAGCAAAGATGGACCCCGTAGAAGCGCTCCGGTATGAATAAAATTTATTTATGGGTTTGGTGGAGTTTCTTTTTTCTCCATCGCCGCAATTTTTTCAAGTTCTTCTCTGATATACCGCAACGCCTGCTCCTTATCAGGGCCAAGACCAACTGCATCAGGGCTGATCTCGTTTTTCTTCAGTTGCCTCAACCACCGTTCCAATACCTGTTTTTGATCCATTGTTCCTCACCTACACAGACCCTATATTGCAAGAGCCGTATATTAAGTCATAGAGACAAAGCGAAGAAAAAAAGTTAAAATACCGAAAAACAATACTGTTATTGGAGGAGTGAATAATGTCATACTTTTGGAAAAAAAACGGTACTCTTTACCATTGGCACCTCCAATGTACATCGGTCCCGGTTTATGTGAGAACCAATCCAGATTGGGAAGTCAGCGAACAACGTCCCACAGACAAGGAGCGCTGTAAAGAATGCCGTGAGAAAGATATCGCACAACGAATAAAAGGAAAATTCTAGCTGGGTTACAGAAAGCGATGCTTATCGACGCGCTACGGGTTTGTTCTGTGGTAGACCTAACATGATCCGCTTTAATTTTTTCTTCGTATTATAATCATAGACCACATCGATTTTTTTCCCGGTAAAGGGATTTAATCCGGTCCAATACATACACGACGACACAGTCATTGGCGTTGGGGTGAACAACTGGAATTGCTCAATATTTTCCAGATGCCTTTTTTTAATGATGTCGCGTAAAAACAAGACTTCACTCAGGGTATCACCGGGATGCCCAATCATAAAATAGTACCGCAACGCTTGTTTTTTACGTTCATTAATTGCAGAAAAATACGCAAGGAACTCGTCAAACCGTGAGTTATCCTTCCCCATCAAAGAAACAACTTTATTTGAAAAATGCTCAGGCGCGATTTTGAGACATCCAGAGATATGATGGTCGGAAATTTCTTTGATATATTCTCTACTTTCTAGCGCCAAGTCGTATCTGATGCCGCTGCGGATAAAAATTTTTTTCACCCCTTCGATCTGTCGAGCTTTTCGTAACAATGTAATGAGTCGTTTATGGGTTTTATCTAACTGAGGGCACTGGATACATGTTCCTTGACACGGGATGGTTGTCGTCTCAGGACGAGTACACACCATCGCATACATATTCGAAGACGGACCAACGAAATCATCAATGTATCCTTTAAAACCAGGGTGCTTCGTCAGCCGTTTAATTTCTGCAAGGATGCTTCCTTCAGACCGTGAAATAATCCGATCTCCTTGATGAAGAGAAAGTGAACAAAAATTACAGGCTCCAACACATCCACGATGAACCACTACGGAAAACTTCCCCATCTTTAACAAGGATTTCGGGTGCAGTTTCCGTGAGTAATCCAAGGAATAAATCCAATCCAAATCTCTGGAGGAATACTGAGGGTACTTATACTGCAGGACGTAACTGTTCGTATATTCTTGCGCCAGATTCTTGTTATTTGAAAATTTCATTTGCATATCACAGAATTTCCGTTTATCCTCAATGACTTCCTTAAATGAGGGAAGAATCTCAAACGACGTATCAAGGTCTTTACTGAGGACGCATGTTCCTTCGATTCCTCGTAACTCTTTTTGGTGTTTTAACAGCTCAGCAATCTCAATGATCTGTTTCTCCCCGTTTCCATAGACAAGGATGTTTGCACGAGAATCAAGCAAGATACTACGCCGGATATTGTTATCCCAATAATCATAATGGGCAAACCGTCGCAAGGACGCCTCAATGCCACCGATGACAATCACACTTGACTTAAAATATTCTTTAAGTTTGTTACAATAAAAAATCACTGCACGATCAGGCATTTTCGTGGCATCACTGTATTTATCTTCGACTCTTTTTCGTTTCAATGGCGTATAGTTATGAACCATACTATCGATTGAACCGGAAGTGACACCAAAACAAAGACGAGGCACTCCTAACTTTGTATAGTGTTCCTTTGTTTCTGGTTTCTCGATGACACCGACACGATATCCTTTCGCGTCAAGCACCTTAGCAATAATACCCACCGGCGAGAGTGGGTGATCATCGTAATACTCCCCGCTGATAAGAATGATATCAAAATCACTACCGGTCTTCGCAATCATACTTTTGCATCTTATAGAATCCTGCTATATAAACATTCAACAATTGAGACACCGGAAAGATTCATTAATCTCTTACTTTTTCCGTTGCCGATGACAGATATCCTAATCACGAACGATGACGGCTACAGATCCGCAGGATTTATCCCCCTCATCAAAGAACTTTCAAAAGAATTCTCAGTAACCGCTGTTGCCCCTGACCGAGGACGAAGCTGGATAGGCAAAGCAATCACGACAAAAAAAGAACTACGACTCAAAAAAATTAACTACCAAGGGGTTGAAATGTTCCTTCTTGACGGAACCCCTGCCGATTGCGTACAAATAGGGTTATATGATATTGTGGACACACGCCCAAAAATGGTGATCTCAGGAATTAATATCGGACTGAACATCGGACAAGCGCGGACGCTGAGTTCAGGAACGATAGGGGCAGCAATAGAAGGAGCTATTGACGGGGTGAGAGCAATCGCCTCATCACTGTCCATCCCTCTCAATATACGAGATAATTTAACCGATTTTTATCATCCAAAAAGCTATCCTCTCTTTGAAAACGCTGCGAAGATCACAACAAAAGTTACTACTATTGTTATGAATAAAGTCTTCGATGGTGTTGATCTCTTTTCCCTCAACATCCCTTTCCATGCGACGATTGACACACCTCTAGAGATTACAACACTCTTTAAAACACGTTATGGCAGACTCTTTCATAAAAAAGGAAATAGATTCCTCCATCAAACCCCACCAGTACAATATAAAAATATGGCAGAGAGATCCGATCTCAAAGCGTTAAGTGAAAATAAAATCTCATTGACACCGATGAATATTGCATTTGGGACACATCAGTTATCTGATAGCGTAGAACATGTCTTCAACCAAGAGTGGTGAACACAATTTTTCCATCTATCCTACAAAGAAAAACGCAATAGCAATAATCAAATAGACACTGATCAACTGTGCCCCCTCTAACCAATTACATCTCCCATCAGCAGAAAGATAGTTCACAATTAAGACAGCGAGTATGACTGCAAGGATCTCAAAGGGAGTAAAAACAAGTGAAAAACCAAAATTAAACACTTGACTGATAAGCATTAGAATTGGGACGACAAACAACGCGATCTGGATAGCACTACTCAACCCAATCTCAATAGACACATCAAGTTTATTTTCAACGGAAAAATGAACTGCGGTTGATATCTCTGCGATATTCGTAATAATCGCAATCACCACGATTCCAACAAACATCTGAGTAATCCCAATAGTCTGCGCAGCTTGCTCGATAGTTCTCACAAGTAATTCAGATTCAACAGATACAACGCCAATAACGATAAGTAAAATCAATGCTGCAAGTCGACGGCTCATCGTTGGTTGTTCAGCCGAGGCTTTCATCTCATCACTTGCATCAAAAAGATCTTTATGTGTACGTAATGAGAAAAACAATCCAGCAAGATAAATAAGCGCCATCACAGCTGCGACCGCACCACTTAAAACTTGGTTATGCGGACCACGTGGAGTAAGAACAGCATAAATACTAGGGATAGCTAATCCAGCAACCACGATGATAAGCATAGTAGAAGACACTGCAATTGTCTGGTTATTAAATCGCTGATTTTTATACCGTAAACCACCAGCGAAAATACTAATACCAACTAATAATAAAATATTGCCGATGATACTACCGACAATCGATGCCTGTACTACTTCTATTAATCCAGCGTTGAGCGCAATGATAGCAATAATCAACTCAATCGCATTTCCAAAAGTGGCTGAAAAAAGACCGCTAACCGTTGGATTTGATTGTAACGATATCTCCTTTGTTGTATATCCCAAGATTCGAGCGAGGGGAACAATCGCTAAAATACAGGTTATAAACGTCAACGTGTCATTTTGTATAACCAAAGCAGAGAAGATACTTAAAGGGGTGTCATTTTGTATTACCAATGCACAGAAGATACTTAGAGGGATAAACAGGAGAAACCAATAGAAAATCTTACCGATTTTTAACTTTTGAATTAAGGTCCCTTTCAGAGGAGGTGAGTAGAATGATCTCTTCAGTTCTTTGCGTCCTACAACGAAAGGAATCATCGATACCTACATCAACGAAACGTGCAATAAATGTTTCGAAAGTGAAAAGTTAATGTATCTGCTTGAGATGTTGAAAACTGATGAATTACGATGTTATCCTGGTGCGATACGGTGAGCTTTCGCTCAAGAGTACCTATGTACGGAAATATTTCGAATCAATTCTTGTGAGAAACATAAAAAAAGCGCTTTCACAGGAGAGCATATCGAACAGTATCACAAAAGAACGAGGGAGAATTTATCTTTCTACAACGGAAATCTCTAAGAGTATCATGGTATTATCAAGAATTTTTGGCATCGTCTCATTCAGTCCTGCAGTTCAAACAACGTCTGATATGGAAGACATGTCGATGTTAGCGCTACGACTTGTTAAAAATATTCTCACCGAGGAAAAAAGTTTTGCGATTCGGGCGACAAGAGTTGGAACGCACACGTTCTCTAGTCAACAGGTGGCAGTACATATTGGTAACGATATCGTCAACGCAACCCATACAGGTGTAGACTTAATCAATCCTGACATCGAACTTTTTATTGAAATCCGAGATAAGAAATCATTTCTTTTCACTGAAAAAATTAACGGCGTTGGAGGCCTTCCGTTGGGGACACAAGGAAGAATTCTTGCACTCATTGAGAACACAGCTTCTTTGCTTGCCGCATGGTATCTAATGCGTAGAGGATGTAACGTTATCATAGTGAATATGAAGAAATCAAATGACGAATCTATTCATTCATTTCTCAACCATTGGTATGCAGATGCATAAATTATTTCGGTTGACCCAAAAACAAAAGATTTCTTCGATCAGCTTCGCACCCTCGCATCGGAAAAAAACTGTGATGCACTAGTCACCGGTCATACTCTTGAGGAGCCTTCCTGTTCACTAGCAGCAATCACACAACTAAAAAAACAGAGTATTATTCCTGTGTTGACTCCGCTAATTGCC
>PDVH01000366.1_pt1 | contig 11521 bp, 9 predicted proteins | sample 1369781 | NCBI WGS metagenome assembly PDVH01 (sample SAMN07795378, study PRJNA414565) | Alkali sediment metagenome, whole genome shotgun sequencing project. | isolation source: glacial lake sediment | place: Bosnia and Herzegovina: Donje Bare Lake | collected 2016-06
TAATTATATTTACTATTAAAGAGAAAGGAACTAACTTTAACATAGTAAGAATCACATCATGATTAATATTTTATTAAGTAGAGACAAAGGTAAATTGGATGTTAGCTGGTTTTCAAAACACGCTTTCTATCCTATTCTTAGTGCTGTTAAATCTATATTCAGTGCCAATAGAATTAACAAATTGTGGCAGATAAACTATGAAGATGCTGAACCTTTAGTAGAAGAGCTAAAGAAGATTAAAGGTGAAACAATTCACGTTGACTTTAAGACCAGAAATGAATTTTTGGAACTAAGGGAAACTTTGACAGGAATAGATTGTGGCATTAAGTTAAGAGAACCTTTTGCCTTGCTACCTTTNCAACANGTTGGGGTAAATTTTATNTATCAAGTTAAGAATGGAATAATAGCAGATAAGGTTGGCCTTGGTAAGACTATGCAAGGTTTTTGNGCAGCCTATAAATTATGGCANCANGGCTTGACTGATAAAGTATTAGTGGTGGTTCCTTCTACTATTAAAAAGAAATGGGAAAGGGATATAATAAAATTCCTTGGGTTAAAGTCTATAATATTGGAAGGTAGCCATGCTGTTAGGAATGAGAGATATAGGGAATGGATGCAAGGAGATACGGTATTTGCTATTATATCTTATGATACGATTAAAAGGGATATAGACACTTATGTTAATGAGTATACTAACAGAAGATTTGTTTTGATTCTTGATGAAGTTCAATACATTAAGAATACCTCAACAGAGCGTTCTAAATGTTGCCGGACATTAGCTAATCATAAAATGAATGTTGGCAGAATTGGGTTGTCTGCTACTTATGTAGAGAATGGATTGGAAGATTTATTTGGAGTGATGTTGGTGATAGATAAGACTATATTTGGAGAAAGTTTAACTAAGTTTGAATATTCTTTCTTGATTAGAGATTATATGGGTAAGGTAACTGAGTATAAAAATGTTAATGTTGCTGCAGAGAAAATGAAATATGTAGCCATAAGAAGGAATAAAGAGCAAGTTAGGGATCAGATTGATGCATTATTGCCAAAGATAAATGAGAATACTTTATGGGCAGAAATGCACCCTGAGCACAAAAAGATTTATAAAGATGTCCTTAAAAGCACAGTAGAATCTCTTAAGGATATGGAAAGAGCAGATAAGATAAATGTGGCTCAGGCTATGGCACAAATGATATATCTTCAACAAGCTGCCCTATCTCCTGAGATGGTAGTACCTGAGATTAGCAAGTCTACTAAGATAGATACACTATTGGAAATTTTGCCAAGTATAGTTGAGGAAAATAAGGTTTTAATATTCTGTCATTTTACCAAGTTTATAGACATAATGGAAAGAGAACTTAATGCTGCCAGAATAAAAACTATGACTATGCACGGTGGTAGAAAAGAAGCTGACCAAAAGAATAGACAGAATATGATTGATAAGTTTTCTAATACTAAAGGGCTTAATGTATTATTGGCATCAGATATTCTTAAGGAAGGTGTTGATATACCTGCTGCATCTTATGTTATAAATATGGACTTACTTTGGAATCCGGCCAGTATGATCCAAAGATGTGGTAGAATAGATAGGCTTAATCAAAAAGCTTCTGCTATATTTAATATCAACATATGGTGTAAGGATACTATTGATGAGCAGATGAATGAAGTAGTATATGAGAAAGCAGAATTGGCTAATAAGATTATTGATAATGGTGTAACAGAAGCTAGGTATCAGAAAGTAACCTTCTCAGACCTTAAAACTATGTTAAGAAAATTGGGAGGCAAAATTTAAATGGGGTTCAAAGATATTCCAAGTGGCACCACTAACACTAAATATATTGTGTCAAGTAAATTTTCTACTGTGGTAAATTATCAAGAGCGTAATGGTTACATAATAATCAATCTTAAAACTGTTATTGATGGAATACTTGATAAGCAGAAAGTGGCTAAATATCCTACTGACAAACTCACTATTAATATTCCATTTGACATTAAAAGAAGAGCATCCACTAATGCTTTAAATTTGGTGGTAGACAGTAAAAGGTTCACCATAAGGTTAGAACAAAAGGATGTTGTACCTACTGTACAGCAAAAGATAGATTTTGATAATACTCATGCTCATAGATGGAAAATACCTCAGTGGATAAAATTTATTGAGAATCTTTATTATCAAACTTATGGCATTAAAACTCTTGAATTTGATTTTAGTGGTCATTTAGGTGGGCTTAGAAGGTCTAAAGCATTTACCACTATAAGATTTATTATTGGGAAGATTCAGAATATTGATGGTTTTAATTTTTCTGATAAGGATGTTATTGAATATATCAGATGGATGTTCGCCTTTAAAGGCAAAAAGCCTATAACTTTATGGATGCTGTCATCTGATGGTTATATTCAAGACTGGTTAGTATATCTAAAGAAAAAATGTAATTCAAGCCCTGAACAAAAGAAGGTAAGATCATGGGATCAGAACTAATCTCATCTAAGCTTATGGAATTTGGGATACCTGATAAATATGTTTCTGCAAAAGAGATTCCAGATTATTCTATTGCCACAGTGGCTCCATTTATAACTGGCAAAAAAAATTTATTGGTAATTGGTGAGCATTATTATAAAAAGTGTGTCAGGATTATGAGGATGGCCTTTATCTATAATAGGTCAGCAGAAATGAAATGGGTATCACAATCACAGATAACTTATGAGATGCTGAGCAACTTGTCTAAAAATCCTATAGATTTATTAGCTTTGGTGCAATTGTATGAAGAACCTTCTGAAAATAAGAAAAATCTTACCGGAACTTTAGTCAATGAAGTATTAGGTCATGGTGGTAAAGTTGTTATAGGATGCAATAGCACTAAAATTTTAGAAGCATCTTTTCCTTATGATTTAGATATGATTGAGATGAGATTTGATATATGGAAAGAAAAGAAAACCGCAACCAAGGGTAATTAAATGGAATTTTTTAACATAGAGTTAGAAGAGAAATTTTTAAAGTGTATCCTATGGGATAAATCTTTCTATATAAAAATGCTTAGGAAAGGTGTAGTTCCCAAAGAAATTTTAGCAGATAAAACCTTACGGCTTTTATTCTCCTTGGTTCAGCAAAATTTTAATAAGCAAGGAAGCATTCCTGATTCAGACATAATAAAAAGTAGTATCAATAAATTATCAGAACGGACTAAAAATGCTGCAGCATTTAAAGAGAAAATGTATGCAGCCTTAGATAGGATAACTTTTTCAGATCCAGAAAAAGAAACTAAAGATAATTTTGATGTATATACCAGAGAACTAATAGTATTATTTGAAGCTCGTGCTTTACAAGGTCATGTATCTAATTTGTTTGATCAATTAGATTCAGGTTTATTAACTGAAGCTAAAAATAGTGTTAATTCCTTCCGGATAAATTCTATAGGTGAGGATATTGACCAAGGTGAGTTCACTGAATCTTTTAAGGAAAGGGAACTTGACATAATAGAGAGAGTTAAGAACCCTGAGAAGTATGAGCTGTTCCCTATAGGTATTCCTCAAGCTGATGAAGTCATGATGGGTGGGTTAAGTAATGAGTTTATGTTGATAAGTGGTAGTTCTAACTCTGGAAAGTCTTTTGCTTTAGAACATGTTGCAGCTTATAATTATAGATGTAAAAAGAACGTCATCTATTTTACTATAGAGATGCAGAAGTTAGAAGCTATGAATAGAATAGATATGTATATAGCAGGATTAGAGTCAGGATTTTTCCGCAATCCTGCTAAGAATTGGACAAAAGACCTCCATCAAAAGTGGAGGGATAAAATGAAATTTGCTCATAAGAATTATGGTAAGTTGATGACAGTAGCTTTTAATAAGGGAGCTACTATGGGAGCTATTGAAGGGAAAATGTATGATATAATGAATTTATGGCAGGAACCTATTCACGGAGTGTGTATAGATTATCTTGATGATATAACTCCTATGAAGGAATATAAAGAATCTAAAAGTTGGAGTAGTTTTGGAGAAATTGCTTGGGATATGCACTTATTAGCTAAAGGATTTAGGAATTTTAATGGAGCATTGGGTATTCCGGTAGTATCTGCTATGCAGCTTAAGAAGCAGAGCAAAGAAATATCCCTTGATGGTAAAAAGGCTAATAGGTTTTTAGATGAGCGTGATATTGGGTCATCTCCTCTACCTTATAGAATGGCTGACGTAGTTTGGGGATTAAAGACGGTGGTTGATGGTCAGTATTCTATTTTGGAAGGAATGAAGGGTAGATTCTTTGGCAAGAATAAGAGAGTTGATATTTTCCATAATTTCCCTTATGGTAAGTTTCATGATGAAAGTTTGAGAGAAAAATTTAATGAGGAATTAAAATCTGATGAGAAAGAAGAGATAGAACAGATAGAAGAAATGGTTATTGAAAAACCAGATAAGGATTAGAAATCATGCCATCTCCAAGCCAAGTTATAAATTGGGAAGATTTCTTAAAAGAGTATGGATGTTCAGGAGTAATAGATTTTGGTGATTGGGCAATGTGTTATTGTCCATTTCATACTCAGACTGATAGGACTAGGCCATCTTTTGGCATTAATAAAGAAAGTGGGATGGGAAATTGTTTTGGCTGTGGAACCCATGATTGGGAAGAAATATGTAATAAATTTGGCATAGATTCCTTAGATACTATTGATGGCATGAGAGAGAATATGTGGAATAATCTGAGGAATAATTTAAAAGGGTATAAACCTGTTAGAAAATATTTAAGGTATAATCTTCCTGATCAATTAATTAATCCTTATTCTCATAAAGGTTCAGTTAAGTATATTAATGATAGACATATTAGCAAAGAGATGGTTGAAGCTTTTGGACTAAGGACTTGCATTGATCATGATTCTAAATATAATGATTACCTCATCATACCTATATATGATGAGAAAGGGCTGTTATATTTTGATGCTAGGTATGTAGGGAGTAATAAGAATAAGGTTAGATGGAGAAGGCCAAAAGATGCTCCAGAGTGGAGAACTTTTCCTAATTGGAATTATGATAAGAAGTTAGATTATCTATGCTTAGTTGAAGGTGCTGTAGATATGATTAAATTGGTACAGTTCGGAGTTAAGAATACTATACCTGCTAAGAATTTTTCTGATGTACAATTTAAGATGGTTCTTAATTGTGGAGCTAAACATTTATTTTTAGCTTATGATGAAGATGAAGCAGGTAGGTATAAAATTTCTGAGAAGACTGGCAAAAATATTAGCTTCCAAGAAAAGTCAAGATATTTATTTTCAGATGCTGGTATGTATATCCATACCGTTAATTTCCCTAAAGGTTGCAAAGACCCAGGAGATATTGTCTATGAGAGTGACTTCTTTAATATCAATGAGTTATTGAAGAAATTAACAAACATCTGATAGAATATAATCCTTGTCTGATAATTTTCACCCAAAGTTCTTTTCTTACAGATAATTTTATATTATATTATAAAGGTAAGAAAAGAGAGAATAAACTAAATAAGAAAGGTGTATAATGGGTAAAGACTATTCCAGAATGACTCTACCTGAGTTATATGTTGAAGCCTCAAGAAGAGACTTGAGGGATTTTATCAAGAAAAATGAAGAAGAGATGGTTTTATTGTTATCTTCTTTAGATGCTAAAGAAGATAAGTTGCCAAAGAAAGTTCCCGTATCAGCTCCTATTAAGAAAACTGGTTTTAAGAAAGCTGTTGAAGAATTTAAGGAAGATGATATTGCTGATATTATAGATTTAGATTCTCTGGATGAAACTCCTGTAGTGACTTCCTCTAAAGTAGCAAAGAAACTTGGGTTGAAAGAAGCTGTGCGTTCTTTTAGAGAAGATGAACCTGATACACTTGAGAATATAGCTATTGAAGATGATACTGATGAATTTTTAGAAGATGTTTATGAAGAGCCAAAAAAGGCTCAGCAACCACAAACCCAATCCTCTAAGAAAGGGGAAAATCAGATGGCCAAGTCAACCAGTCCCAAAGCAGAAGCTCCTGTAAAGGCAGCTCCTGTAAAGGCAGCTCCTGTAAAGGCAGCTCCGGCAAAAGCAGCAAAAGAAGCTCCCACTCGTGGCAACATCGGGGAAAAAGCCCCATATGTTGAAAACACAGCAGGATTCTGCTGCTTTCTCGCTCTCAAAAAGGGTGGCACAATTGATCAGGTAGTAGCTACTACTGATGCTCTTATTGCTAAAACTGGAGCAAAACCTCCAGCAGATACCAAAGCGAAAATCAAGATCATCATGACGGAAGTTAATGCCGGCAAAAAGGGTGATACTTGGGGCAAGTTTGAGACAAGTGAAAAAGGTAAAATTTCCTGGTCAGAGTAATCAGATTTTAACCGGCCTGATTATTGATTAAGTGGGATGGGTAACTATCCCACTTTTCATATTTAAAGAAAGGAGTAAAGTTGAATAAAATAGTTTTGGTAGAAGGGCTTAATGGCTCAGGGAAGTCTACTTACATAGAGAATTGTATCCAAGAAATTTATACATCAAGAACATCTTTGATAACTGATTGGATTAATCGTTTAAGATGGAATGCTAATGGTGTTAAAGTCAATCTGTGTAGAGACCAGAAAGATATGGACATATATTGCTATGCTGCTTATGAAACTTTATATAACACCTATGCAAAATGTATTGCAGATGATCTATATTTAGATAGATCATGGATATCTGCTCACGTATATGGCAATTTAAGTGATTATGCTTTTGATAAGATTGCTGAAGTTTATTTAGGCTATGAAAATAAGTTAAACTATACTACTGATGTTGTTATAGTTTATATAGATACAGATATTGAAGTTTGTAAGAAAAGATGGGCTGATAGGATAGTTGAGGAAAAGTCTTATGTAGCATTCTTTGATTGGAATGATATTAAATCTAAGTTTGACCATGATATGAATCTATTAGCCAAAAAGGGCTTCCACATTGAAACAATAAGGAGTATGTGATATGAAAATAATGTCTATGGATAAAGCAATATGCTTGCCAATAGAGCATACTAGAAATCTTGCTGTTGATGATTCAGCAAGGACTGAAAAGATTAAGGAATTTTATTGTGATAAATTCCCTTTAAAGGTATCTTTAATAAATGCTCCTGAAAGCCCTGAGAAATTGATTGCTGCTAATTACCTTACTTGCATTGAAGGTCACATGGTCTACCCATCTGAGCTATCTGATATAAAAGCAGAAGATATTGTGAAGTGGGTTATTAAAGGTGGCCATACCCCAGCACTAGAGTGCATCCACCTAACTTTTGCTATCACTGATGCTTCTGTAGTCTTATTGAAACAAATATCAAGACATAGGATAGGTAACTCTTTGGGAGTAATGACTCAAAGGGCTAATTCTGAAGAATGGCTAGGAAATATGGCTGCTAATGGTCATTATGTGACACCTCCTTCAATATCTGACAATCCTAAAGTATTTGATGCTTATGAGCAATTAGTCTTTCAATCTCAACAGTTTTATCGGCTGGCTATTAAAGAAGGTGTCCAGCAAGATGAAGCCCGCTATGGTATAGTACAAGGTGCTACTACTATGTGGCAAGCCACCTACTCCTATAAGACTTTATTGGACAGCATATGTTCTACCCGTTTGTGCCATATTATGCAAGGTGAGATGGTTGCTATGGCTCAGCTTATTAAGCATGCTGTAGGATGGTGGAATCCTATGCTTGGTGATGCTCTTAGACCAATTTGTTTTAGAACTGGCTTTTGTAACCGTAATGAGAACAATCCTACTGCAGCTTTCCCTAAAGGTGCCTGTGAGTATACTAAAGATGGGGTTATTCCAGTAAGGAATTGTGATGCAACTATGGACTTGACTAAATACTCTAAGGATGCTACAGTATGAATGTAATTATTGGTTCTGGCCCAAGTGGGATAATTCTGGGCAATCTATTTAATAAAGATCATCAAAGTTTCCAAATCCTAACTAAAAAAGGTGCCGGAAATTTTGATCAAGTAGAGATGGAAGGTATTAAGTATACTGTTGGTCAAAGAACCATGTTCTATTCCAGAGAGATGGTTAGATTCTTTAGTATTTTAGGAATAGAATTTCAGATCAAAGAACTCACACATCTTATCGGAGTATATTATAAGGATAAAGTCTATCCCTATCCTATTCAGAATAACCTCAGCAAAATGGGGATGCTGGAAAAGGGTAAACTAATGTGGAGTTATTGGAATAGGAATAAGAAATTAGCTAAAAGTGATAATTATGCTGATTATATAGTTGGTAATTATGGGGAGTATCTTGCCAAGAATGTAATACTACCTCATACATGGAAAACCATTAAGGAAGATTTATGGTCAATATCTTCTGCCTCTTATGGCAAGAAGGTTATTCCTATGAAATTATTTGGAGCTAAAAATAATGAGCAATCATTTGATGATCCTTTTGATATTCTGAATCAGCTTAGGTCTACTATACAAGACTTTGTATGCGAGAAAGAAATCAAAGAGATAGACATGGATAATAAAATCATTAGGTTTATAGATGATGATAAAATTAATTATGACCATATCATCAATACTATACCTTTGCCAAAGTTATCCAGTCTTATTAAAGATAAATCTGACATATTGGATTTGGCTTTTAAAAGTTTGAGGTATAATAATATGCTGGTATATTCTATGGTGGTTCCTTCTACCTTTATAAAATATCCTTTTGATATTCTATACTTTCCTGAAAGGGATTATGTTTTCTCTAAAGTGAATATTACCAGAGGTAATGGCCAATCTATTATTTCTGTTGAAATATCTTTTAGGAAAAATGAAGAAGATTTATACAGCAGCAAGATATTTATAGCCAAGTTAAAAGAACATATTGAATATGATCTTAAAAAATGTGGCTTATTGGAGAAAAATATATTCACTATTCTTAAAGATTATGTTCACATAATATCTCCAGCATATATAATTTGTGATAGTGATTATGCTATGTATAGGGATATTATTGGGACTAGTCTTGAGCACAAAAGAATATATGGTGTAGGAAGATTTGCTCAATGGTTACCTCATATGAGGATTGAGCATTCTTTAGAAAGATCAATGCAAGTTTTGGAAAATAAAATTTTAGGAGAATTAGAATGGATGGAACAAGATGGGTGACTTTGTACATCTTCATTTGCATACTGAGTTCTCTTCTCTTGATGGCTTAACCAGAGTATGGGATACAGCAGCAAAAGAGCCAGGAGAACTCATACATAGGTTAAAGGAAATAGGTCAAGATGCCTGTGCTATTACTGATCACGGTAATAATACAGGATGGGTTAGATTCCATAAAGCTTGCTCTAAGAATGGCATTAAGCCTATATTTGGAGTTGAAGGATATTATTGTGGAGATAACCGGAAGATAAAAGGATTAACTGAGGAACAAAAGCTGATAGCCACTAGAGGGATGACTAATCCTCAGCAAAAGAAGGCAGCAGTAAAAGATTGGGAGAAAAAACTTGGTCTTAATAGGAGAAGCCACTTTTGTGTTTGGGCTATGAACAAGCAAGGGTGTTATGAAATAAATGCTTCTCTATCTTCTGCCAGTATAGAAGGATTCTATTATAGGCCAAGATGGGATTGGTCACTAATTAAGTCTATGAATAATTGTCTATTTGGATCAGCTTGTATGGGTGGTATATTAGGTTGGCAAATGGTTAATGTCTTAGATAAGAAAGAACCAAAAGACCTTTTAGGTGATTACTATCATAAGGCTTGGGAAGAAGCTAATAAATGGAAGAAACATCTGGGTGATAGGTTTTATATTGAGTTGATGGCTATAGATATGAAGACTATGCCAGGAATTAATTATCTAATGTGGAAGATAGCTAAAGATTTAGACATACCTTTGATAATGACTAATGACTCTCATTATGCATATAAAGAAGATTGGGAAGCTCATGACGTGCTTCTTGCTATTAATAGCACCAGATATGACAAGATAAGTAATGCACTTACTGATGCTAACCGGATGAGATATGAAGCTCATGATTTATATATAAAATCCCGTGATGAGATGTATAATGACTTTATGCACCGGAATCCTAAGATACCTACTGAAGATATTGATGAATCTATTTTCAATACTTGTTATGTAGCAGATAGGTGTGACGGTAATATCAATAAGGGCACTATGGTGATGCCTAAACTTGATATCCCTAATCCTGATAATTTGCCAGATAAAGAGTTGTATGGTAAAAAAGTGATAGAACTATCCAAAGAAGGATGGGAAAGGAAAATAGTTCCATATGTTAAAAAAGAACAACTGCAAACCTATAAGGTTAGGCTTAAAGAAGAGCTTCACGACATCATTCATCAAGGATTTAGTCCTTATTTCCTTCTCACTAATGATCTTATGCATTGGGTTGACCATGTTGGAATTGAGCGTGGCCCTGCTAGAGGTAGTAGTTGTGGTAGTTTGGTTGCATATCTTCTTGACATCACTATGGTTGATCCGATTCCCCACAATCTCCTTTTTTCAAGGTTCATTGATCCTAATAGGACTGATTTTCCTGATGTGGATATGGACTTTGAGGACAGAAGAAGAAGGGAGATTGTTCAGTATTTTATTGGGAAATATGGCAGAAAGAATGTCGCTATATTAGGTAATAATACTATGTTTAAATCTAAGATGGCATTAAAGGATGTTGCTAGACTTTTTAACATACCTTTATCAGAAACCCAAGCCATCTGTAATTTAGTAGTAGAAAGATCAGGAGCAGACTCAAGAGCATCATTCTGCTTAGCAGATACTCTTGATCAATTTGACTTTGCTCAGAAGTATAATGCAAAATATCCTCAAGTATTTAAGTTTGCTTCTAAACTTGAGGGCGGATGCAAGGGAATTTCAGTTCATGCCGCAGGAGTAGTTATAGGTGACGGTGATATTAGGAAGTATACTGCTCTGAGGATGGATAAAAAGAACCCAGATTTCTGGGTATCTATGATAGATAAACATGATGCAGAAGATGTTGGACTATTAAAGATGGATGTTCTTGGTCTTAATACTGTGACCATTATAAATGAATGCAAACAGTTAGTTAAATTGCGTCATGATAAATGGATAAATCTTGAAGATTTAGTTAAGGATGTTACTTATAATGGTGGAGAGAAAGAAGTTTATGCTGAGTTTGCTTTAGCTAATAATGCAGGAGTATTCCAATTTAATACTCCTGGTTTGACAAGGTTAAGTAGCCAAGTAAAGATAGATAAGTTTAGTGAGTTGAGTGACTGTACCGCCCTCATGAGGCCAGGCCCGATTCACTGTTTGTGCCCAAACTCTAATATTGAATTGGACATAGCTTCTGAACAGCTTAAAAACTTAATAGATAAATCATTTAAACTTAAAGTGTATGATTGTGTTAAAAATAAAATAATAATCAAAACAGGAAGAGCTTTTAAAACAGGAAAACAAAAAGTTTATAAAGTCAGAACTGAATCCGGAAAAGAAATAGTTTGTACTGAAAATGAAAGATTTAATATTGGTAAGGATGAATATAAAAAATTAAAAAACCTTTCTTTAA
>PDVH01000368.1_pt1 | contig 11487 bp, 9 predicted proteins | sample 1369781 | NCBI WGS metagenome assembly PDVH01 (sample SAMN07795378, study PRJNA414565) | Alkali sediment metagenome, whole genome shotgun sequencing project. | isolation source: glacial lake sediment | place: Bosnia and Herzegovina: Donje Bare Lake | collected 2016-06
AGATACAAAAAGGGATCACTGATTTAAGGCTGATGAAAAACGCCTATTCAGGCGGCGCGGGAAACATTTCTGGCGTCTTTAATAAGAACCCGCCGCCATGCCCTGCCCGCGATGCAAGAAAAAATGCGGAGGGCAGTAATACAAACGCCACCCTCCGCATCTAAGTCATTTCGCCGTCTCCCCTGTATGCCCAGCCTCTTATTTGCACAACTTTTGCCTTGCGACATCAAAGGAAGATCCCGGAGCGATTGATTCCCACTCCTCCGTAACTTCACGATACATTCTTCTTGCACAGTCGATATAGATCATGTTGAACGGGGCAGTGCACGTGTTGTCATCGTACGCATAATAATTTACAATATTTCCTTCATAAAACACATCAGAAGAATCATAGTAAATAGCCGTGCCCTTATCAGTGGCAAGATATATACACTGCCCGGCTTGTGAGATTCCTGCAAACATAAAGAAAGACAGCATAGCCAATAACATGACCAATAAAAGCTTTTTCACGATAATCCTCCTTCCATCAAGAATTTGTCATAATCATGAGGTAAGGCAAGCAGCACTGTCTGCATCTAAGGCATTTTATCGTTCCCCCTGTATGCCCAGCCTCTTATCTGCACAACCTTATTCTCATCGTATCATGGAATGATCCGGGATAAATAGACTTCCATGATGACCAGTCGCTTAAGAATGCAGCATCACGATACATTTTTCGTGGACAGTCGATTTCAAAAGTCAAAGAAAACTCGTAATATTCGCACGCATCGTCTTCATATATGTCGAAACTAACACTATCTCCTGAATATTTCACCGAGGAAGAATCGAGGTACTCGCTCGTATTAGTACCCGCCTCACTATCTATTATGTTCGTAATATAGACGCACTCGGCTTGTGATATTCCCCAAAACATAAAGAAAGCTAACAGAGCCAACAACATGACCAATAAAAACCTTTTCATGGTAATCCTCCTTCCATCAGGAATTTGTCATGAACATACTGAGTATACTGATCACTCGATCAGTGCGTTTGTGCATTATCATAACCCCTCCCCTTTTGTCAAGGACGAAGGGGGAAAGGAACTCGGGAGGGAGCCTTGCTGCGCCGATGATTCGGGCGCAGAAGGATACAGAGGACGATGGGCACCATACCCATTGACCTTTTATTGGTACCTTTTACCTCTCGGTGCGAATCCCCGCAGGTCACACCTCGGCATCTTTTGCCGATCACCTTCTGGAAAAGGCGCGGATTATGGTCACCCCCGGACGCTGCTTTGACAAATCCGAGAGGGTATTACCTGCTCGCCTTCACCGCCCCTGATGAGGAACTCCAAGAGGCCTCTTGCCTCCTTTCGGCCTTACGGGGAGGGTAGGGCGAAAGAGGGAGGATAAGGATCTTCGCAGGTTGAGGGGACTGGAGCGACGCCAGTGGGTTATGGTTGAAAGGGTTACGTGGAAATCACATCTCTTTTGGAGCGGCTAGGGGAGAGCGAGAGATTTTGCATACTACATATTTTTTCATGGGGACTTCCAAAGAGTCTTGTTGCACTTCCGGAGGCTTTTTTATACAATCGTAACAGAAGATCGATACGGTTGCTTGTAGGCTGAATGGCATAGTTACTAAATAGAGGTTTTTTAGGGGCGGCGAGTCCCCCTTGTCATTGTTTGCCTTTTCTGTAAGGGATAGCGATCAGTTGAATGTATGAGGCTGCAACAGCCGCCGGTCTTACCCAACGACAATGCACGCCAAGGAGCTATCGATGAAGTATAGCATAAGGATTTTAACTATAATTTTCCTATTGATTCCCCTGAAGGCTTACCCCCTCGATCTTCACCATATGCTCGATAAAGGGCCACTGATCACTATCAATAGAGATAACAATGACAAATTTGAGTCCATAACGACGTATGCCCTTGTGAACGCCCCGTTACAATATGTATGGGATACCGTGTTAAATATCGACGATTACGCACGGTATATGCCGCGCATGGTTAGATCACAAATTCTTAATAAGAACGAAGCTAATACGGAGATGATCGCTGCGTTCGAAATCGACACCTTTATGAGCAATACGAAGTATCAGCTTAAGTATATGATTGATGAAACAAGACGTACCATTGATATGTATCACCATGCGGGCGCATTGAAAGGCAGCCGATGGCACTGGGAGTTTCAGACACAAGGGGGGAACACATTTATCATATGTACAGGGGCGTCAAAGAATTTTTCCGCCCTTATTAAGGCCGTCGATGATAGCGCACAGACTTTAACCATCGGTATCAATATAACGAGCATGCTCGCCAACATACGCTATATCAAAGAACGATCTGAGCTGCTCTATGCGGGTAATAAAAAGAGTGTATCGAAGGATGTTATGTCATCCAACCTGAATGGCCCTTGAAACGGCACAGCATATATATGGTGTCTTGACAAGGGTCACATGGTGGAACGGACTGACATGTCGTATGACTGGAGAATAATCTTTTTCACCCTTTTTGTTGTTCAGATAGTGAGTATGGGCCAGGAAAGATATCTATGACCAAAAAGAAGATCGTTGTCATCGGCGCCGGCCTAAGCGGACTCTCCTCTGCAGCTTTGCTTGCGAAAAAGGGATTTGCTGTGACAGTGGTGGAAAAGCAGAGTACGCCCGGCGGGGTGGCGCGGTTTTTTAAAGACAAAGGCTTCACCTTTGATATGGGACCCAGCTGGTACCTCATACCGGAAGTCTTTGAGCGATTTTTTTCTGAGTTCGGAAGAAGACCGGCAGACTATTATAAGCTTATTCCCCTTGACCCATCATACAAGGTTTTTTTTGGTGCCCATGATTTTTTACCTATCAAGAGGGATAAAAAATACACGCGCCAATTATTTGAAGGGCTTGAAGAGGGGGCCGGGAAAAAGATTGATGAGTATCTTCAGGATGCCAAGTACAAATACGAGACCGCTATGGGTGAGTTTTTGTATCGAGAGTATCGCTCGATCTTCGATTTCTTCAATAAGAAGACAATGGTAGGAGGGGCACGGCTGAATTTATTTCAGAGCTTAGATAAACACATCAGTCGCAATTTCAACAATGAGAAGATAAAAAAAATTCTCGGCTATAACGTCGTCTTTATCGGCTGCTCACCTTTTAAGAGTCCTGCGCTCTATTCTCTCATGTCCCATGTAGATATTACCTTAGGGGTTTTCTATCCGCTGGGGGGAATGTCCCGATTGGTGGAGGCGATATACCAAGTGGCCAAGGATCACGGCGCGGAATTTATCTTTGGTGAAGAGGCCAAAACCATCGCAGTAGCCAAGGGGCGGGCAACTGCAGTTGTAACGGAGAAAGAGACGATAGAGGCCGATGGTGTCCTCGCTGCTGTTGATTACCACCATGCTGAACAGGATCTCATCTCCCCCCAACACCGGCGTTACTCCTTGTCTTATTGGAATAAGCGGTTGCTTGCCCCCTCGGCAGTGATCATCTATTTAGGCTTGAATAAAAAGATACCCGGCCTTGAGCATCATAACCTCTTCCTGTCTGAGCACTGGGAACGGCACTTTACGGCCATCTTTGATAGGCCCTCATGGCCGGAAGATCCATCCTATTATGTCGGGTGTCCCTCAAAGACCGATCCGACGGTTGCGCCTAAGGACGGAGAGAATCTCTTTATACTGGTGCCTGTTGCCCCGGGTCTTGATGACAGCGACACCATACGAAAACAGTTTTCAGACAGAATAATCAGCCACCTTGAAGGACTGCTCAAGATAAAGCTTACCGATGCCATTGTGGTGAAGCACATCGCAACGCAGCGGGATTTTAGACAGGCCTATAACCTCTATAAGGGGACAGCTATGGGGCTGGCCCACACCCTCTTGCAGTCAGCGCTCTTCCGGCCATCGCATCGGAGCAAGAAGGTGTCCAACCTCTATTTCTCCAGCCACTATACCCATCCAGGCATCGGAATGCCTATGGTGATCATCTCCAGCCATATCGTTGCCGATATCATAGCGCGTGATTTCTCATGAATAGGATCATCTTTAATACCTTCAAACGGGGGAGCAAGACCTATTTTTACAGCAGTATATTTTTCTCGAAAGAGGTGCGTGATGATGTATTTGCCCTCTATAGCTTTGTGCGCAAGGCCGATAATTTCGTCGATGTTATGCCTCAACTGAAGGACGAGTTTTACCGCTTTAAAGACGCCTATGATAATGCCTTGCAGGGAAAGGCTAGCTCCGATATCATCATCAATTCCTTTATCGCGCTCATGCGCCGGAAATCGTTTCAGAGAGAGTGGGTTGATGCCTTTTTTGAGTCCATGGAGATGGATTTAACCAAGCAACGCTATGAGACCATCGAAGAGACCCTACACTATGTCTATGGCTCTGCCGAAGTCATCGGGCTCATGATGGCGAAGATTATGGACCTTGATCCTCAATCCTATCCCTGCGCGCAGTATCTGGGAAGGGCGATGCAGTATATAAACTTTATACGAGATATCGAGGAGGATTTAACGCTGGGAAGGACCTACCTCCCGCTGGGAAACTCACCGCTGGAGCGGCTTAATTATGATTATGTTAGCAAGAAAAAGGATGCCTTTGAAGAATTAATCCGAACCAACATTGGGCTCTATTATCAATGGCAGCATGAGGCGGAAAAAGGGTTTGTCTATATCCCGAAACGATATCTCATTCCCATCAAAACGGCCAGCGACATGTATCGATGGACGGCAGAGCGAATTTACCGCGATCCCCTGCTTGTTTTTCAGCGGAAGGTAAAGCCGTCCATCCCGCGGATTATCTTACAGATAGCGACGAACAGCCTCAGAAGCACGACTGGCCTTTTGTCAAGCCGAGGCGCGGAAACCAATGGTTGACAAACGATGTGCGATAATTGGTGCGGGATTGGGTGGGCTTGCCGCTGCAATCAGGATCGCCGGCTATGGTATGGCGGTTGACCTTTATGAGCTGCATGGCCAGGCCGGCGGCAAGGCCAATGAGCTACAACTGGATGGTTTTCGCTTTGATACCGGTCCCTCACTCCTTACCATGCCCTTTGTGCTTGAATCCGTGTTCTCCGATGCCGGCGAAGACGTGAGGGATTATCTTACTATCGAGCCGCTTTCCCAACACTGTAAATATTTCTATCCCGATGGTACTGAGATCACCGCCTTTGCGGGGAGGGATGCCTTCGCGAAGGAGATCGAATCCAAGACCAAAGACAGCGCGGCGAGTGTCAAACGCTACCTTAATTATAGTAAGGGCATCTATGACCTTTCCGCTGATCTCTTTCTCTTCAACGATATCCACGAGCTTTCCACGTATCGGGAACAGGGATCGCCGAAGACGCTCCTTAACCTGTGGAAGCTCGACTCCCTACGCACCGTGCACCGGGCGAATGAGTCTTTTTTTAAAGATCCGCGGGTCGTACAACTCTTTGACCGCTACACCACCTACAATGGATCCAATCCATACAAGGCCCCTGCTACGCTCAACATAGAAGGTATCTATCGGATCCCGCAGGCCCTGGCAGAACTGGCCAAAAAACGCGGGGTGACTATCCACACCAACAGGCGGGTAGAACGTATTGTTTACGACCATAAGCAGGTGCAAGGGATTATCCTTGACGGTGAGACAATACCCTATGATTGCGTTGTCTCCAATGCGGATGTCTTTACCACCTATCGAGACCTCTTACGGGATGAAGCCTCACGGGATGCGAAACGATATAAGCGCCTTGAGCCGTCGTCATCAGCCCTGGTCTTTTTCTGGGGGGTCCGTGGAAATATAGTGGGGAAGCTCGGCGTTCACAACATCCTCTTTTCCGCAGACTATAGAAGGGAATTTATAGAGCTTTTTGATCATAAGGTATGTCCTCGTGATCCCACCGTTTATATCTATATCTCTGCTCTGTTTAATCCCTCTGATGCGCCGAAAGGCTATGAAAACTGGTTTGTGATGATCAATGCCCCTTATGACAGTGGTCAGGATTGGGAGCGAGAAATAAGTGAGGGTAGAAAAAGAATTGTACAAAAGATTGATTCTGTCCTCCATATTGATATTAAACGTAACATCACCTCTGAACGTATCGCTACACCTCGTGACATACAGGCTCAGACGATGAGCCACCTGGGAAGCATCTACGGCATATCGTCGAACAGCAGGACTGCGGCCTTTATGCGGCAGCGCAATCGCTCCAAGAGATATCGAGGGCTCTATTTCTGCGGCGGCAGCGCCCACCCTGGAGGCGGCATCCCCCTGGTACTCCTCTCGGGCAAGATAGCGGCAGAACTTGTCAAGAGGTTTGAACTATGATACAAGCAGCGCCTCATCCAGTTGCCAGTCGCATCTTTCGCTGGTATATCTACCGAGAGCTGAAGAAAAATTTTCAGGCCTTTTATTTGATCAATGATTTCCCCACAATTCCAGAAGATCAGAGGCTGCTCATCACCCCGAATCACTTTACCTGGTGGGATGGATTTTTCATCGATTATCTCTGTACGCGATTTTTAGACCGACAGATCTACATCATGATGCTTGAGGAGCAACTGCAACGATATTGGTATTTTAAAATGTTCGGCGCTTATTCCATTATCCCAGGCAATATCCCGAGCGTTATCGAGACCTTACAGTACACCATAGGACCCTTAATGGATCCTGCCAATTACGTGGTCATGTATCCGCAAGGAGTGCTGGAACCCTATGACAAACGGCCCATCGTGCTCAGGCGAGGGGGATTGCGCTATCTCATCACCAAGGCCCCTCATCCCTTTTTGATCTTTCCCATCGGGTTCAGAATAACCTATTACAATGAGAAGCATCCTGAGATCAGTGTGCGGATGGGCGACATTATCGAGTCGGAAAAACTAAAAAAAGATTTTAATCACTTTAAAGAACGCTTTATCCATAACCTCGAGGAACTCGACAAGGAGACCTTCGAGAGGAAATTTAGAAGGGACTTATTCCAATGGAAACCATAATCGTCGTCGTTATGAGCATATTTTTGGGGTTTATTACCATGGTCGTACTCTTTAACTTTTTAGCCGCACCTGTCATTAAAAAAGTAGACTACCATTTGCGGCGCAAACCCCTGGTGTCAATCCTCATCCCTGCCAGAAATGAGGAGGCGAATATTGGGGGATGCCTGGCACATGTCTTAAGCCAGTCGTACCCCCATACCGAGGTCATCGTCCTCGATGATCAGTCCGAGGACAGGACCTACCAGGTTGTGGCGGAGATGAAAAAGAGACATTCTAATCTAAAGTTGTTTCGCGGGAAGGATCTCCCCCGGGGTTGGAACGGCAAGAATTGGGCGTGTCACCAGCTTTCACAAAAGGCAGAGGGTGAGATCATCATCTTTGTCGATGCCGATTGCACCCTGGCCCCCTGGACCATAGAAACGGCGCTCGGTATGATGGAGCGCTATGGATTGGACCTGCTCAGCTCCTTCCCTACGCAGAAACTCAAGGGAGTTGCCGGGTTTTTGCTCGTACCCGTGATGGATTGGCTCCTCCTCTCCTTTTTACCCCTGCGCATGGTCTACCTCTCCTCGCACAAGTCCTTTGTTGCTGCCAATGGCCAGTTCATGGTCTTTATCAGGAAACAGTACGACGCCATTGGCGGGCATAGGGCAGTTGCCGATCAAGTGGTCGAGGATATGGAGCTTGCCAGGACCATCAAGATTCGGGGGTTCCGGATGATGACCGCCCTCGGCGGCCCGTCTATCTCCTGTACCATGTATACCTCATTTTCCGATGCCATCAGAGGATTTTCAAAAAATTTTTACCCGGGTTTTAATACGACGCCGTTCCGTTTTTCCTGCATAATCGCCATGTTCACCCTTTTTTATCTCGTGCCGTTTTTCCTCGTCTTTATCTATGCCGGTTACCGATCGGCAAAATCCCATTACCAACGCCCTCCTGCATCCCCTTCAGATGGTCTTCATGGTCGTTGTGGGGATCAATTCGATGCGCGTGGCCGAGGGGAAGAAGATCGTATGGAAAGGCCGACGGGTATAATAAGGAGGCTCAATTTTTTCAGGGGCCTTGCCATTATCTATGCGGTCGGCCTTGCAGGGCACCTCATCCCCCCGCTCAGGCCGCTGATGGTCGCGATAACGCCCTATGTCCTTTTGATAACGGGCGGGATCGTCCTCTTGCCGGTGATCAGCAGTAGAAACTGGCGTACCCTCGCGTGGTTATTGCTCGCCGGGCTGGCCACCTTCTTCATTGAGGTTGCAGGCGTTGCGACGGGGAAGATCTTTGGAAACTATGCTTATACGGATATCTTGGGCGCACCGCTCTTTGGAGTTCCTCCGCTTATCGGGTTCAACTGGATGCTCGTCCTCTTCGGCAGCATCAACCTGGCACAGATTATTTCCCAGCGTACGCCCCTGACGATCGCGATAGCCACCATCTGTGCGCCGCTCTTTGACTATGCGATGGAACCCGTAGCAGTCTCCTTACATTACTGGCAGTGGCACACGGGAACTCCGCCGCTGCAGAACTATATAGTATGGGGCGTGATCTCGGGTATACTGTGCAGCATCTATCTCTTGTTACGGTGCAGCACGCAGCGGACATTGCCCGCGTTTTATCTCGGTGTCCAATTCCTCTATTTTGCAATCCTTAATTTCATCGTTTGATCATCTGAGACATAGATACTTCTTTTCCTCCTTGACGGAGAGAAGATGATAATTTTTATATTTTAGGTACTATTAAGAGCTTCGTTTTGCCAAGAATTTCAAGAGGTGATGCAAGACCGGATGCATGAAGCTGATGGAGGTGGCAATGGACTCAGCCGTATGTAATTGTTGCTCAATAAATTTTTGCGCCTCATCCACGATCCCCGCTTCTAGGACGGCATCTCTGGCCGCTGAAAATTCCTTGAGTGCAAAGAGGTCTTGAGGGAGCCGAGGGTTCGTTTCTGACTTTTGCCGATAGCCGATGGTGATGTAGGTCTTTTTCCTCCGTCGCCAATCGCTGCCGATATCCTTGCCAAAGGCTTTTTGATCCGCCACAAAATCAAGGAGATCATCCCTTACCTGAAAGGCCAAACCGATGTTTTCTCCCATCTTTGTTAAAGCTCCCAACACATCACTATTGCATGAGCAGAAGAGATAGCCCAATTCAAAGGCAAGGGCAAAAAGACGCGCTGGCTTTTGGAAGAGCATGAAGAGATAATCATCCAGGGATACGTCATCCCTGGTCTCAAATTCTTTGTCTCTGGCTTGGCCTTCACACACCACATACATGCCATCGGTAAAGGCCTCGAGCATTTTAATTAGATGGGGTGATCGTGCCTGCAATAGTTTTTGATAAGCGAGGGCGATCATGGCATCACCTGATAAGATGGCGGTGCCGACATCCCATTTGGTATGTACGGTTTCACATCCCCTCCTGAAATGGTCATCATCCATGATATCGTCGTGCACGAGGGTAAAATCGTGCAAGACCTCGATGGCCACGGCGGCAGGGACAACGCCTTCGTAGTCATGGCAGAAGTGTTCCGCCGTAATGAGTGTGATCAACGGTCGAACGCGCTTTCCCGGCAAGGTGAAAAAGTAGGAGATCGGATCTCTCATGGCGGCAAATGTAGGGAAGGGAGCGAAGTTGCGAAATTCCCTGTCAATTCGATCCAAGTAAGGATTTGAGATGGCGTTTAGCGAGTCTTTCATATACCTTCCCGTCGGCCCAAGAGATTTATTCTTAATCGTTAGACAAAGTTTTTGACGTGTAAGAGATAGAATGGCAACATATTCTATATGTTTTGTCAACAAAAAATATCAGGTGGTCTCAACCATCCAAAGAGCTGGTGTCTTAAGACGGTTGTAATTCGCCCGGTTCTCCCATAGAATAACTGACTATCCTCAATTGCTCAAGGGAGGGGATGTTTGAAGGTCAAGCTGGCCAAGACAGCGGGTTTCTGCATGGGTGTGCGTCGCGCCATGGAGATCGTGCTGGCGGAGATCAATAAGGGTACTTGCCCGCTCTATACGTACGGTCCCCTTATCCATAACAGGCAGGTCTTGGCCCTGCTCGAAACCAAGGGGGTCAAGGCAATCGATGATATCAAAGGCCTTCATAACGGCACCATCGTCATCCGGGCGCATGGCATCCCGCCGTCAGTGCGCCGCCGCATCAAGTCTACTGGTCTAAGCATCAGGGATGCGACCTGCCCCCGTGTGGCCCGCGTGCAGGCCATTATCAGCTCTCACACCAAGCGAGGGTATCACGCCGTTATCGTGGGGGACAGGGATCATCCGGAGGTGATTGGCCTGATGGGCTATGCCAATGGCAGGGCCTACGCCATCACAAGCGCGGAGGAGGTTGCGCGACTCCCTCGCATGCAGAAGCTCTTCGTGGTTGCCCAGACCACCCAGTCAGGAGAGAACTTTCGGGAGGTGGTGAAGGCCATACAGGCACGTTTCCCTGATGCCCTCGTCTTTGATACGATTTGCGATGCTACCTATAGTCGCCAAGAGGAGGTCAGGGCGTTTTCAGGCCAGGTGGATGGCTTAGTGGTGGTCGGCGGTTATAACAGCGGCAATACCCAGCGAATGGTACAGATCTCCCGAGAGGCAGGCATGCCGACCTTCCATGTGGAGACGGAAAAAGAGCTTGCCAAAGAGGAGCTGGCAGGCATGGAGGTCGTGGGCGTGACGGCAGGCGCCTCGACCCCGAATTGGATGATCAAGAGCATAGTGAGGGAGATAGAGGGCATACAGAGTCGCACGGAGACCGCCCTGGGCCGTTTGATCATAGGGATCGGCCGCTTCCTGCTGCTGAGCAACGTGGTCGTAGCAGCAGGGGCCTTTGCCCTGGCGTACGCCGCAGCCATCCTTTCCGGGAGAAGGGCGGATATCATCTATCCCTCGCTGGCTTTTTTCTACGTCTACGCCATGCACGTCCTCAATCGGTTTCTCGACAAAGGCGCCAGCGCCTACAACGACCCGGAGGTTGCCACGTTTTATAGAAAATACCGCACCTTTTTAGTCCTATCGGGGATTGTCTCCATCATCATGACCCTTGCCCTCTCCTATTATTTGGGCCTGGCGGCCTTTTTCGCCATGGCCGGCCTAAACCTGCTCGGTATCGCGTACAGCATCCCGCTGGTGCCTGAGGGGATCAGGCATCTGTTGGACTATTCCCGGATCAAGGATATCCCCGGCTCGAAGACCCTCTCGGAGGCCCTGGCCTGGGGGGCGGTTATCGCCCTTTTGCCGTTGTTGGGTGGCCAGAAAACAGGGGTGCTGGCGGCAGTGGTGGCATTCATCTTTGTCTTTTGCCTCACGTATATCCGCTCGGCCCTCTTCGATGTCTTTCAGGAACAGGGCGACCTTATCGTCGGGATAGAGACCCTTCCCATTATCCTCGGAGAGGAGAGGACCTTGCTGTTCCTTAAAGGTGTCGCCGTCTTCGCGGGCGTATTCCTCATTGCGGCCCCCCTATCAAAGGCAACCGGACCATTCGCCTATCTCATGCTTCTCTGCGTCCTCGCATT
>PDVH01000007.1_pt1 | contig 11396 bp, 9 predicted proteins | sample 1369781 | NCBI WGS metagenome assembly PDVH01 (sample SAMN07795378, study PRJNA414565) | Alkali sediment metagenome, whole genome shotgun sequencing project. | isolation source: glacial lake sediment | place: Bosnia and Herzegovina: Donje Bare Lake | collected 2016-06
GGGTTTATCCAAGAAATTAATCCTGAAAATATCGTTATTATCATTACCGGTCACGGTACCATTAACACAGCCGTAGAAGCGATGAAACTCGGCGCTTTTGACTACATTACAAAACCGTTGAAGGATGATCTTGTGGCATTGACAATTGAAAGAGCATTGTCCTATGCGAAACTCAGGGAAGAAAATATTGCGCTCAAGAGAAATTTGAAAAAAAAGTATGATTTTAACAATATGATCGGTTACAGCGATGGGATGAAAAAGATCTTTGATACGATTGAAAAAGTTGCTTCTTCTGACAGCACGGTTATGATTTACGGTGAAAGTGGTACGGGAAAAGAATTGGTTGCCAGGGCTATACATTTCAATAGTGAAAGAATCAATTCTCCCCTCATTGCCGTTAACTGTGGAGCCATTCCTGAAGAACTTCTTGAGAGTGAGTTGTTCGGCCATGAAAAGGGTGCTTTTACTGGGGCCATCCGCAGCAGGATCGGCAGATTTGAATTGGCAAATGGAGGGACAATATTTCTTGATGAGATCGGAGATATGAGTCCTGCACTGCAGGTGAAGGTCTTAAGGGTACTTCAGGAGAAGCAATTTGAGCGCATTGGGGGAGTTAAGACACTGCAGGTCGATGTAAGGATTATTGCCGCGACAAACCAGGATTTGGATAAAGCCATTATAGAAAAGAGATTCCGGGAAGATCTGTTTTATCGAATGCGAGAGAGAAGGGTTGATATACCGATGTTGGCTAATCATTTTTTACGAAAATTTGATAAGTTAAAGAGAAAGGCAGTAGAAAAAATTGTTCCTGAAGCAATGGAATACCTGTTGAGGTATCCATGGCCTGGAAATGTGAGAGAACTTGAGAATTTGATTGAGATGCTTGTTGTTTTGAAGGAGGAGGGTAATATTGCGGTTGCAGATCTTCCTGAAAAAATAGTAATGTTGCCCCCTTCGGGGAGTTTTATCAACGGTATAGAAATAACGGATAATGGAATTAATTATAACGACCTTATTGATAAGCTCGAAAAAGACTTGCTTTCCCGGGCTCTGGAAAAAGCCGGGGGTGCAAAAAATAGGGCTGCAAAATTACTGAACTTAAACAGAACAACTTTTGTTGAGAAATTAAAGAGGTTTAAAATCAGCCAGTAGGTTATACTGGTTTTAAAGTTTATACCATTTAGTCTTTATCCCGCTTAAAAAACCAATACAAAATTAAAGATTCTTCTCCTATCTAATCGTCTAATCGCAAAAATGATCCGAGGATTCAAGTGTTCGAGTGTTTGTTTTCCGGTGAATTTATAAGTGCCTTGAGAATCCATTCTTCAACATCCTTTTTTTCAGCTTTCAACTGATAGCTCACAGCTATCTGCATATTTTCTAAGCATTTCACTTAAATACTTAATCCCTTGGCCCCCTGAATCCTGAATTTGCCTGCAACTGTTTTCGAGATGAACCATATTTTATGAGGCCGAGATAGCAGAAGATGTTTCGGTCAAAAATTTGGCTAAAATGATGGCTATTTGACATCAGTAATTTGTAAAGAAGCAACTCGATGGAAAGATAAGATTCTTTTAAGCATATGTTTATTATAAGAAATAAGCAGTTATAGACAGATGGTATATAAATTGCTGAAGTCTGTAGCTGATGCATTAATGAAATGTATATCAATAAAATTGTTTAGTCCTTCCTATGTTTATTTTTAAAGAAGTTGAATATTGAATAGTTAATAGCAATGCAGGTGAATATTATCAAGGTATTGTAAGCTTTTGAAAATATGAAGAAATTCATAATATCCATATTAATATTGCTTATTGTTTATCAGTTAAGCGGGATAACTGAAGGCGGTGATGGTAGTAAGCATGATCAAAATATAGGTCTGACTGGGGCAGCAAAAACAGTCAGCCATGGAACAGAATCTGACAATACTTTATATGAACAGGCGATGAGTGACTTTCAATCGGGAAGATATTCGGGTGCTTTGGATAAGCTTAAAATGGTTTTGCAACAGGAACCGGATGAATCTCCCAGGAAGGAAAAAGTGTTGAGATGTATAGCTGACTGTTACTTTTTCCTGGGTATAAAAGGGAATAATAATAGCAATCTTTTGAGCGCAGTTGATCTTTATAAAAATATCTTGCAGAAATATCCAGGTTCTCGTGATGAAAATGCTATTGCTTTATATAGAGTAGCGAATAGTTATGCGGCTTTAAATTTCTATTATGAAGCGAAGCGGGAGTATGAAAATTTCTATACCATGTATCCTGAATCTCCTTATATTCCTGAAACAGTATTCAGGATGGGTGAAATGCTTTACAAAGCAAAGAGATTTGGTGATGCTGCTGAAAAGTTTGAAGAATATGTTCATAAGTTCCCTGTGGGAGAATACATAAAAACAGCTTATTTTAGCCTCGGTGATTGCTATTCTCAGATTCATCAGGAGGAGATAGCTGAAAGATGGTATCGGGATGCCTTGAAAAAATGGCCTGATTTGGGGAATATTCCCGAAGATATCCTCTTGAATCTGGGGTTTCATTACTTTAAAAGTCAGAAATATCACGATACTCTGAAGATTTTTTTCTTTTATATTAATGTATACCCGGATAGGGAGAGTTACAAAGAAGTTCTCTTTGTCATTGCCCGTTCGTTTATGGAACTAGATCAACTTCCTCTTTCCATCAAGATGTTTAGCCTATTGACAGAAAAATTTCCCAGCAGCCGTGAAGCTACAGAAAGTGCCATTATTATGGCCAATATTGGCGTAAAGAAACCGGGGATGAAATTGCCATTGCATTTCTATGGAATGCAGAATTATCAGGATCCGCTCAAGACGTATAATGATATACTGGCAAGACATCCATCTGGTGACTATGCAGAGGAGCTGCTGTTTCAAAAGGGTTACGTCCTGTATAAAAACGGCAGATACAAGGAGAGCTTCGATACCTATGGTCGTTTACTGAGCCAGTTCCCACGGGGGAAATATAAGGGAGAGGCCTTAAAGTGTTTCCTGGCGACTACAAATTGGTTGGTAGACGAAAATTATGCTAAGGGGGATTATCCAGTAGTTTCAGAGATATACTTTAAATCCCGGGAGAACGGTCTGATCTCCGGAGATAATTTTAAGATGGCATTCAATATGGGTGACAGTCTCAGGCGTGTAGGACTTTATGATGAAGCAATGGAAGTCTTTGAAAAGCTTTTGAAGACTTGTGGGAGTGTTGCTGATAGGAATAAAATTGTTCTGGCTATTGCCGATGTCGACTGTGAAAGGGGAAATTATGAAAATGTCGAGAGGGTATTGCATCAGTTATCGATGGCTCATTTAGAATCGGATAGAAGGTTGACTCCCCAGAGCCGTAAAGGCAGATATCCGGGTAAAGTTATAATGAAACCTATAGTATCTGAAGGTAACATACACAAGCACATCAACAGGATTCTGGGGAATGTTTATTTCAAAAAGGGCCTGCTTGATAAGGCCGCTCAAGCCTATGCCAAGGTTTTGGATTCCGGCGAAGAGATTGAAGGTGTTGCTATGGTCTATCGAAACTATGCTGAGTGTTTGAAGACGATGAATTCGCTGCCATTGGCGAAAGTCAATTATCAAAAGGCCATAGAAGTCTATAACAGGGAAAATCAAAAGTACCCCATTAAAATCATGATTGATTCATATAGAGGTCTTGGCGATTGTCTGTTTGAGGAAAAAAAATATCTGGAAGCAATATCCATGTATAAGCAATCACTGACAAAGCTTGATAAGCGTACCGAAGGCTTATGGTCAATCTATAATATGGGGCAAGGATACGTAGAATTGAGAAACCCTGAGATGGTGGATAAGACTTTTTCGGAATTAAAAAGTAAAGGCGGTGAAGGTTTCTGGTCAACTCTTGCCGATTACGCCTTAAGAGAATATAGCTGGAATGAAAAGTATCCCTCATCCAGAAATTAAAACACAACTGTTAAGTAGAACATGGGATCATCATGAATAATTCAGAAATTGCAGGCGACCAATATCTTTTCTTACAAAAATCCTTTAATGAATTCAATCAAGCAACTACGCGGCTTCAGAAAGCCTTTGCCAATCTAGAGCAAAAGTTTGAACAAATAAACAAGGAATTGGAATTAAAGAATGAGGAGCTTAAACAGACAATAGAGGAAAAAGAGAAGGTAAAAAATTATCTGCGAAATATACTTGAAAGCCTTACCAACGGTGTGGTTGTTACAGATCTCGATGGGAAAATTACGACATTGAACAGATGCGCAGAGACATTTTTTGGCATCCCTCAGGATCATATCGCCGGGAAGGACATAAAGTTCTTATTTGATGACTTGAATATTGCGGACTGGAAAGTGTTGCCCCGTAATGAATATCTGGCAGATACCGGAGGAAAAGTAAATTTGAAGGATAGGATCATAGAGATTTTCGTTTCTCCCATGAAGGCTGAGCAGGGGGAGATCATAGGGACTGTCTTTATACTGCGTGATATTACCAGGATCGAGAAACTGGAAGAAATGGCAAACTCGTTGCTAATGAAGGATCTGAAAGATAAAAATTATCAAGGCAGATTGTCACACATTATTACTTCAGTAAAAAATATGGACAATAAAATTTCAAACCTCCTGCTGTTCACCACACAAAGAAATCCCATGATGAGGAATATTAATCTGCATCGCATAATGAAGGAAGTGCTTCGATTTTCTGATCCTATTATCAAACAGGAAGGCATAACACTATCGGTTAGTTATTCAGGCGTTGAGCCCTATGTAAGGGGGGATGCAGAGATGCTTAAGCAGGTGTTCCTCAATATTTTATTAAATTCCATACAGGCCATGATAGATGGGGGATCTCTCAGGATTGAAACAATTGTATCTCGTGATCGAGTAGGAGTTTCTACAGTTGATAGAAACGTTGAAGTCAGGATCTCTGATACAGGAGTAGGTATTCCAAGGGAGAATTTAAAAAAGATATTTGATCCTTTCTTCAGTACCAGGGAAAGGGGCTCTGGACTGGGTCTTGCCATTGTCCATAATATTGTGCATGTTCATAATGGTTCAATCGATGTAGAAAGTAAAGAAAAAGAAGGAACAGTTTTCAGCATCCTCCTTCCACTGATTCAAGAGACACGGAAGTCTGAAGTCGCTGATAGTTTGAATATCTTAGGTGATAGACATGAATAAGAGACCGGTTTTAGTAGTTGATGATGATCCATCCATGAGGATGGCCTTATCCGAATCTCTGTTGAGCTGCGGGTATCAAGTGGAAGCCGCTGTTGATGGAGCAGATGCCCTAACAAAATTTAATAAAGGAAAATTTGATGTTGTTATTACAGATATGCGAATGCCTAAGGTTGGTGGAATTGAGGTACTTAGGGGTATCAAGAAGGTTTCACCGGAAACGCATGTCATTGTGATAACTGCTTATGGAACTGTCAATACTGCTGTTCAGGCGATGAAGGAAGGGGCATCTGATTTTATTATGAAGCCCTTTTCCCTTGACGATCTTGAGTCGGTTGTAAAGAATGTATTTTCAAGACGTGAAAATGACGAAGGTGAATCAAAAGATGAAGAAGAAACTCGATTATCTTTTAAAGAGATTATCACATGCGATAAAAAAATGATATCGCTACTGGAATTACTTAAGTGTGTGTCAAAAAGCAAATCCAGTGTTTTGATTCAAGGTGAAAGTGGTACGGGTAAGGAGTTATTTGCCCGTTATATTCATCGTTACAGTAATAGATCCCACATGCCATTTGTTGCAGTTAACTGTGCAGCCGTTCCGCATAATCTTCTTGAAAGTGAAATGTTCGGGTACGAAAGAGGGGCTTTCACCGGTGCGTTGCAAAGAAGGTTGGGAAAATTCGAACTGGCTGACGGGGGGACCTTATTATTGGATGAGATTAGCGAGATGGACATGCAGCTCCAGGCAAAACTTCTCAGGGCTATTCAGGAGGGAGAAATTGATAGATTGGGTGGAAGGGAACCCATTTCCGTTAACGTAAGGATTATTGCAACGACAAACTCAGATTTAAAAAAAGACATTTCAGAAAAAAAGTTCAGGGAGGATCTCTTTTACCGGCTAAATGTCATTCCGGTTACAATACCACCACTCAGGAATAGGATGAGTGATATTCATTTGCTTAGCAATTATTTTCTTAGGAAATATAGTGAGCTCATAGGAAAGAAACCTGCCCTGTCTGATGAGGCCGAAGCTTTGTTAAAGAGCTATACATGGCCTGGAAATGTCAGGGAGCTGGAAAATGTTATCGAGAGGGCCGTATTGATAGCTGACAGGGGTGCGGTACAACCGGAACATTTGCACTTGGAAAAGGATGAAAGGGTATATGTGGAAGTTGATTCAGCTACTGTTTCCCTTAAAGGCTCGACTTTATGGGAGATGGAAAAGAACTTGATTGTTGAAACGCTTAAAGAAGTTAATGGGAATAAGACAAAGGCATCAAAAATTCTAGGTATCAGTGTTCGCACGATGCGCAATAAGTTGCATGAATATAAATTGTCCAATTTATGAACAGGACAGTCAAAAAAATGCCTCTTTGTGATACCGGAAAAATTTTCCCATCTACTGTAAAGTTGCAGATTAGGTTAAGTTTCACACCTTTTGCACGGTATCCTCTAAGTGACCAGTAAGTGACAAGTGCACGACTGTTAACTATTTTGAATGAAAGAGGTAGTATTATGGTTCGGTTTTAATTGAAAATACAGATATTTTTGAAGTTGTTTTGGTATATCCTTTGCAAATACAATCCCAAAATGGTCTTTTACTATTTTAATGCCATAAAAAAACAGGAGAGTTTATGGATTTTCCGTTTGATAAAACGATGAAGCTTTTGTCTTCCATGATGGATTTCCGGTCTCAGAAGCATCAGTTAATTACTTCAAATGTTGCAAATATCGATACACCTGGTTACACATCCAAAGATTTACAATTTAAAGCTATTATCGGGGAAGAAATGCAAAAAAAATTAGTGAAGACAGACAAAATGCACTTTTCCGGGCAGTTTGCAAATGCCGGGTCAGTAGATTGTGAGGCCGTTGATTCGGGAGATAGAGTAAACATCGAGACCGAGATGACCCACCTTGCAGAAAACCATTTAATGTATAACACATCTGTTGAACTGTTAAGCAGAAAATTGAGAAGCATCAAAATCGTATTTAATGAGGTGAAGTAACATGGATATATATACACCCTTTAGGATATGTGGAGAGGGACTTGCGGCCCAGCGGGCGAAGATGGATGTTATTGTAAGCAATATTGCCAATATCCATACAACAAGAACACCTGAAGGAGGACCTTACAAAAGAAAAGTTGTTGTTTTTTCCTCTGAAAATGTCAACAGCAATTTTGATTCTCAGTTAAGAGATGCCATAAAGACAGTGAAGGTCGATGGGGTTGAAGAAGCTAAAGAAGATGAAGCCATAAAAATGATGCACAATCCTGGCCATCCAGATGCTGATGCAAGGGGTTTTGTGGCTATGCCGAACATTAACTTGGTGACGGAGATGGTGGATATGATGCTTACCAACAGGGCCTATGAAGCGTGCGTTACGGCCTTCGATGCCTCCAAGAATATGGCGCTCAAGACTATGGAAATGGGGAAGTAGGCAATCAGTAAAAAAGGAAAGGTATATCCAAAAGTGCGGGAGGTGATTTAGGGATGAGCGATATATCAATTAGAGGTGATGCACTTAAGCCTTCAACGGTAGCCGATAAAGTAAAAGATGCTGGTCAAGGGGACAAGACAGAATTCAGTACTATCCTCAAAAACAAGGTAAATGAAATCAACCAGCTTCAGTTAGATGCCGATCAGGCTATTACAAAGGTCGAACTGGGAAATTCCGGAAGCATTCATGATGCAATAATTGCTCTGGAAAAGGCGGATCTCTCATTCAGAAAAATGATACAGGTGCGCAATAAGATTTTAGAAGCGTATCAGGAAGTCATGAGAATGCAAGTTTAATATAGATTTTAGACTGTGACGGTAATTATAAAATGGGATCTCTTATTCAATTTTTTACACAGATATGGAAAGGTTTTAATGCATTAGAATCTTCAAGAAAGTTATCTATACTGATTATAGCCGCGGTTACCTTTATCGGAGTTGCGGCAATGGTCTATTGGATCAATAAACCAGAGTATCGAGTCCTGTTTTCAAACCTTGGTGCTGATGATGCTGCAAATATTGCTGCGAGATTGCAAGAGAAAAATGTACCCCATCAAATATCCGCTTCCGGTGATTCTATCCTTGTTCCCTCTGAAAAGATATCCGAAATAAGATTAGAGCTGGCGTCTTCCGGATTGCCCCAGGGTGGAGGGGTTGGGTTTGAGATTTTTGATAATAAATCTTTCGGTACCACAGAATTTGTGCAACAGCTGAATTATCAGAGGGCTCTTCAAGGTGAGCTCTCCCGAACCATCAACGGGTTGGACGAAATACAACACAGCAGAGTCCATTTAGTCATTCCTAAAAAATCTCTATTTATAGAAGATCAGAAAAAACCGACTGCTTCAGTTATAGTTAAATTAAAATCGGGCAGGACATTACGGCCGCCGCAGATAGATGGAATTGTCCACTTGGTGGCAAGTTCTGTGGAAGGAATGAGTCCCGCTGATGTGATGGTGGTTGATAATAGTGGAAAGGTACTGTCTGTAATACAAGATGAATCTAAGCTGGCAAGGATGTCTAATTCCCAGGTTGAGTATCAACGGAATATCGAGAAGGATCTAACAAACAGAGTGCAGTCGCTGCTGGTAAAAGTAGTGGGTGAGGGAAAAGCCGTGGTCAGGGTATCCGCGGACCTCGATTTCAGGATAACGGAAAAAACGGAGGAAAAATATGATCCCGAAGAACCTGTGGTGAGAAGCATGCAACGTCAGGCTCAAAAGTCAAGTTCCTCGGCAATAGCTGCAGGCGGGCAATCAACAATTGCTCCTGTTGGTGGGAAACAGGTTGGCTCGACAACTGCGAAACAGGGACCTGGGAGTGAACGGCTGGATGAGGTCGTAAATTATGAAATAAACAAAGTTGTCAGCAAGACTGTCATGCCGGTTGGAGATGTCAAAAAGTTGTCAGTAGCCGTATTGCTGGACGGGCCTTATGTGAAAAATGATAAGGGAGTTGAGGAGTTCCAGCCGAGGTCAAAGAAGGAACTCACGGATCTGGAGGAACTGGTAAAAAAGGCAGCGGGTTTTGATACAAAAAGGGGTGATCAAGTTGTTATCACCAATGTTCCCTTCAACAAGGGTGAATTCGATGCCGGCACGACTGGTAAAGAGTCATGGCCGGAAAAAGTAACAGCGTTTTATCCTGTAATAAAGTACTTTGTGATGCTGGCGGCGCTGATATTAGTAGCTATATTTGTTCTGCAACCGGTGATTAAGATGTTGTTGGTGAGGGGGAAAACGCCGGAGTTTGCTTCACGGGAAGCTCTTTCATCACCTGCGGGTGAACTGGAAGGAATGGCAAGTCCATTGGCTATAGGAGAAAAATCAACCGTAGCTTTAAATGAAACTGATCTCGTCAGGCAAATGGCCAGTGCGGATGCAAGGCGATTTGCTGAATTGCTGAGACTTTGGATACGGTAGTCTTAATAGATTGTAAGAAATTATGAATGAAGAGAAAGTAGCGATCCTGCTGTTATCTTTGGAAGAGGAACTGGCGGCTAAAATTATGAAGAATTTTAGCGCCTCTGAAATTGAACTCATTGGAAAGCAGATGAGCCGTCTTCACAGTGTTTCCCTGGAAGATGTCAATAATGTAGCCAAAGAATTTTGTACAATGGCAAGGCAGAAAGGCGGAGTCCTGCCAGTATATGGCGAAACCTTGCGAAGTCTAATCGTTAAAGCCGCAGGAGAAGAAACAGCTCATGATATTTTGACCAGTATAGAAAGAACAGCCGGGCACGACAGGTCTTCTGACAACCCTTTGATCCAAAAGTTGCGAGAAATAGAACCCCAGTTATTGATGGATTTCACAAGGACCGAACATCCTCAGACCATTGCCCTGATCCTCTCCTATGTGGGAGCTGAACAGGCAGCAAAAATTCTGGAGAGCCTTGCACCTGAGGTGCAGAGTGACATAGTAAAAAGGATGGCTACCTTAAAGAGCGTTCCCCATGAATTCATAGTTGACATTGCAAAGACCCTGGAAAAAGAGATTATTGTCGGAGGCGTAAGTGACCTGCAGCCAGGCGGTATTTCTATGGTAGCTGAAATTATGAACAGGATGAGTCGGAGCACCGAGAATACTGTTATGAAATCGCTTGATGAGGCTGTTCCAGAAATTGCAACTGAGATACGCAAGAAGATGTTTACATTCGAAGATATACTCAAATTGGATGACAGGAGTATCCAGGAGTTGTTAAGAGAAGTTACAACTGAAGATTTAGGGCGATCATTGAAGATAGTTGATGAAGAGATGAGGGGTGTTATTTATAGAAATATGTCGAAACGTGGCGCTGAAATGCTGAAGGAGGATATAGAGATGATGCCTCCCATGAGGTTATCGGAAATAGAAAAAAGTCAGAGAATTATCATTGATGCAACGAAGAAATTAGAGGCAGAAGGAAAAATTGTCATTATCCGCGGTGAGGGGGGTGACCAACTTGTCTAAAAAGGTCATCAAATGCAAGAATGTTGATATGGTAAATATGGCTGAAAGTACTGCACCGGAATTCGTAAGGTTTTATTCTAAAGTGGAAGGGGATATCGGAATCAATGGAGATAAGAAGGGGAGAACTGCGTACAATTCCATTGAGGCCGAAAAGACATCGAACATTGAAAAGTCAAAGAAGGAAGCCTACGCTAAAGGATATTCAGAAGGAATTAGAGAAGGTACTGAAAATGAGAAAAAAAGGTTATTTCAAGCGGCAGAAGCCCTTACAAATTCAATGAAGGAACTGGATAGGTTGAAAAAAGAAATCCTGGAAAATAATGAGGATAAGATATTAAATCTCGTATTTTCTGTGACCGAGAAGGTCATTCACAAAGAGGTTACGACAAACAGAGATGTAGTCCATGATGTTCTGAAAAGTGCGGTAAAGCAAGTGCTTGATAAAGAAGGGATAAAGGTTAGACTAAACCCTGAAGATTATCGATATATATTGGAGATAAATCCAGGAATTATTGATAGTTTCGACGACATCAGGAACATGTCGGTTGTGGAAGATAACAGCATCAGGCGGGGCGGGGTTGTTATCGAAACATCGTCCGGTGAGGTGGATGCAAGATTGGATCAGCAACTTCATGAGGTCAGAAAAGCCATATCCCGTAAAAAATGACTTTTCGACAAGAGGTACACACGGTGGAAGAAGCAGCGGCTGCAACATCGTTCAACTTTGAAAAATGTCAAAGATTAATTGAACTGGCAAATCCCATCAAAGTT
>PDVH01000060.1_pt1 | contig 11388 bp, 14 predicted proteins | sample 1369781 | NCBI WGS metagenome assembly PDVH01 (sample SAMN07795378, study PRJNA414565) | Alkali sediment metagenome, whole genome shotgun sequencing project. | isolation source: glacial lake sediment | place: Bosnia and Herzegovina: Donje Bare Lake | collected 2016-06
CCAGGAAAAGGGGCATGAGCGTGAAGATCAGCTCGCTTGAGACGTCGGTGAGGAAACTTATGAAGCCAATAAAGATAACGTTTGGGGAAAGGCCAAGCCTCTTTTTCTTTTCATTCAAAACAACTTTTTCCTTCAATCGTCATTGTGAGCGTAGCGAAGCAATCCCGATAATAAGGTACGCTGGCCTTCGCTTATAAAGATTGCCTCTGACCTGCCCCCGATACGTGTACCACATGTTAAGTTAGAGTTCAGCCATTTTTCAATTCTCAATTCAGGTACGTCTCTGGCGGATTTTGCTCCAGCTGAATTCAAATGTCGATCAAACATTTCAAGCGCAAATCATTAAAATATTTATTCACCATTCTTGTTTCTTTGTAGGTGGAGACAACAAATCCGTTTCTTAATTCTTCCTTCCTAAATAAAATTGTCTTTCTGATTCAGTCCATCTGTTCAGCATTTGAAGCTCTCCGCAGCAAGCTGCGGAAAATCTTCGATTCTTAAGGAAAAGTATCGTTCGTCATTCGCTCGCTTACCCCGCAGCAAACCGCTGGGAATGCGCTCGCTACCGAATTCAAACATTTGTCGCTAACAAACCTTGAGGTTTATTCATGATTTATGAATAAATCAGACAATCCATGAAAAATCATTTGACCGTCCTGCTAAATTTCATTTATAGTGGGTGAAAAATAAAAATGGGAGGGAGCATTATGAAGAAAGCATGTACAGTAATACTGATAGTTTTCTTGGTCGTAAGCTTTGCATACGCACAGGGGCAGTTTGGTACCGCAGAAGAGGCAAAGACACTAATGAATAAAGCGGTTACCTATCTGAAAGACAACGGTAAGGACAAGGCATTTGAAGCATTCAATAATAAGAAAGGTGACTTTGTAAATAAGGATCTTTACATTTTTGTCTTAGATTTAAACGGGAAAATTCTGTCCCATGGCGCGAATGAAAAATTAATTGGCAGGGATATGATGGCAACGAAGGACAAGAATGGACAACTTTTCATAAAGAAAATGGTTGATCTTGCAAACGCAGAAGGCAAAGGCGAAGTTGAGTATTATTGGGACAATCCTGTCACCAAGCAAGTGGCGCTAAAGGTTTCCATCCTTGAGAAGGTAGGCGACGTGATTGTTGCTTGTGGATATTATAAATAACACATTTATATGGTAATATAAGAAAGCCGTCCCGTGGTCGCAGCTGAGGCGGCTTTTTTATGCTCTGGCCATCGCCTGCGGATACTACAGGTAGATGTGCGAGACATGGTCAGATTGGCCCGAGGCCTTTCTGACCATAAAATCATATATGTTGAAGATGTCTTATCAGGACCCTTTGAGGAGAATTAAGTATACCGGCTTATCTATATTTGTCATAGCCTGTATCCTCACTACCCTTGCATGTGTTCCCAAGCCACCTCCGCTCCTGCCTCCTCCTAAGCCCGCCAAGATAGCGCTGGTCCTCGGCGCAGGGGCGTCGAGAGGATTCGCCCATATCGGCGTATTGAAGATTCTCGAATCCAACAAAATCCCTATCCACATGATAGTCGGCACGAGCGCCGGGAGCTTTGTCGGAAGCCTGTACGCGTATGGATTTGATGCCTATAGACTTCAAACTATGGCCTTTTCTATCCAAAGGGACGATATTGTAGACCTGATGATCCCTGACAACGGATTCGTCAAAGGGGAGAAACTGGAAAATTATGTGAACTGGGCATTAAGAGATACCCCCATTGAAAAGCTGCAGATCCCGTTCTATGCAGTCGCCACGAATATACAGACCGGTGAAGAAGTCGTTTTCGGTACGGGCAACACGGGAACCGCAGTGCGGGCAAGCTGTTCGATTCCCGGTATATTCAGACCCGTGAAACTTCCAGACGGGACATATGTGGACGGAGGCGTGGTAAGCCCCCTGGCCATCGATGCAGCGAGAAGGTATGGCGCTGATGTCGTTATTGCCGTCGATATATCCTCGGGTCCTGTAAATTCACCCCCTACAAGCACCATAGAAACTATATTGCAGTCAATCGATATCATGCATGCCAAGATATCTCAGATACAACTGGGCAGGGCAGATGTCGTGATAAGACCCAATGTGGGACACATAGGAGCGGCAGATTTTTCTATGAGACATGAAGCCATCCTTGAGGGAGAGAAGGCAACACTACGTGCCCTGCCCAACATTGACAAGATCATTTCCAGGATGAGACAGGAAGGCAGCATCAAGTAGTACATGCCTTGAAATATTTCATCACCATCTGAAAAGCGGAGCTACAGGTTGGACACCTTCCATCGGATACGCAGCCGATCCCTGCATCATACAGTCTAATACCTGTAGCGGGGATACCCTCTTTTTTTCTCGGACAGAACGGGTTACTCAAATGATGAAAGGACTTGACGAATGAAAAAAGCAGGCAGAGGCGACAATGTGAAGGTTCATTATAAAGGATCATTTGACGATGGCTCAGTCTTCGATTCCTCAGTCGATTGTGATCCTCTGGAATTCAAAATTGGTGAAGGGCAAGTCATTCCCGGTTTTGAAGATACCGTTATCGGAATGAAGGTGGGAGAAACGAAGACCTCCAGAATCACGACTGACAAGGCCTACGGACCGCACTTTGAAGAAATGGTGGTTGTCTTCGAGCGGGATCAGCTTCCTAAAGACTTTCAGCCAAGTGTTGGTCAACTGCTGCAATTCCGTCGGGATGACGGACAAGTTATCGAAGTTACTGTAGCTGGTGTATCTGATACGAGCGTTACATTCGATGGGAACCATCCACTGGCGGGGAAGGATTTAATTTTCGAAATCCAGCTTTTGGGAATTACCTGAATCAACCGGAGAAAGTTTTTTCCCTCCCATGGATAGATGAAAAGTAGCCGGATGAATACCGGTTAATTGACCATAAGAATTTTACAGAAAAGACTTGACATAGGACAAAAGGTCATAATAGATAAAAACGCAATTGAGGAAAGAAGCATTTTTACGATTCAGAAAGTCATAAAAAGTTGGGTAATGGCATTTTGCAGTATAAGGTAAACCATCATTTTGTAGCAGATATGATGAATTGTTCTTTCTGTCAACGTGGAAATCCAACTTTTGAAAAATCTAAGAAAGGAGGATGAAAACAATGTCAGAAGGAGTCGTTAAGTGGTTTAATGAGAAGAAGGGATTCGGATTCATCGCTAATGATGAAGGCGGCGATGTTTTTGTTCATTTCAGCGCCATTCAAGACAGCGGTTTTAGGACGTTATCTGAGGGCCAGCGCGTCAAATTTGACGTCCAGCAAAGTCCAAAAGGTCCGTCTGCTGTTAATGTGAAGACTGTATAAGAGGTTCTTTACAGAAAGAGGCACCCCTGCAAATACCTGAACCGGGGTGCCTCTTTCTGTCTTCAGGTCTTTTGTGCGGTAACCGTAAAGGAGACGTAACATGAATAAAAAATTATACATTGGGAATCTGTCCAGCAAGGTTACCGAGGATGATCTGAGATCAAACTTTGCCGGAGCCGGCAAAGTTCTGTCGGTAAATATCATCAAAGACAGGTTAACCGGACTATCCAAAGGATTTGGATTTGTCGAGATGGCCTCCGAAGAGGAAGCAAAAGAGGCAATTGAAAAATTCAATGGCGGCCAGCTTGATGGAAATACAATCGTCGTAAGTGAAGCCAGGCCGAAAAAAGACAGGGATAGAGGAAGAGCAAGACCATACCAGTCGGATTCCGGCGGTGGATTCAGAGGCAGTCGTGGCAGAAGGTAATAAGACCAAAACCTGCCTCATACTCTCACATAAAGCGTTTGCAAAAATATCTTCGCATATTGCGACCTCTCAAGAAGTGATGCACAAATCAGCAATGTGGTGTTTTAAGGAATAGATATAATGGATGCACCTGCCCTATCTATCGGGGGCTATTCTTTCAATTTGTCATAAGAGCAACTCAAGATCCTGCCGAAGCTTACCCTAACAGTCCTAATGCACTAAGAATACTGAACAGTTTCTTATATTTTACCCAAATCACCAGACCCTGACTCTATATAAATTGATTATTCGTGTGATTATTATCACAGCTTCTTCTAACATTTTGACTTAGATTATGACCCAAAAGGGATTGTCAAAAAAATGGATGGGATGCGAATCAAGGGTGAAAGAGCAAGCATATCTGACAAAAGAGGAAAGTATCATGGAACCATTAATGTCAACACAATTATCGGTACCGCTTTCTCATATCCTCGCCCTTCTGTCCTTCACTACGCTTATATTGATTTTCGGCTACACCAGAATGGCCCTGCTTCTCAACTACAGCTTTCTAATTTACTGGAGCTACCTATCGAACGTTATAGTATTCACAGAAAAAGGTGAATTACAGCTCAATCGTATAACTTTGCTCTACATAGTTTTCGGTATCGCAATTCTTGTACTTGCTACGATGGGTCTTATACAAAATAAAGAGTGAAACATTTTCGCTTCTGAATTTTCATTCTGTTCCGGGCATGTTTTGTTATACAGATGACACCTGCAGAGCAGGAAATGCTCCTCTGCAGGTGTCGACCCTCAACAGGCAACACACCCTGTCAGGCCCTCCTGAAGGCCAGGAAGGTATGCAATTTAATGATATTTTCCCGGCCGCGAAGCTCCCCGACCTGCCTACGGGGAGTTTGACGAAAATTGGCAGGACTATGCATGGTTAGATATTAAGAGGGTACTTCTGGCAGAGGGCTTTCACTTCCGCCGCGATTTTCCGAAGCTCAGGCATTTTTTTGATTTTCTCTTCGAATTCAGCAGGCCTCAGATCACAATAAGGTGCGACAACCTTAATTACATAATCAACCCACTCGGCAATCTTATCCATCTCCTTTTCCTTCATGCCGCGTGTAGTGATGGTTGGTGTACCCATGCGCAGTCCTGACGGGTTCATTGGCGATCCGGTTTCATTGGGGACGGAATTGCGGTTCATGATGATACCCGCCTGGTCAAGAGCTTTGGCAGGATTGCGACCCGATAGTTTCTTGCTTCTCATATCAATGAGCAACAGATGTTTATCAGTTCCGCCAGAAACAACATCGTAGCCTCTCTCTATGAACCTTTGAGCCAACCTCTGGGCATTCTTTACCACCTGAAAGGCATATTTTTTGAACGCCGGCGTACACGCCTCTCTCAGACAAACCGCAAGGGAAGCTATTGTGTGTTCGAAAGGGCCACCCTGCAAGCCCGGAAAAACGCCGAAATCTATTCTATCTGCCAAGTCACCTCTGCATAAGATAACGGCGCCCCGTGGCCCGCGGATGGTCTTATGCGTTGTAAAAGTTATAACATCCGCTTTACCTACGGGTGATTTATTGGCGCCTGCTGCAACGAGGCCGGCCTCATGGGCAATATCCGCAAGATAATAGGCGCCTACTTCCTTCGCAATAGAGTGAAGGGCATCATAATTGATTTCGCGCGGATATGCGGTACCCCCTGAGATGATCATCTTCGGGCGGTACTCCTTGGCAATAGCCATAAGCTTCTTATAATCAAAGAGCCGTGAATCGGGCTCCACTTTGTACTGAACAACCTTGAATATTTTTGAAACGATGCTGATTTTTCTCTTGCCGCCCAGATAGATAGCCTGTTCAACCTGCCCTTCCAACCCCTGCTCATCCTTCTCGGGAAATGACCAGCCGTGCGACAAGTGCCCGCCATCCGGCAGATACATGCTCAAGATAGTATCGCCCGGCTCCAGAAGTCCGTTGTAAACGGCCAGATTCGAATTACCTCCCGCAAGTGGCTGCACATTCACATGCCAGTCATCAGGGAGAGAGAAGGCCCGCCTTGCCCTCTGTTGGCAAAGTTCCTCAAGATTGTCCACGAACTGGTTTCCTTCATAATACCGCTTATTAGGATATCCCTCGGCATATTTATGCACAAATACTGATGATAGGGCTTCCCGCACTGCGGGACTGGAAAAATTTTCCGATGGTATCATTGAGAGCTTGTACTGCTGCTTCTCTTCCTCCTTCTTTACCAGCTTGTAAATCTCAGGATCCTGTTTCTTAAGATTCGGAAAATCCATGAAGTTGTCCTCCTGTATTTTATGACAAAGCGTGGGCATATTACCCTATGTCGCGGTTTATCTCAAGAAGACGTTTTAGAAATATTCAACGCACAATGCCTATGCCATGATTTTGAATAGCCGTTCCCTATCTAATATGATAATAGAGCCGCTATTAACGCCAGGTGTTTAGGTTTATTAATGGAAAAAATCAATGCAGCAGCGGGCGCAAAGGGCCAGAGGCTAACTATGACAGTACTTACGAGTATGGTTTTTTTCGGCGCCCTTCTCCTTTTCGGGATGGAGCCCCTTATAGGTCGACTGCTGACACCTTATTTCGGGGGTGCGGCCCATGTCTGGCTTACGTGCCTCATGTTCTATCAGGCCATGCTCCTTATCGGGTATCTTTATGCGCATCTCTGTGCAAAAAAAATGGGGGGCTGGCATTTGCTCCTGCTTGCCCTTCCCCTGATAAATCTGCCATTGAATATCAATGCCAAACCCGACGCCCAAGCGCCACTCATTGGCATTCTCGGCATATTGTTTATGCATGTGGCACTGCCCTTCATCGTCCTTTCGACAACGGCAGTCGTCGCCCAGTTATGGCTCTATCGATCTTCGCTCGGAGAGCATCGTGAGCCATATCCTCTTTACGCGGCTTCAAATGCGGGGTCTCTCATTGCGTTACTGGGTTACACGTTCATAGCCGAACCTCTGGTGGGTCTAAGAATGCAGAGCCTTTCCTGGACGGGAACGTATATTGTTTATGCAATAATTTGCGCGGCGGCCTGGTTTCAACTCCGCCCGGATAAAGGGCAAAATATCCAGGCTTCAGAAGCCGGGAGCGAAATTGAACAGGACAAGGTTACGTCTTTAACCTATGCCAGGTGGCTGCTGCTGAGCAGCCTCCCTTCTGCATTCCTTCTGGCCGTAACTAATTTCATTGCTCTGGAAGTTGGATCTTTCCCATTGACCTGGGTCCTGCCTTTAGCCCTTTACTTAGGCAGCTTCATAGTAACATTTTCAAACAGGGGCGGCGTCCCCCGGTTTCTGAAAATATTATGGCCGGAAATCCTGCTCATCACATTCATACTTTATCTTTGGGAGTCTTCACATTGGCTTGCCATCATCGGACATCTGTCTGTCTTCTTTATGATCTGTTTGGTTGCCCACGGCACAATCTACGAGTGTCGACCGCGCCCGGGGCATCTCACCAATTTCTATCTCACTATCGCATTGGGAGGCTGGATAGGCGGCGCCGTCATCAGCCTTGCTGCCCCTTTTATGTTCAAGGGGCTCTTTGAATATCCTATTCTGGTCGCATTATTCGGCGCGTCCTTCTGGTGGTGCTGCGACAGATCCTCTGTCTTCCGAAGGGCCCGCACTTCTGTTCTGGCCACTGGCAGTCGCCTTCTGATCATAGTCGCCATGCTCGCGGTCATCGGCACGGAGTCTTGGGCATTATGGCAAGAGCCAATTAAATTCCGCCATCGGAATTTTTACGGAACGTACCGCATTAAGGACCAGCCGTCCGTCGCAGGGATGCCAGGAGGGTTGAGACAACTCCTTCATGGCAGAACTATTCACGGAGCTCAGTTGCTCGATCCGGACATGCGGCAGACACCGGTTTCTTACTTTTATCTGGGGGGAGGAATTGCAGACGTCTATCAAACAACTAACACCCCGAGGAGAATCGCTGTACTGGGGCTCGGTGCGGGTACAGTGGCAGCGTACGCAAAAAAGGCCGACCGCATCACATATTATGAAATTGACCCTGACAATGAAAAGATCGCCCGCCAGTGGTTTACATATCTTGATGACTGCAAGGTCAAAGTTCGCGTCATTGTCGGTGATGGCCGCCTCTCAATACAAAAATCAGACGCCGCCGGTCACGACTATGATATCATCCACATGGATGCTTTCACCGGCGATGGCATCCCCACACACTTGCTGACACGGGAAGCCATGGAAATATACCTCAGCAGACTGGCGGATGATGGCGTGATCCTCTTCCACGTCTCTAACCGCTACTATGAACTCAGACCCGTAATAAAATCCACATCTGCGGAACTGAACCTGTATGGCGCCATAAATGTACCCGCCACAAGAGACAAGTTGGAATATTACCAGAATGCCTCCTGGTGCGTCGCCCTTGCAAGGAATCCCGCGCGCCTCCAGCCATTGGTAAACCGCGGTTGGGTGAGGCTTGGAAAGGATGATGGCTTGAACGGAAGTGCGTCATGGACCGACGATTATATAAATATACTGGCGCCATTAGTCGAAAATATTAGATACCACCTAGCCAATTATAAAATGGATCTGTTTAAGTCCCATATTCAATAAAATACTTCAGAAAGAGACTTCACATAAACTACAGACGATACGGACTGAATGAAGTGAGTTCCTCGTGTTGCATATTATTGTAATTATGAAACAATTATCAGACAAAAACCCCTCTTTGAAAAAATCTAAAAGATTTCTTTTCAAGTGGGGAGCAGTGTGAAAGAATACCATCGCATATTATCCCTCATTGGAGAATTCCTTTAGCAACCCCCCAGGATTGACCGATGAAACTTAAACCTTATGAACAGGGAGCCCTTGATTCGCTTTGCGGCATATATAGTATCGTAAATGCCATGCGCGTCATCAGGGGACTCAGTAACGAAGAATCGCAGGAACTGTTCACACAGATCATTGGTTACCTTGAAGATAATAAGAGTCTGGCTGTAACACTGGCGCAGGGAATCAGCATAACGGTCATGGGGAGCATATTCAAGGATGTTATCGGAGAAAAAATAGACAGAGCAATTCCTTTCCAAAAGCAGACAGATGTGGGGATCAGTGAGTTCTGGACAGAAATGACGAGGTTTCTTCACGAGAAACGTGTAAAAGGAGAAAAGAGGGTCATTCTTTTGAGCTTGGGTGGTCTGCACGACCACTGGACGATTGTTCGTAAGATCTCGAGCAAGCGAATCTGGCTTTTTGATTCAATCGGTTTGCAGAATCTGGACCGCAGCAAATGCACAACCCGCAAGGCATCATCGAGCAGGCGTCATTTGATATATCCTACACAAACCTATTTTCTAAAGCAAAATCAGAGTGTTCCATAAGTATGGCTGTTTCACTGCCAGATAATTGAATGATCGACAGGCAGTCACTCACAACAAAGTATGTAATCCAAGACTGCCTGTCTCTTCTGACCATAGAGAGTGATCCATGAAGCATACGTGTGCACAGTTAATTTTCAGGCTGGACAACCGCTTTGTGTCTATTCGCGCCGATTCAAGATAAATTTAAAATAACATCATTTTAATGTTGCTTTTTTGATTATCAGAATCTATAAGGAGGCATAAACGCAGAGGTGATGATGTTTCCGCCTTTGGCGGATCGAAACCATTAGAATATAAAAAGGGAGGAGGATGCTATGAACAAAGAAGATCTGATCAATGAGGTTGCAAAGTCAACGTGCAGCAAGGTGGAGGCAGTAAGCGCCGTTAATTCCGTCCTTGATGCAATCAAGAAGGCCCTGAAAAAAGGAGACAGGGTGACCTTGGTAGGTTTTGGAACTTTCTCCGTTGCGAAGAGATCCGCAAGAACAGGAAGAAATCCCCAGACCGGCAAACCAATCAAGATCGCAGCCAAGAAAGTACCCAAGTTTGCTGCCGGTAAGGCACTAAAAGATGCCGTCAAATAACATTCAGACATTATAAAAATACGTTCAATATTTTTGATTACAGACTATTTTACAAGAAAGGGCAGGAGAAGGTTCCGCCCTTTCTTGTTTTGAGAAGAAGTTCTTGTATCTGTCTCAAACTGGGCCTTACGGGCACGCAGTTTCAACAGAGGTACAGATTTCTCCCCCAATCATCTTCTACCTTTCCAGATTCTTGAGCGATATTTCAGCTCGCATTTTTGAAAGCATTTATTCTATAATAATGCCAAAATAACTCTTGAGACAGAGCCTATGGGTCATAAATGCATGCCCTTCTGTTGACCATCACAAAATATTCTTATTTTGGCATTTTTGTCGCTCTGGGGCTGGGAATCCTGGGTTTTCCTTTTCCTGATGAGACACTGATTGCATTTGTAGGCTTTTTAGTTTATGAAGGCAAACTGAACTATCTCTATGCCTTTGCGGTTTGCTTCATAGGGAGTTCTTCGGGCGTAACGCTCGGTTATATCCTCGGGAGGACCTTCGGAAACCGTTTAATAAAGAGATATTCAACCAGGCTAAATGTAAATCCTGATCATATTCAAAATGCAAAAAAGTTTTACGCGCGATATGGAAAATTTGCTTTGTTTGTCGGTTATTTTATTCCAGGGATAAGACATCTGACAGCCATTTTTGCGGGATCATCTATTATGCCGTACCCGGTGTTTGCCACTTTCGCCTATTCAGGGGCGGCGCTCTGGACGATTGTTTTTATGAATCTTGGATTCTTTCTGGGCGAGAAATGGCATCGCGTTTCCGCGTATTCAAATCGCTATATTATACCCTTCGTACTTCTTGTGACTATATCTCTCATCATAGCGATCTATTGGAAAGCCACCGGGGGGAACGATAATGAGCATGAAAAACAAAAATGACGATATTAACCAAATTCAGTAAAGTGAGGAGAATGGACAATGGCCACGATTATGCCCGAAGGAGAAGCTATTCGCAAAGCTGTCAAATGGATTTCCGATAAACTGCTGGATGATCCCAACAAGACCGTTCAGAAACTTATCAATGAAGCGGTCATGCGCTTCGACCTCTCTCCAAAAGATGCGGTGTTTCTGACAGACTTCTACCGCAAAGGAAAAGCGGGCGCACCCGAATAATTTATTTGACAAGCATTTTCAGGGATTCGATTGAGGCTATAATCGGCAGACATGGATTCTCCAGGGATTCGTCTCCCGTCTCCATATAGAAAATACTGCCAGAGCGAGACTCTCCTTATCAAGGACAGCAGGAATGGTGTTTTACTTTCTCGGATGCGATTCGCGCCAGAGCATGCAAGCAAGCCCTGCCAAAAACAAAATTGCTATAGCGCTAGCCCATAAGGGAATGTGAACAGCATTGATGATGACCTCCCATCCGAAGAGAATGCGGAGGAGATGCCCGAGGGCAATAAAAGACAAAACCGCAACGGACAGAATCGTAAATGGCTTCATGTCTCCCGCTCCTGCCTTAGAGAAAAAAGCTGCAGAAATTCACTTAACTTTTTCCAAAACACAAAACCCCGCTCCTTTAAGAAACGGGGTTTCCATAATCAATCCATGAGACCCTCGCGCGGCATAGGAATTTGGATAACCATTGGATACCATGACAGGGGCTATCCATTTCTTCAAACCTTGCCTTAGACTCTCTCAAAAACAGTT
>PDVH01000372.1_pt1 | contig 11383 bp, 9 predicted proteins | sample 1369781 | NCBI WGS metagenome assembly PDVH01 (sample SAMN07795378, study PRJNA414565) | Alkali sediment metagenome, whole genome shotgun sequencing project. | isolation source: glacial lake sediment | place: Bosnia and Herzegovina: Donje Bare Lake | collected 2016-06
ATCCTGTACGGGGGATAAAAAAATGATGAAAAATGATAAAATAATTGTTGTATTGGGGGTAGCTATACTTATTCTTGCTTCAATTGGTATCTATTATTGGGTTCCAGAAAAAGCAGCGTTGCAGTCTGTGAATGCAAACGAATTTATTGATGTTACTGGTGTCATGAAAGAAATGCCTGGTTCTATTACTGTTTCTGATAGCTGTCCATTTTATCCACTTATAGCGACACCGTTGGCAGTGAATTATGATGAAAATGGTGAGCAAACAGTTATACCACTTTACGTAATGAATTTTGAAAATCCCTCAACAGCAATTACAAGACTGCAAGATCAATTAGAAGGCAGTACAAACGGTGAAATAATTGATGATGAATCTGCCAAAAACGCCTCTTTACGATTAGCTAAAGACTACTGGGATAGCAGTGAGGCAGCTTTAATTATTGAATACGATGAACCTGGATATAATTTAGGTGTAGTAGCGACACCTATAGCGTCTTATCTTAGAATACCAGTCATTGTAACTCAAGAAATAGATTCTGATGTAATCAGCGTTCTTAACGATCTTGGTGTGAAAAAAACCTTTGTCTGTGGTGAAAATATCAAGGGTTACGGTGATGTTTTAAAATTTAATTCCGTTGATGAAATTGTGAATGCATCTATTGTAATTGTTGAAAATAAACTTAACCAGAAAGTCGACTATATTACTCTCACAAATCCAGTAGATGCTTGGCCACCTGAGGTTTTAGATAGTGTAGAGTTTAACTTTGGGCCTGAAAAAATAAAATCAGGCTCCATGAGCCAGCTTGTACGAACCGTTCTTGGTATGATAACAGGTTCAGGCACGGTCACATGGAGTTACACAATACCTAACGATTACGAGTACGCTTTGATTAAATTTGAGGGTATTAATCATGATGCTGAAAATTGTGACGATATGGGAGATCAGGTAACGTTTTCAATGGGCCCTAATTTAGAAGAATTGCCCTCCGGTTTACGAAAATATGAAGCTCTTCCAGGTGGTACAGCTACCGGTGGTATCGCCGAAAGAGATACAAGTGGTAAAATAACAAAAGATGTTTTACATTCTGAAACTGTAGTGTATGGTCGAGGTGGAGTTGAATATACTATTAGTGCTTCCGGTAGCTGGTTAGTGAAAAAAGAAGGTGAAGTATCAGCTCGAGTGGTCGTTGAAAAACTCGAAAATCCAGTTTATCCAATGATGAAATGTCTTTCATCTGTTGCACCGTATCTGACTGCATACCATAGAGGGATTATTTTTGGTAAACCTGAGTTTGCGTTTACCGCTGATGATAATATCATTACTAATACTGGAGAAACCTGCCCTGGTATATACGTAGGTGGGAAAAACCCGAAACTGGTACCTATTTCAAATAAACATTTTTTTGATAAAATACATGGTCCTTTAAATGCCTTACTTGCAAACCTTGCAGGTCTTTCAATAGCTGATAATCGAGATATCAAAGGATTAAGAGACCATTATAAAGAGAATCCTGTGTATATTGCTTTAGTTGGTGATGCGACTGTTCTTCCGAATTTCTTCTATCAAAATCATGTTGAACCTATTGGAGATCTTGATGGAGATGGTACTGATGATACCCCTTACTATAGCGGTGGCGGAACCCCTAGCGATGTTCTCTACGGTAATATTGACCCCATACAGTATGACTGGTCTAATTTAGCAAATGATATATACAGTGACACTGAGGAGAAATACCCCTTCATAGAAAACATTGTAGGTCGTATAACCGGTTGGGATGTTCAGGATGCAAATGCTTTGATACTCAAAAGTGTGTTCTATAATGAACTGACGAGTACCTCGGAGACATGGAAAGATAACTTTGGTCTTTTAGTTGGTGGAGGCCAAGATTTCCAAAAACCATTAGTCAGATACCTAATCTTTGGTGACATACTTAAAATGGTTAAACGTGGTGAACCTATGAAAGCCTTCACTGGTTATGCTGAAATGACATATAAACGAGCCGCATCCGACGTTGTGGAACCCTTAGGATTCAACCTGCAAGGGGCTTTATATGAAGAGGGTATGGCAAAGGGACTGAGCGAACAAACTTTATCCAAAATTAAAAAGAGCAACCTCTTAAATAGACTCTTCTTTGAAAAATGGCAGGTAAGAAAACTCGCTGGGGAAGGTAATGTTATAGGCGGAGATATATTTGAGTCAAGCAACTTTTTGTTTGTAAACGGTCATGGTAATCAACATCTATTTGGTGTGGGCGGAAATGATATCGTGGCATCAGGAATTGGTGGCCCACTCATAAAAGCATTGCTTACGCAAACTATTATACCGATAGCTGGTGGTTTCGCAGGTCCCGGAGGAGACTTAAGTGCCGCGGGTGACTATAATACAAGAACAGTATCAAACATGAATCTTGGGCCATCATTTATGTGGTTGGAAAGCTGTATATGTGGAAAACTCGATGGAATGTATGCAAAAGCGAATATTGGTCAATCATTATTACATGCAGGAGTTGCTTCTCTTATTGCATCACCTACTGGGTCAAATATTGGTGGCGGTTATCTTGAACCAAAGAAAACAAAATACGATCTGCCAATCCAAACATATCTAAAATACATAAAAGCAAAAGGTGAATGGAATAAAGAAATTTTCCCCGATGCGCACTTTGGGGAGAAGCTATATGAAGATGTTTGTACCGATATGAGACAACACAACACCAGTGTAGGATTAGCGCTTAGAAACGCAAAAAACAATTATTTGATTGCAGATGCAGACTGGCAGCTCTGGTGGTCGCCACCCCTCAATATTTACACTGGAAATGCAATGTTAGACCTTGAAATGGCAAATAACAACTATGCTGATTTATTCAAGAGCACAGCATCTAAAGGCCTTAGTCCAATGATGGAATCAAAATACGTGAGCTTCCAGGAATACATACTCTTTGGTGATCCGGCGTTAAACACGTACGAACCGTGCAACGAAGGGAAATAATTACCCCCTTCTCTCATTTTTTTTTAATAAATTAGACTAAAGCCCTTCCATTTTTTATTTTATATCTTTACTTGAACAACAGCCTTGTCTTCATCTGATGTCTTGAATAACTGTTCATCGATGCACTTCATCATCCGGGCAACCATCACATCTGGGAACGAATGAATACGAATATTGTAGATGTTGACACTATCGTTATAGAACTCGCGACGATCTGCAAGCTCATTTTCAAGCGTAGTAATTCTAATTTGTAATTTAAGGAAATTCTCATTCGCCTTTAAATTCGGATAGTTTTCCGCCACAGCAAAAATTGTTTTCAGCGACTCGGTAATGAGCATATCTGATGCTGCTTTTTTTGAAAGTGTCGTCGCCTGGAGAACGTCAGTACGTGCCTTTGTTAATGCCTCAAGGGTGGCTCGCTCGTGCTCCATGTATCCCTTGACACTAGCGATGAGATTCGGGAGTTCATCTGATCGTTGTTTCAATAATACATCGATGTTTGCCCAAGATTTCTTAATATTGTTTTTTAGACGTACAAGACCATTATAGATCAATAGGAGTGCGATCAATAACGTAAAGAATAGCAGCCCGATGATGAGAAAAATAATTACCCAAAGCTCCATTATTTCATCTCTCCTTTATCACCTACATAAGTTCGAAGAACAATATTGCTCCAACAATAATTAATGCTATCCCAAACCCCCATATTCCATAGGTAAGTATCGCAAGGTTTTTCAAAATTTGTTTCTCTGATTTATCTGAAATATAGTATTGCTTCTCATATTTCCCTTTTTGAATCATGATGGAATCGACATGGTTTTCTGTTGCCTCTATTTTTAAAGGATTCTCACCTGCGGTCCCCATGATATATAAGGTATCGTCTGGAACAATAATAGTTTCCTGATAACGCATTGTCTTATTTAGTCCCAAAAATCCCTCATGTGCCAAATTATTTGCAGCGAGGAATCGAATGACCTGTTCTGGTGGGTCCTTCCCAAGACCTGATTGGTATTCAAAATCCCTTCTTGCTTCAATCTTTGCGCCAGTCGGATCAATCAATACCATCCCTGTGTCGTCCTTAAGATAAAAAAGACCTCGCTGCTCCCCTTTCTTAACCGTAACCCAATGAGAATTTTTCCCACTACTCCGATATTCCTCTATGGTAAATTGATAATACACACATTCCTTGTCAGTAAATGGACTTTTAAACAACCGTTCCTTTATTGGTATAACCTTCCCAAAGATTTCAACTAGTCCCATCGCAATTGACCGAATCTTCGATGTAGGAGTATCTGCTATCAGCTGTTTCTTTTTGTAAAAATAGAGACCTACAGCAAACAAAGCAATACCTATAAGAAACATGAAAAGACCGACAATCAACCCGTTTTGCAGTAACATTGGTGAGGATAATCTAAAGATGTGATTTAAATCTATTTTTTAATCTGAGCGAGAAACATCGTTATTGAAGAATTCCTGCAGTTTTCATTTTCTGTAAATTCTCAGGGTGTTTCTCAAAGAACGCATGAACCGGCTCAAGGATTTTATTAATGTGATTTGCAGTTGCATTCTTCAAATCTAGGGGATGAAGTCCTGCAATAAAAGCCTGTTCCAAGTCTGTATAGGTCGAAAACTCCAGATTTCCCCCGAATTTCTCAGGTCGCTCAATCAAAAATGATTTTCCTTCAAGGTCTGGGAATATGACGAACTTACAAATCTCCAATACCGGATTTCCCTCGATTTGCTTCTCGGGACAATATGCTTTGCTCATTTTCTTTTTTACGATGTCCGGTACGTCATGAATCGATATCATGGTCTCTGGTTTACTTTTGCTCATTTTAAAATCTGATGGTGATGCTGTGCTACCCAAAATAGGAGTTGTTTGAGGTTGGTTACTATTGATCTTCTGACTTCCAGGGTAATGGTCATCTAAAGGTGATTTGAATTCAATGGGATTCATTCGAGAGCCAGCTTGTAGACCTGTAAGTAAAGGTGTATGAATGGCAACAGGTGGTTTCAATCCAAGCTTTTTTGCAACATCCCTTGCAAGCATATGGGCGTGACGCTGATCTGTCCCCCCGTATGCGACATCTAACTCAAGATAAAAAATATCAGAGACCTGCATTGCTGGGTAAAACAATTTCGACAGATCTTTCTCTGCTTCTTCCTCCCCTCGGCCCATGATATCCATTGCGCGTTTCACCCGGGCGACCGACGTTGCTTTTGATGTTTTTAACACCAGTTCCCAATATTTGGCATCGTTCACGTAGTCACTTGCGTACACAAACCGTACCTTGCTGGTGTCAATTCCCATCGCTGCAAAACAATCCTCCATATATTTGCCACAGAGCTTAATCTTCTCGATATCCCCCCCGAGTTTATCGTTGATATATGCATGCCAATCAGCAAGTAGCACCGTAAAATCAAAACCACAGGCGAGGAAGTCTTTTATCTTGTTAGTACAAATCTTCCATCCAAGATGCACCACCCCTGAGGGCTCAAAACCGATGTATGCTTTTGGGTTCGGCTTATTCAACACTGTTTTCAGTTCTTCGATCGTGATGATTTCTTCCGTGTTTGCGGTCAGTCTTTCGAGTTTTTCCATGGCTCTGCACCTTTTCTTTATCGCGTGAGTTTCTTTACCACATGATCAACGATTTTATCGGAGACACCAAGATAGTTCCGCGGGTTCATAACCTCTTCGAGTTCTTTCTTCTTTAATAGCTTGGTAATCTTCGGATTCTCAAGTAGCACCGAGAGGAGTTGTTTATTCTCGCTAGCTGCTTTCAAAGAACAGGTTCTGACTAGTTCATGGGCATCACCCCGACCCATGCCTTTCTCCACCAGTTTCGTCATGACTGCTTCAGCCATAGGAAGGCCTTTGGAGTTCTCCAAGTTCTCTCGCATCCGCTCTGGGTTCACCTGCAGGTTCCGGAACACCTTGTTCATCTGAAACACGATCCAATCAGTCATAATCAATGAATGCGGAAGGATGAATCGTTCTGAGGAGGAATTACAGAGATCTCGTTCATGCCACTGGATCGCGTTCTCATACGCAGGGATGATAAAACTTCGAATAACTCGGGCTAACCCACAGACTTGTTCACAGAGAATCGGGTTTCGCTTCTGTGGCATCGTCGATGAACCAACCTGTTTTTTAGCTTCGAACGCCTCAGAAACCTCACCGATCTCACTGCGTTGCAAATTGCGAATCTCGGTAGCAAATTTCTCCATGCTGCTTGCGATATTTGCTAGCACCGACAACAGTTCGATGTAGCGGTCACGACCCACAATCTGGGTTGATGCCTCCTCGGTCCCGAGTTTCAGGTCAGCCATGACCAGTTCCTGGATTTTCAAGGCATGTTTCCCCATCGCAGCACCAGACCCGACCGCCCCAGACATCTTACCGACAAGCAACCGTGATTTACACTCATGGAGCCGTTCCAGATGCCGGTCGACCTCCATTGCGTACACCGCCATTTTCAACCCAAAGGTAATCGGAATGGAATACTGCCCATGGGTCCGTCCCGCCATTATCGTATTCTTGTATTCCTTCGCAAGACCAACAAGGGTAACTCGGAGTTCCCTGATTTGTGCTTTAATCAGATCTGTTGCCTGTGCGAATTGCAACGCATTCGCGGTATCCACAATATCATAGCTAGTTGCGCCCAGATGAACGTATTTTCCTGCGTCACCACTGCACACCTCACTTAAGGCTTTGGTGACTGCCATGATGTCATGTCTGGTTTCTTTCTCGATTTCATTGACTCGTTTTACCGTGATGTATTTCACGGAAGCTTTCTTTGAAATCTCATCAGCAGCCTTTTTCGAAATATTCCCGACAACAGCATGAGCTCGAGCCAGTGCAGCTTCTACATCCAAGAGATATTGTAGTTTGCTTGTTTCACCAAAGACTTCTTTTATTTCTTTTCTCCCATATCGAAAATCAAGGGGACACACAGGGTTCTCCATACGGCCTCCCACCTAGAATCATCTATGAGTTAATGTCTTTTTTGGGGCGAGTTGTCTTAAGAGATATCTTTTAATAAAACCGCAAGTTCAGCGGCAATCGCCTGGATACGAGAATAATGACGCTGCAGTTTATCAACCAACTCCCGGAGCTGTGTAACAGTCCCCATCACTAAAATATCCGCAGGGCTTTTTTTCAACTCAAATGCATCCCGTGGGATCGCCACCTCCCCACCAAGAGAAAGCATATCCTGTTTAATGATGATTGCATCCTGTAACACCACGTGCTCAAATTTAATGACCTTAAAAATCGCTTTGGGAGCCATGATATCGATGCTATTTGGATCACTACCTATCTTTTGGATTTCTTTTCGTGCAGCAACAAGGGAATCAATAGAAATAAACTTTGGATTATATGATGTCATCAGAGGAGGAATCAGAATTGGTCTTATAAGAACCTATGCACATACACTTCTGATGAAAGGGACCTACCTCCTTATCATGGCACTACCGAAAGATTCCTCTGTAATGGTAGGAAAACACGGGATAATCCATTTTCAAAAAGGATGTTATGCATACGTAGGTTCCGCGTTAAATGGACTCGATCAACGGATACAGCGACATCTCAGGACAAACAAAAAGACCCATTGGCATATAGATTATCTTCTTCCTTTCACAGAGATTGTCGAAATATTTTATAAAGAGAATAATCGAAGAGACGAATGTCGGATAGCTCAAGACTTAGAAAGAAATTTCGCAAGTATTGCAGGTTTTGGGTGCAGCGATTGTTGCTGTAACAGTCATTTGTTCTTTGGTTCCTTCGATAAAATTATTCAGACTATATCTTCACTTCATATGAAGATGTATCCGCTGGATTGACTTTGAATAAAATCAGGTTCATAGGAGATGGATATATGTTACTGCTCGTTCATCAGACCATTCGCAGCCGCCTTTATAAAAAGCAGTGACCCTGATTCGATGATATTCGATAAGACCTTTAAAATAATTTTTATTCGTGTTCCATTCAAAGGGATGTTCCGTGGAGTTATATTGAATGTTTCCATCAATGAAAAAACCGATATGATCCAACTCATCTAAATTAGTTGTAATTGCCCGGACGGTCACATTTCTGATAATGATTGTTTTTCCACTAATTATTGGAAACAGTTCTTTTCCAAAAGAATAAATTTTTCTCACAGTAAAGATTCAATTTTGAATTTTACAGATGAAAGTACCAGAACCACCATTGTTCGTACCATTCGCAACCACCTTTATAGGTTGCAATTATTTTTAACACATGAAAACCATAACTATAACGGCCGAGACGTTTATCCAATGTCCATACGAATGATGGTTCACTTGAACTATATTGAAGATTAAAATCAATTAAAATACTTACATTCTTTTCAAGTTCACTCGAAGTATAGGTTTTTACCTTAATATCAATAGCACCACCGACAATAAATGTTCTTCCCGTTTTTGTGGATAGAACCTCATTTCCAAAAAAATATAGCTTCCCTCGTTTTGGTTCTTCGATCTCAATCTTTTTTACGTTTCCAGGTCCAAATGCATGAAGATACCCTCTTGAATCGAATCCACCATTATAGACTTCATAATCATTCAACGAACCGATATAGACAGTCCCATCCTCCGCGATCGCAGGAGAAGAGGCAATGCCTTCGTTACAGATGCTACCGCTGCGCCACCGCTCGGTCCCATCAGGGTTCACCACGATAAGCTCCCCGCCAACTCCGTGATCGTAATCGATACATGCACCGATATAGATGATTCCGTCTGCTGATATTGCTGGTGCAGAAAACGTACATTGTCGTTCTTCTCCTAAGGGAAATATCCATTTCACGGTACCATCGGGATTAATCGCGTAAAGATCGGCATGAGCAACGTAGATCGTCCCATCTGGTCCGATTGATGGATTGTTGGATGAGCCCAGATAGGTGTTCACCCGCCATTTCCTCGTCCCATTTGGATATAACGCATATAAATAATCATCCCAAGAGGAGACATAGATTGTCCCATCATCTGCAATGGACGGATTTGCTTTTGTATGTCCGCCAGTAGAAAATTGCCATTTTATCGTCCCATTATCCGGATAAATAGCGTATACGCTACCCCCAGACCATGAGGTACAATAAATTGTACCATCATCTCCAATAGCGGGTGATGAGTAAACTGAGTAAATATTAGGATTACTCCACTTCAACGTTCCATTTGGATAAAGCGCTCTGAGATTTCCATTGTATTCCCCAAAATAGATTACACCATCTTCACCAATCACTGGAGACGAAAATATATTATCTGTTGGATATGACCATTTTACGATTCCATTTGGATAGAAAGCGTATAAATGATTTGCGGAATTAACAGATGTGCCTGCATAGATGATACCGTTTTCATCAATAGCAGGAGCTGAAGAAACAACCATTTTATTATCCACTGTCCATTTCAATGTCCCATTAGAATACACAGCAAAAAAATCATCTGCACCAAAATAGATTGTCCCTTCGTTATCGATGACGGGAGAACAATCTATCCAATCATTTCCGGGGAAACGCCATTTCTCCACGAGAGGAGCAGCAGTACTATACGGACTTCTTCCCGTATGCTGAACATCATGAGACATGACAGGCCATTGCGAATCCATCGGACCATCACTCATCCCGATTTGAGTATGTGATATTTCTTTAGCACCTTGTATTGCTGATGAGAAAACAATAGGTTCATCAGGGGCATTCTCTGAATTATGCTCACTATCAACTAAGAATCTTTCATCCATGATCCTGTTTTTATCAGTGTGTATCAGAGGAGAACTGTTCGTAACTGGAAAAACCAATGAAACGAAAAACAATGCGATTATTCCAACTGCCATTCCTTTCCTAATCATTTTTCCTTTCCCCGTTTATATTTCTATAGGATGAAGTGTTATATAAATGTTTATTACAAACAAAGTTTATACGAACAAATGTCTAGTTTATAAGCAGAATTATTTTTTACGCACAAAACTCCCCCTTACTTTTTGTATAAAACCCGTTTAATGCAAACTCTTAAAATCATCTATTCTATGAGTATGACCATGGTTTCGATTCTCTATTCAACAACCGGTACCATTGAAGATGCGCGAAGAATTGCTCACGCGCTGTTAAAAGATAAACTGGTCGCTTGTGTCAATATCATTCCAAAGGTTGAATCTCTCTATCGGTGGCAGGGGAAAATCGAGGAAAGCAATGAATGTGCCCTTATTGCGAAAACCACAGAAAGGAACGTTGAGAAAGCAATACAGAAGATTCGTTCATTGCACCCCTATGAAGTCCCGGATATCATCGTGTTTCCTCCTGTTGGTGGGCTGAAGGAATATCTTGCGTATGTTGAAGAGGAGACCGCATGAAATTCGTCGCGTTGGTCTCTAGTGGTATCGATTCCCCAGTTGCTACATACCTGCTTTCCAAGAAAGCAGAAGAGATTATTTTGATTCATGCAGATAATAGACCGTTTACCGATGACCGCGAGATAGAAAAATTTGTTACTCTTGCGAAATACCTCAAGAAACAATTGCCATCAAAACTGAAAGCAATACTTATTCCGCATGGACAGACTCTTCAGTCATATAAAACAAGTTGTGACAACAAATTCACGTGCGTCGTCTGCAAACGGATGATGCTTCGGTACGCAGAAACAATCGCAAAAAAAGAGCACGCTGATGCAATTGTGATGGGTGATTCCCTCGGTCAGGTTGCATCTCAAACACTGCAAAACATTCGAGTCGTGGAACAAGCGGTCAGTATCCCTATTCTCAGACCATTGATTGGGTTTGATAAGGAAGACACGATTCAGATTGCAAAAAAGATTGGTACTTTTGATTTGTCAATTGCACCTGCTGATGGATGTGGTGCAGTCCCGATCAAACCATCGACGCAGGCGCGTCTTGAGCAGATACTTGCCGAAGAACAAAAAATCAATGTTGATGAGCTTGTAAAGTTCGCAGTCACGCATGCAATGAACGTCAAACTCTAACATTTCACATTCAAAATAGTTAATAAATCAGACGGAAGAAAACTACATTTTTTAGAAAAATGAAAAGACTTAAAAACCACCCAACTATACTACATTTTGTAGCTTAGAATTTTTGCTATACTATATATTGTATCTGGTGTGGTGAGATGAACTGTCCCTATTGCAGCCATATTGACACGAAGGTTACCGACTCTCGCGATACGGGAGGATCGATACGCAGACGGCGAGAATGTCTCAGCTGTAACAAGCGGTTCACGACCTACGAATACATCGAAATGGCACCACTTTTTGTCATTAAAAAAGACGGTAGGCGAGAACGATTCGACCGCTGTAAAATCAGAAACGGAATGGAAAAAGCACTTGAGAAACGTCCAATCACCCATGAAAAAATCGAAGAAATGA
>PDVH01000052.1_pt1 | contig 11367 bp, 13 predicted proteins | sample 1369781 | NCBI WGS metagenome assembly PDVH01 (sample SAMN07795378, study PRJNA414565) | Alkali sediment metagenome, whole genome shotgun sequencing project. | isolation source: glacial lake sediment | place: Bosnia and Herzegovina: Donje Bare Lake | collected 2016-06
GACAAATAAGAGAATTACTACACAGTCTCGAAAGCGGGAATCCACTAATATTAAATGGTTATTTTACTTCACCACATAAGTTACAAGGTTTTAATTTTTTCACGATTTCGTCATTTATAAAGCGCATCCAAAGGACTCTGCGGCGCATTCGACATGTTCCTGATTACATGGGTGTAGATCATGGTTGTTTCCACGTTCTTGTGACCTAATAGCTCCTGAACCTCACGAATATTCACACCGCTGGCCAGGAGATGCGTGGCGAAACTGTGGCGCAGGGTGTGGACACTGGCATGCTTTGGGATCCCCGCCTTTTGTATCGCGTTTTTTATCATGCCCTGTATCGCGGTGTCACTAATATGGTGGCGGCCTACCCTTCCGCTTCGTGGATCAACGGAGAGCCTCATCGAGGGGAAAACATACTGCCATGCCCATTCTTTGGCTGCCTTCGGATATTTATGGCTGAGTGCATCCGGAAGATGGACTTCACCATATCCCTTTGTTAGATCATCTTCATGCATAACTTTCACCGCATTTAGATGCTCTCTCAGCCTGTCTTTGACTGCGGAAGGCAAAATAGTCGTCCTATCCTTGTCACCTTTTCCACTCCGTACAAAGCGCCGTATAACAGTTCGGCTATTAACAGATTCTTAGCGGGCATATGCGCAAAGAGGGCTTTGACTTCATTTACCGAAAATACAGCGGGCAGTTTCTGTCCCCGTTTTGCGCGTACAGTCTTACTGAGATCGCCTGTTTCCTTACCAAGCACATTGCGGAAAAAGAATAGAATCGCGTTAAATGCCTGATTCTGCGTCGAAGAAGAAACTTTCCGTTTAAGGGCTAGATGGCTGAGAAAGTTCTTAAAATTCTCCGCCACAATATCGGATATTTTTATCTTTTTCTCTGTGTTTAACGCATAGCCAAGAAAGCGTTCTATCCATTGAAGATATGTACGCTCTGTGCTGTAGGAATAGTGCTTAAGTCTGATCAGGCGCTTTGCTTCCTTGAGCATACCGGCAACATCCGCGGGGCCGGCTGCGCTCGTCGCTTGTTCACCTGATTTGCCAAGATAATGAGCGTAATACAGCCGCAGCGCATCATCCGCCTGCCGATGCTGCCACTTAAAGACGCGTCTATCGGACTGCAGAACATTAAGATATTCAATGACTGCCCGCTCTTGATATTCCGTGGCGGACAATTCATGTCTTCTGGCATAGTCAAGATATCTGCTGACCCAATAGGCATAGAAAGGGATATTATTTTCAGGAACGAGCTTTTTCTCCAGGAGGAACTTCTGGAACTCCGGAAGCTTCTCATTACGAGCTTTTGACAATTTATCCATATATTACCAAGTTGTCTTTTTATTCTTATTATCACAATATACCAGAAATATTAAGCCTATTCCATATTGATTTTACATTATTATTTGCTTTTCAATTTTTCTGCAATAAGCTAATATCCGATAAATTTTTTATTAAAACCAAGTTTGTATATTAATTGTTCCCTAAGCGCTGCGCGCTTCGGGAACGCCCGGCTGAACCGAGCGCGATTATTCCCTCGCGCGCTGACTCGCGCTTGGGAACAATCGGCTGGAGCGGAAGGCCCTGCGGGCCTCGGCTCAGCCGGGCGTTATTTTGGAGATAACAGTGTGCTCAGCAAACTAATCAAGCATCGACTTTTCATATCGTTATTCTGCGTCTTAGTATTTCTTCATGCGTGTTCTCTTGCCTTAAGCAAAAAAGATTTCCGAGCTTACACCGCTGACTCTCCTAATTGGAAAATAATTGAAAAATGCGGATATGAAGGCTGTACGCCGATGGTTGATTTCCTGGCAAGCAAAGACTTAAAGCTAAGGTTGGAATTTGACAATGACTGGCAAACAAAACGCTATTTTGTTATCAGGACTTTGTTTGCATCTATTAAATCGCAAATTGAATACAATCCGTCCACTATTACCGTTAAGCTTAGAAATGACGTAGTCCTAAAGCCAAAGGTTTTTACCTGCTCCTATACACTTTGGGATTTGAATTATCTGCGTTCTGCACAATCTTTGCAAGGTTCTGTTCCTGTTGAAATGAATTCCTGCTATTTGCTTTTTTTCGATCACGAACAACTCTCAAATGATGAAGAAGCTGAAATGAACATGAATGAAGCAATCACTTCAAATGGTGCTTCTATTGGTATTCCGTTGATTCACTTTAGGAAGAATATTGGCTTGAAGTAGAACTGATAGCTTAATAACAAGAGGGTCCACAGCGACGCGCCAAAGGCGGCGCGTGACCAGCGTGTTAGGTAATACAAAAATGGATGAGAAATACCGCAAAAGTGTTGCAGCAGCCGAGAAACTCCATGAGAAAGCCAGGTATCTACGTGGGCGCTTTCTGAATTCTGTGGCCGTTATCGAGCGTGATATTGCTGTGATCCTTACAGAATATTTCTGTACGGAAGACGATAACAAAAGAGCATTATTCTTTAGCAAAGTTGCTGAAAAGATTTCACTCAATATAAAAAAGGAAATACTGATCGATATAGTCAAGAACGATTACCCACGGTATTGGGAAGAAAACAGACAGTTTCTTACAGATCTACAGAATATCCAAGAATTCCGAAATAAACTGGCACATTCTGTAATTGATGTCTCTGAGGAGGCTTTGGCACGGCCTATAGAGGAAGGTGTAGGTTTTGTTCAATGGGTGAAAGGTAAGCCTATTACAGATAGAGAATTTGAAGAATGGGAGGTTAGAGCCAACATGGTTAGTTCCACCCTATCAGATATTAAGCGCCTATTACCGTACAAAGAGAAACCAATTACCTAACAAATCAATCCACGCGACCGCTTACAGCGGCGCGTGATCTTTTCGTTATGAGTCAATTTCCGATAAAAGGAGGAGTTATGATGAGGTGCAGGCTTCTTTTCATCTTATGTTTAATCTTCGTTATGACTGGTTGCGGTTATAATATGGCTCTTACTAAGGGGCAAACCAACATTGATGTTACAAAAAAATCGATTGCCTTGCTTTCCGTCAAAATATCAAATCAATTCAAGCCAAACTATCAGTTAGATATTATGGGAGCACTGATATGCCCAAAATCTGAAAGATGCGGCCATGGGTCTGTGAAGTACTATCGTAAAACCGATAGTTCTTATAGAATAAACAGCGTGGAAAACAGCTTCAATGAGTACCTTTTGAGCTATGAATTAGAGAGTGGCGCATACAATTTTCATAGTATCGGGGCGGCATACGATCATTACGGAATAAGTGGGGGTGGTTCTGTCCCATTGAATTATAAATTGGAGATTAAATCGAATTCTATAACCTACTTGGGGCATCTTGACATCGTGATGCGTGAAATGAAAAATAATAGTGAAATAAGAGCCGGCAAGGTTGCACCACCATGGATACAAAACCCGGTCGTCGGTGCTTATACTGGAACATTCGATGTAGTTGTTGAAGATAAATATGATGAGGATATGAAATTGTTTATTTCCGAATATCCGGCATTGAAAAAAGTTAAGGTCGAGAAATCCATCCTCCCGCAATGGATAAGACCTGAAAACCAACCTACTAATTAATTGGAGTTGTTTCAAGTACAGAGCACATAACGAGGCAATCCAGCGGATCGGCTACGCCTCCCGCTGATTTTTTCGTTGGCGAGTAATATAAGGAAAATAAGGAGGGGGTCAACATGAAAAAATTTTTAATCGCTATACTAGTTATAATCGTGGCCGCAGTTGCCGGTTATTATGCTTTCCCAGAGAAAGTAGCCGGTTATATTATCGATGCAGCCAGAAGTAAGGCCGGTCTGACCAAAAAAGCAATTAAGATCGATGATGATAACATTGTTTATCTGGAGGGAGGCAAAGGACCGACAATCTTACTTTTGCACGGCTATACCGGAAACAAAGACAACTGGACACGCTTTGCCGTTTATTTAACCAAAGATTATCATGTGGTGATCCCGGATATCCCCGGCTACGGAGAAAGTTCCATGATCGAGAAGGCCTCATACGATTTATCAAATCAGATAACGCGTTTGCATAAATTCGCCCAGGCAATTGAGCTGAAAAAATTTCATGTCGCCGGGAATTCCATGGGCGGCTTTTTCGCTGGGACTTATGCCGTGCGCTATCCTGATGAAATTATCAGCGTGGGGCTTTTTGACGCCGCGGGGGTCGTGTCTTTGGAAAAAAGTATAGTAATGAAAATGATGAAAGAAGACGAAAACATGCTTGTATTAAAAGACAGCAACGACTTGCCACGCTTAATGTCACTGTTTTTTACCAATCCGCCCAGTCTGCCTTATCCACTCAAGAAAGTATTTATCCAAACCGCTTTAGCAAATCGCAAGTTTTATGAAAAGGAGCGCAAAGAAATCTTTCCTGATTTTTACTCTCTCGAAAAAGAACTGCCGAATATAAAAGCGCAAACTTTAATTCTTTGGGGCGATCAGGATAAAGTTCTTGATGTTTCCAGTGTACCGGTTTTCGAAAAGGGATTAAAAAATCACAAAACAGTAATCATCAAAGATTGCGGACATCTGCCCATGCTTGAAAAACCGCAGGAAACAGCAACGCAATATATAGATTTCATTAAGGGCATCAAAAATTAATTTGTTTAGTCAGGTCATTGCAACGACTGCCAAACGAGACAATTACAAAAGAGTATCATCATTTTTTCTTGACAAATGAGAAGAAGTCATTGAACATTTAGGCACTATCACAACTTTCCGTCAAAAAGGAGTCTCAGATGCTTCGTACCAAATTTATTGTCGTCTGTCTCGCGCTTTTGGGAATCTTGTTGTACATACCAGCGTATGCGCAAGAGACATTGAGCGTCCAGGTTAAGGAAGGCGAGCTTCGCGCTACGCCGTCTTTTCTGGGAAAAATTGTCACCCGGGTTGCCTATGGCGACCGTGTCAATTTGATAGAAGAACGCGGTGCATGGAAAAAAGTGTCTCTCAAGGGTGGATATCTCCAGGGATGGATGCATGCCTCGGCCCTGACGACAAAACGGATCGCCTTGAAGGCCGGCCAGACCAATGTACAGACCGGCGCCACCCAGAATGAGCTTGCCCTGGCTGGCAAAGGGTTTAATGAACAGGTGGAATCGTCGTTCCGGAAACAAAACAAGAACCTCGATTACACCTGGATCAACAGGATGGAAACATTCAAAGTGTCTCCCGAACTGATGCGTAATTTTCTTGTTCAGGGCGACGTGACTCCACCTTTGGAAGGAGGCAAGCCATGAAAAAACACTTTTGGATAACAGGGCTGATCATGTCGGCCATTCTGACTATCGCGGCCTGTGCTGCTGTCGAGACGGCAACTACAATAGCCACAGCGGTGGGTCAGCAAGCGGGCGTCATCAACCCCACGCAGGGGGAAGCCATCCGTAAAAGTACAGTGGCCGTTTCCAGGAGCCTTGAAGACTTCACGCCGGAACAGGAATACTATATAGGCCGGGCTGTTGCCGCAGTCGTCTTATCTAAATATCCGGCTTATACGAACGCCCAGGTCAATCAATACATCAACACACTCGGACAGACACTCGCTGCAGCCTCAGACAAACCGGAGATATTTGGCGGTTATCATTTCCTTGTTTTGGACTCCGATGATATCAATGCCTTTGCCACACCGGGTGGACACATTTTTGTCACGAGGGGTCTTATCCGCTGCTGCCCGTCGGAAGACGCACTGGCAGCCATTCTGGCCCATGAGATCGGTCATGTCCGGTTAAGACATGGCATGCAGTCTATCGAGAAGGCGCGGGTGACCGAGGCGCTTACGGTTCTTGCCGCGGAAGGAGCTAAAACCTTTGGCTCCCGGGAAGTCGCCCAATTGACACAGACCTTTTCCGGTGCGATAACCGACATAGCCAATTCCATGATCAACAACGGCTATTCCCGCACTTTTGAGTATCAGGCCGATCAGGCGTCAGTCCTCCTCGTCCAGCGCGTCGGCTATAACCCCACAGGTCTGATCGACGTGCTTATGGTCATGGATAAGAAACTGAAACCGGGCGGGCATGATTTTGCCAAAACCCATCCTGCTCCCCAGAATCGGATCGTGGAGATTCGGAGTCACAACCGGACTTTTGCCCCTGTCGCAACGCCGGATATCCGCCAGGAGCGTTTTCTGAGAGCCGTCGCCCGTATATGAACCAGGCCTGTTGAAAAACGCTTGCGCTGTTATTGCGAACCCTTCGCGTTTGCTTAGGATAAACTCCGTGAAGCAATCTCGTGACGCACTGATAAAATAAGAGATTGCCGCGTCGCACCGCGGCTTTGCCTCGTGGCTTCAGCTCAAGCGCTCCTCGCAGTGACTTTTTAATTAATTCTTAAAAGTTCTCACTTTGTGAAAAGGTCTTCGTGAATATTCCAAGCAGTCTCATAAAAAAATTAGCGCTGGGTCTGATCGCCGGTATAGTCGGGGCGTCTCTGGCGCTTCTTATTTTCCTGCCGGGTTGGCTGGATGTCTGGGAAGCAAAGACATGGGACTGGCGGGTGGGCGCTATGGCGAAGCCAGCCAAAACCACCGGCAATATCCGCCTCATCCTCCTTGATCAGAACTCTCTGGATTGGGCAAAAGAAGAGAACGGGCTCTCCTGGCCTTGGCCACGGGAAGTTTACAACGCGATCATCCAGTTCTGTGAGCGGAGCGGAGCTAAAACCCTGGCTTTTGATGTGCTCTTTACGGAACCATCTAAATACGGAGTGGACGACGATAAGGCATTTGCTGCCGCTATTCATGATTTTAAATATTTTGTTGGAGCCCTTGCCCTTAGCCGGACCGAGGGCAGTGTTGAGCGATGGCCCGCTTATGCCCCGGAGCCGGCATTCAAGGTACTTGGTCTCGACGAGTGGCTGTCGGATACGGGCGCAAGCGACATCGTTTTCTCCCGGGCCGCCTTTCCCATTCCGGAGATATCAGCCGGCGCGGGCATCCTGGGCGATGTTCACCTCAACCCGGATCGGGATAATGTCTATCGCCGGGCCGCCCTTTTCCACGTATTTGACGGCAGGGTGCTGCCATCGCTTGCTCTGGGATGCTATCTTATACCGCAACCGGGTGTACCTTTGAAAATAAGTATGGGGCGTTTTTCCATCGGTAACCAGGAGATTCCGATAGATCACCGGGGATACGTTATTCTCAACTTCCGCGGCCCTGCGGGAACCCATAAAACCTATAGTGCTGCTTCCGTCATTCAGAGCGAGCTTCGAATTCAGAAGGGAGAAAAGCCCACAATTACCGATCCGGATGCTTTCAGGGATGCCTATGTATTTTTCGGCTTCTCCGCTCCCGGCTTATTCGATCTGCGCCCCACTCCTGTGTCCGGCGTTTATCCCGGTGTGGAGATCAACGCCACCATGCTCGATAACCTGCTGGCCAATGATTTCATGCGGCCCGTCCCCACGGTCATCGTTATCGGAATGACCCTGCTGATTGCTCTTCTTGCGGGGCTCGCGACGTCTTCCGTATCCGGCATCTTTAAGAGTGCCTTGGTCTATGTCTTTTTTATCGCCATACCGGTTATCCTTTGTCTGATCGCTTATCGTGCGGGGTTCTGGCTGCCGCTGGTCGTTCAGGAAACGGGTGTTGCCATTACACTCTTCAGCGCCGGCCTTATCTATTATACAACCGAGGGCCGTCAGAAGATGTTTATCAAGAACGCTTTCAAGCAGTACCTGAGCCCGGCGGTCATTGAAGAGCTCATTCAACATCCCGAACACCTGAAACTGGGTGGAGAAAGACGAATGCTCTCCATCTTTTTCTCCGACCTGGAAGGATTTACCGGTATATCCGAAGGGCTGGAACCGGAAGTGCTCACGACCCTGCTGAACGATTACCTCTCAGCAATGACCGACATCATCCATGAGGAAGGCGGCACCGTGGACAAATACGAAGGGGATGCGATCATCGCCTTCTGGAATGCACCCCTGGAACAAACGGATCATGCCTGCCGCTGCGTCCGCGCAGCATTGCAGTGCCAGAGCCGATTGGCCGAGATGCGACCCATGTTCCGGGAACGCCTCGGCAAGGACTTGAAAATGCGTATCGGCATCAACAGCGGGCCGGCCATTGTCGGGAACATGGGCTCCCATACCCGGTTTGATTATACGATGATCGGTGATGCAGTCAATCTGGCGGCGCGCCTGGAAGGCATCAATAAGCAGTTTGGGACCTATAGCATGATTTCGCAATCCACGATGGAACAGATGGATGGCGCCTTCCCTGTACGTGAGCTTTCGCGGGTTGCCGTCGTCGGCCGCAAGGAGCCGGTAGTCGTGTATGAACCCTTGCTTCCGGAAGAAGTCGAGCGCGGGAAAAACTGGCTTGACCGGTTCTCCGAGGGTCTCGCGCTGTTCTACCGGGGCGATTTTCCGGGAGCGGAGGCCGTCTTCTCAAAGCATGCCGACGCCGACCCGGCCGCACGTGCCTACGTGACCAAATGCCGCGAGCTTATCGACCAGCCGCCGAGAGATTGGCAGGGCGTCTGGGTGATAACGACAAAATAGAATTACTCAAAAAAAACATCCATAAAATATTTAAATCAAACGAAACCAAAAAAACGCAGACCTCTAACCCAGAATATGGTACATGTGGCAGGACAGGTTAAACGCATGTAACATGGAAAAATCAAAATCCGATCACCCATACCTTATACTTTCCCTGGTAATATTTATTTGGGGAATTAATTTCATAGTCGGCCGCTGTCTATTGTCTACAGTGGTATTTGGATATGTCCATATAACAGGTGTGCTCTTTGCGTTCTTGCGTTACCTGACCGGGGCACTCACCATGATCCTGATCCTAACCGTCAGAAAACGTCGCTTGATAGAAATTTATGAGGAGATGAGACCTTATGCCAAGGTCCTTTTAATAAGCATTTTGGCCTCTTCCATTTTTGTGTTGTCTTCCAACCAAAGTCAATTCTATGTCAGTTCGGGAACAACATCCATCATCATAAACTTGTGCCCCCTTCTGGTGCTGATATACGGTATATGGTTTCTGAAAGAGAAATTGACGATTAAAAAAACCACGGGGTTTGTCCTCGGGTTTCTTGGCGGGCTGCTGTTCTTATATAATTCTATACATAGCGGCGGCAACTTTAATGTGGGGACAGGCGTATTGCTTTCAATGGTGGCCATGACGGCCTGGGCCGGCTACACCGTTACGCTTTATTATCTGGGAGGAGCCGATCGGGTTACCGTTTTGGGGGTTCAGCATACTATATCGTCTCTGTTAATCGCGCCGTTTCTTGGAATTTATATGCTTTCATCACCGCTGGTGTTTGTGTTGGATGTATGGTCGGTTCTCGGTATTCTTTTCTCCGGTGTCGTATCTTCCGCCATTGGTTATATCCTCTATTTCAAGGCGATCGAGACCATCGGCGCACCAAGGGCTGCATCCTTCCTATTCATGATTCCATTTGTCAGCCTGCTTGGAGATGTAATGCTACAAGAGCTTCCACCACCAATTGCGCTGATCGGTGGTGTGGCAGCGATTTCAGGAGTGGCCCTGATCAAGAAGGATAGCCAATAATATTAAGTCGGCACGTAAAAGAACCGTATGAAACCATGCACGCCCAAATGATTTTTAGAAGCATCTTCCCGTAATGTTATTTTCCTGATTCAGCCCGTCCATGAGGCATTTCGAAAGGTCATAAATAAGCTAACTGACTGTAATAAAAAGCGGCTCTTTTTTATTCATGCTTTCAATAAATCTCATATATTTTTTTGAAATATAGTGTATAACTTTTCAGAGACCCAATGGAAGGCAATGAAATCAGGGCATATTTTCTATATATTTGAAATTATTATATATATTAGTGCTCATATTTTGTGCAATCAGGTGGAAATTTAGATCAGATAAGCAACTGTGATAATTGTCAACATAGTTATCAACAGGCCTATCCACACTGAAGTTAATATCTTAATCCAAAGGATGACAACTTGTACTCTTAAGGATTAGCCGGGGCATTTTTTAGAAGACGGTTGATGATGATAAAAAGGAAAATCTGGTTTGAAATTCATTTCCTATGACAGCATCGAAAAGATTGAGACTGAAACTGAAATAAGAAATGCAGATTCAGATACTATTCGCGATTTCAGCCTGACATGGGACCCGTATGTTGATGAAAAAATTTTGAGGGAAAAGGATAAAGATTTTAACTATCGTATTTTTGAATGGGATAGGATAATCCTTATGTCACTCAATATAAAATATGATGACAATTGTTTTGCGGCTTATACCGACAAACGATTGGATGGTTTATTGTCTTTGAGGCATCAAAATAATTTTTATCTCGATTTTTTTGCCACAGCTCCATGGAATTACTACGGTACTGCCGGTAAAATGAGGAGAATAGGGTCCGGTCTTGTTTATTTTACTATTAAAACAAGCCTGTCTTTAGGCTTGGACGGAGAATTTTTTCTTTATGCTATCAAGGATGCTGAGAAATATTGCGAGATGATAGGGATGGATCATACAGGTCATTTTAAATTTGGCCTGGAAAAATATCACATGCCAACAGATAAAGCAGCCATTTTTGAAAAGGGGTTTAGAAAGTATATTATTAACGCTTAGATTATGTGCGGCAGCAGATGTAACAACGTGTCGTTCATGCCCATTGGGGCGTAATGGAGCCGTGATAAATTTCCGGAGTCTAAGAGGCAAGCAGATTGCGCCTGTCGAAAATGGAACCCACTAAAGTCGATCATCGATATCTTGTAGAACATGAAAATTGGATTATCCTTAAGGATGGTTCCGCGGTCTTTCTTCGACCGATCAAGCCGACAGACGGCCCGCTGCTTCTTGATTTCTTTCAAAGACTTTCCCCGGAGACCATTTACTTTCGTTTCTTAACCCGTTTAAAGAGTCTGCATCCGGACCTTCTCAAACATTATGTGGATATCGATTATGAAACGCATTTTGCCCTCGCGGCTGTCATCGAAGAGGAGAAAGCAGAATCTATCATCGGTACATGCCGTTACATCGTCAAAAATAAGGCAGATCATGCAGAGCTCACTATTGTCTTGAGAAATGACTGGCAGAGGCGGGGCTTGGGTAGAATCATGGCCAAAAGAGTGGTGGACATAGCCAAATCAAAAGGAATATCCAGCATAGAAATACTTTTTGATTACCGAAATGAAGGGATGATGCGACTTTTTGCTTCACTCGGATATCCTGTGAAATACGAATCATCCATCCTCGACATAGCCGACCGCATGGAGATTTTTCTCAAGGAAATTACACTTTAATAAAACCTGAATCTTCACTTCCAGCAGGTGACTACGGAGACTCCGCCCTTCCTGAATGTGGGATTTCTAATCAGGAAGGCCTCACTCCGAGGGCGGGAGCTTCAAATT
>PDVH01000337.1_pt1 | contig 11333 bp, 14 predicted proteins | sample 1369781 | NCBI WGS metagenome assembly PDVH01 (sample SAMN07795378, study PRJNA414565) | Alkali sediment metagenome, whole genome shotgun sequencing project. | isolation source: glacial lake sediment | place: Bosnia and Herzegovina: Donje Bare Lake | collected 2016-06
CACTTCGGGCAGTATGGTTCCAGCTGCCTCCATCTTTCCAGAGATACGGTGAAGTTTTCACATCCGGCTTTGTATCGAATTTGAGGATCAAGGTTCCGGGTAACCCTGCGCTCCCCGTGTAGACATTCGTAAAGTCTTCATTATTTGGCCCGTTGAGCCTGACATCGAAAAATAAATCCAGTGGCGTTAGATCGGGGCGGTAAACATAGTTCACTGCATGATAAAGATTCGTTTCGATCCGGTAGGTGATCCGCGTACTTTGGGAAACCGTCTGTCCGGTGATATCCCGGTCCTGATCAATATCCCAGATGAGAAGCGTGAGATACGGCTTCTGCAGATCAAAGACAACAACATTCGGCTTTTTATCCCACGAATACCACTTGCCCTCATAACCAGAAAAAATGTCGGGGCTGACATTGTAATTATACATATCACCTTCTATTGCGAGTATTTTTCCCGGGGTGCTTCCCGTGTCATTGCCCGCAGGCCACCACGCGATCTGTTGGCAGCCGTTCAGTGCTGACGATATGTCAAGACCGACCTCGCCGGTATATACCGGGGCACCAGAAGCGATCTTGGTGAGGCGGGCCGAAGCCGGTACGATAGAGATTCCAAAGAGCAAAACGACGCACAGAACAAGCCGGTAATTCATAAGGAGTAATTTCAAAACTCTTATGATAAAGATTATTACATTCATGTAGTATGCGGAACTAATGTCGTTAGTCCCAAATGAAGAATCTGCATCAGTGCTATACCCTTCCCTGCAAATAGTATAATTAAACCGGAGGAAACCCGATGGAGGAGAACCATACAATCTGGATTGAAAAATACCGCCCCCTAAAACTCGCCGAAATTGTAGGGCAGGACGAGATCGTTGAACGCCTCTCCTCCTATGTTAAATCAAAAAACATCCCTCACCTCCTCTTCACCGGATCTGCCGGCGTCGGGAAGACAACCGCAGCCGTAACCCTCGCAAGGGAGATCTTCGGTGAATCATGGCACATGAATTTTCGCGAGCTGAACGCGTCTGACGAACGGGGGATCGATGTGGTGCGCAACCAGATCAAACAATTCGCACGTACAACACCACTGGGTGATACCGGCTTCAAGATTCTCTTTCTGGATGAGGCGGACGCGCTCACAACCGATGCACAGGCAGCGCTCCGCAGGACCATGGAAAGTTACGCGCAGACGTGCCGGTTCATTCTTTCCTGCAATTACTCCTCAAAAATCATTGATCCGATCCAGAGCCGATGCGCAATTTACCGGTTCAAACCACTTGCTCCGGATGCAATAAAAGAAGAGATCCGGCGAATTGCACGGCGGGAAGGGCTCTCGGTAAGTTCTGATGCGATGGATGCAATTGTGTACATAGCACGGGGGGACATGCGCAAAGCGATCAATGCCCTGCAGGGGGCGGCAATAATCAATCACACCATCGATGCTGCAAAGATCTATGCGATTACCTCTACAGCGCGCCCGGAGGAGATCGAAGAACTCTTAAACCTCTCCATTTCAGGGGATTTTGATGCAGCCGAGTCGCTCCTCGCCCAGCTTCTGCATGAACGCGGTATCGCTCCCAACGAACTGATTAACCAGTGTTACCGGGCCCTTCTCAAGAGGGATATGGAGCGGGGGCTAAAAGTGCGACTGATCGATCATCTTGGTGAGACAGATTTCCGGCTCTCTGAGGGCGGGGACAGCGACATCCAGATGGAGGCACTCATTGCGCAGTTCGTGCTTTCAGCTCAGGAAAGGTCATGAGGTGCACATATGGATAAGGGTGCTGAAAGCGGGGTTTCTGACAGAGCTTCAGACTGGAGCAGGTTTTTAAAAAGCCGGTATAAAAAAGAGATTGGCGAACTCGCCCGGGAGTATCCTCACCGGCGTTCCCTGTATATCGATTACCGCGATGTTGAAAAATTCGGTAAGATCGGGATCACGCTGGCTGATGAGATCCTCGAAAACCCGGGAAAAGTCCTCGAAGATGTATGGGATGCAATCAAAAGCAACCAGCTGATCAGAACAAAGGACGGAAAGGAACCCCGGGGAATCAATATCAGGTTCAGGAACCTCCCGCAGAAAGTCGGCATCCGGCAGATCAGGTCGGATGATATCAACCGGTACATCTCTATTGAGGGGATCCTGCGCAAGACCACCGAAGTCCGCCCGCGGGTTATTGAGGCCGTCTTTAAGTGCCCTGCCGGGCATTTCACGGTAAAAAAACAGAAGTACGGGAAATTTATCGAGCCCGAAGGCTGCGCGACCGATGGCTGCACATTCAAGAAACTCGAACTGCTGCCCAAACGCTCGAAATTCGTCGACTCGCAGAAACTGCGGGTGCAGGAATCACCGGAGGGATTGAGAGGCGGCGAACAGCCCCAGACTCTTGACATTGACGTGACGGATGATCTTGCCGGGCAGGTTGCACCCGGGGATCGCGTAATAATCAATGGGGTGCTTCGCTCGATGCAGCGCATTGTGAGAGGAGAGAAAAGCACGGTATTTGATATCTTTCTTGAGTGCAACTCCATCGAGATGCAGGAGAAGGAGTTTGAAGAAGTTGAAATTGATGAAAAGGCAGAAGACGAGATCAAGCAGCTCTCCTCAGACCCGATGATCTACCGGAAGATTACCCATTCGATTGCTCCTACAATTTACGGGACAGAGGATGTAAAGGAAGCGATCGCACTCCAGCTCTTTGGCGGTATAGCAAAGGAGATGCCTGACGGCACCCACCTGCGCGGTGACATCCACGTCCTGCTTGTCGGGGACCCGGGCATCGCAAAAAGCCAGCTGCTCCGGTACGTTGTCAAACTGTCCCCGCGTGCAATCTACACGAGCGGGCAGTCCTCCACTTCCGCCGGGCTTACAGCGACAGCAGTCAAAGACGAGTTCGGCGAGGGGCGGTGGACACTTGAGGCGGGAGCGCTGGTGCTTGCCGACATGGGCGTCGCTGCTGTGGATGAGATGGACAAGATGAGCAAGGAAGACAGATCCGCCTTGCACGAGGCAATGGAGCAGCAGACCATCAGTGTCGCAAAGGCGGGTATCACCGCAACACTCAAATCGCGCTGCGCCCTCCTGGGTGCCGCAAATCCGAGATCAACCTTCTCCCGTCGCTCCTGTCAAGGTTTGACCTTATCTTTATCATGACCGATCAGCCAGAGCAGAGGCGCGACCTGGCCATCGCCGAGCACATCCTGGCGGCACATGGCATCGGCGAGCTGATCGCCCAGCACAGGAAATCGCCGATCCCTGGGGTGACCGAGGAATTTATTGAGCAGCAGCTTATTCCGGTGAAGCCGGCGATCGATCCGGTCCTTTTCCGCAAGTATGTTGCATATGCAAAACGATCATGTTACCCGATCCTGTCTGATGAGGCAGATGAAGCACTCAAGACATACTACCTCAGGCTCAGGGGGCTTGCTGAACCAAACAAGGCAGTGCCTGTTACCGCCCGACAGATAGAAGCGCTCATCAGGCTCGCGGAGGCGAGCGCCCGGATCCGGCTCTCCAATATTATCGATAAGAATGATGCGGAGAGGGTGATTCACATTGTGGATGCCTGCCAAGGTCGCGACCGGTATATCCAAAGAGAAACGGGATATCGTGCGGGTGATCAAGGATGCAATCCGTGATATCGGCGGTGAGGGCAAGCGCGCTTCTATTGATCAGGTGATCGACACGGTAACGAATAAGGGATTTGTGAAAGAAAAAGTGCGCGAGGGGATCGACATGCTCCTGCGTAATGGTGAGGCAATGGAGCAGCAGACCATCAGTGTCGCAAAGGCGGGTATCACCGCAACACTCAAATCGCGCTGCGCCCTCCTGGGTGCCGCAAATCCGAGCGATCTACCACCAGTGGGTCGGCACCCCCGTATCACAGGAGAGCGCAGAAAGCGTGGAGCGCGCGATTGAGAAAAGCATCGTCCTCCAGCCTTATGTTGAAGAGATTACGGTCCACCTTGACCGCAGTCTGATGGTGACCAACAGGTTCGGGTACAGCGAACTTTCAGGCCTGATGTTTGATGTCGAGATCGTCACGCGGGTAGGATTTGCGTACTGCAGGGCGAGGCTTTCCCCACAGCAGGGGTACCCGCTCATGCAGATTGTGAAATACCATGAGATCAAACCCCTTTCCGATCACTGACGACCATATCCATATTGACCCGGAAAACGGGCGGGGGATCGATGCCGCAAAGGATTTTTTGCGCGCTGGCGGCACGCACATGTTCCTTGTATCAAAGCCGTCATGGTCACTCGGAGTCACCCCCCAAAACGGCGCCGGTTATGCCCCGGTTTTTGATGAGACTCTCCGCATCGGCAAGATGGTATCGGATCTTGGGATCATCGTCTATCCGGTTCTGGGGGTACACCCGGCAGAGATTTCCCGGCTTGCAGAACATCTGGGACTTACGACAGCGGCGGCGTTGATGATGGAGGGGCTTGAAATTGCCGCGCGCTACGTCAGAGACGGAAAAGCAGTTGCCCTCAAGAGCGGCCGCCCACACTATGAAGTAAGTGATGAGGTATGGTCTGCCTCAAACGACGTCCTGAATCACGCGCTGCAGCTTTCAAAGGAATGCGGGTGCGCCCTCCAGATCCACGCGGAAAGCGGGCCCTGCGCTGATATCATCGAGATGGCGAAGCGCGCAGGGATGCAACCCGGGCGCGTGGTCAAGCATTACGCATCACCGGATACCCCGCTTGTGCCCTCCCTGATCGCAAAGAACGAGGCGATCCCAGCGCTGTGCAAAGCGAACCGGCGATTCATGATGGAGAGCGACTACATGGACGAGAACTCACGCCCGGGAGCGGTGATCGGCCCGAAATCGGTGCCGCGGTTTACAAAACAGATGCTCGAACAGGGGCTGATAAGCCAGGAGGACTGCCATCGCATCCACGCAGAGACTGTGGAGATGATATACGGTGTCCCTATTGTCCTTCCGTGATCCTGCTCACCTTATTATTCCCCCCTTCCAATGAGTGATTAAATGTTTTTGAAAATTCATTGCTCCCCCGGAACCGGTAGCGTCGTTTCGGTGTGTGACGGTGATCTGCTCAATACCACGATCACCGATGGTGAGCTTGAGGTGCGGATCACGGAGTCGTTCTATGGCAACAGCCGTGCCAGCGAAGCTCAGGTACGTGAAGCCCTCACCAATGCAGAGAACGCAAACCTGATGGGGGAACGCGCTGTTGGCATCGCGATTGAGCTGGGGCTTGTTTCGCGCGAGAACTGTATCATGATTGGCACCGTTCCGCATGCGCAGATCTTCAGGTTGTAGAGATATGGGCATCAAGGACCGGTTCTGCCCGAAATGCGGCAGACCAACGGAGGTTGAGGGGGTATGCGAGCGCTGCAGGTTTGCCGGGACCCCGTGGTTCTCCTGCGATCAAAGGGTCAGGTGCATTCACTGCCCAAGCTGTGGCGCCCTCAAGCAGGTGAATACATGGACAGATACAGATCGGGAACGGTCGTCCCTTGCACAGGATCTTGCGCGCAGCGCAGTTCACCTTCACCCGGATCTGAAAAGACCACGCATTGATATCAGAATTGATGACCTGAGCGCCAACCGCTCACGCGCGGCCATCACATTGGAAGGGATTCTCTATAATGAACCGGTGCACGGGACATGCAAGATTGAGATCGCCTGGCAGAAGGAGCAGTGCGACCGCTGTAACCGGATCAGCGGAAACTACTATGAGGGGATGGTTCAGGTGCGGGCGCGGGGACGGATTCCCTCGTCCTATGAGATCCAGACGGCAGCGGCGGTTGCATGCGAAATTGAGGAATCACTTCAGACGGCAGGTGAGCGCCTCTCATTTATTTCAGATATGAATGAAATCCGCGACGGTCTCGATATTGTTGTCGGTTCCCAGCATATCGGCCTTCTTATTGCAAGGCTGATCACTGCCGAACTGGGCGGCAGGTTTACCACCCACCCGAAGCTTATCGGAGAGAAGAACGGCCGGCAGCTCTTCCGGATCAACTACTCGGTCCGGCTCCCGAAATACCAGAAGCGCGATGTGATCAAATTTAAAAAACGTTACGGGGAGGTTATCCAGATAGAACCCCGGCATCTGCGTGTGCTTGACTTGAGCGATGGGTCAATCAGGGCTGTGAGAGAGGGGGAGATCGAAAAGATTGTCGGGAACGCGCGAAATGCTGAAGATGCGATGGTCGCCTTTTCTTCAGGCACCACGATCGGGGTGATCGACCCGGCAACATGGGCCACACGGGAATGCACGGCAGGTTCAGGACTCGATATAAGGGCAGGACACCATGTCCGCATCCTTCGCGACGGCGAGCAACTTGTTGTCCTCCGGTGACGTATGAGGGTCAGACAAGTAGCGCAGGAGGAACTTGCCGGGATAATGGGGAAGGACTGGGTTGACCACCGGCGCAGACCCTATGTTGACGGAGGGATCGCATATATCCCTGTAAAAGATGGGTTCCTTGCCGACCGTGAAATCGCCGATCGCAGGCAATATAGCGGCGGTGGTTTTTTCATGCTCGGTAATATCGCAGTGATCCGGGGGGAGAGGCCTTCAGAAAAACGAATCAATGAGCTTGTCAGCTTTCGCCACCCACGGGGGGTACTCTGGATCCGATCCCTTCATGACCAAACACGCATTCCTGATACCGAAGTGCTGTATGGCGAGGTTGGGGAGGTACGCCATCACGAGAACGGCTATGTATACGTATTCGATCCCCGACTGGTCATGTTCGCTCAGGGAAACCGTGAGGAGAAGGAGCGGATGGCAGGGAGTGTAATGACCTCAGAACGACCGGAACGGGTTGCAGATATGTTTGCCGGTATTGGATACTTCACGATCCCGATGGCAGGAAAAGGCGCGCATGTACATGCAATGGAGATCAACCCTGTTGCATTCGAGTACTTGCAGCAAAACATCCTGGAAAACAGGCTTTCAGACCGTGTGCAGGCAGCATACGGGGACTGCCGCAAACTGCTGTCGGGAATTTATGATCGGATCATCATGGGGCATTTCGATGCTATCACCATGCTCGGGTATGCACTTAGGCATGTGAAAGCCGGAAGTGTCATCCACCTGCATAGCCTCGGAACAATCGAGAATGAAATTCGAATGCAGGTCGCAAGCGCAGGTTTTTCTGCAGATATCCATGTACATAAGGTAAAGAAATACCGCCCGCACACATGGCACATGGTGCAGGACGTGGTGATCGTTTGACCGCGGTGCAGTTATTACGAGGCAGGGAGATTGTCATCGGGGTGACCGGGAGCATCGCTGCCGTGGAAGTGGTAAAACTCATCCATGCGCTCAGGCGGAGAGGAGCTGCAGTTCGGGCGGTGATGAGCCGGGCCGCGACCGGTATTCTCCATCCGGATGCGCTCACCTATGCTACGGGGATGCCAACGGTTACACGCCTTTCAGGCATGGTTGAGCATGTCGCATCCTGCGGGGATGGAGGCACCGCAGATCTGCTCCTGATTGCTCCGTGCACGGCAAATACAATAGGAAAGATTGCTTCAGGCATCGATGACACACCAATTACGACCTTTGCAACGACCTCCCTTGGAAGCGGCATTCCCATCGTTATAGTCCCGGCCATGCACCAGAGCATGTACCGCCATCCGGGTGTCGTTGAGAACCTCAAACGGCTGAAACGCTGGGGGATCATCGTTGTGGATCCGAGGATTGAGGAAGGAAAGGCAAAGATTGCCCATATAGAGGAGATCGTGCTCTGGTGCGAACGCGCAGTGCTGGGACAACCGCTCAAAGGGAAAAAGGTGCTGATCACGAGCGGGCCATGCAGGGAACCGGTGGACGATATCAGGGTGCTGACGACACGCTCCAAAGGCCTGATGGGCAGGGAGCTCGCCTTTCAGGCATTCCGGCTCGGTGCCGATGTAACGGTGGTGCACCATGATACCTTCCCCTGCGTGGTCAATGTATATGCAGATACAGCACAGGAGATGCATGACGGCGTCCTTCGGTGTTGCTCTGAATATGGTGCTGACATCTACATAAGCGCAGCCGCAATTTCGGATTTTGCTCCTGTCAGGGAACAAGGCAAGATTCCGAGCGGAAAAGCCCGGATCTTACACCTTGCACCGCTCCCCAAGTTACTCGGTACGGTCATCAAACAGTACAAGCCACTCACCGTGGCATTCAGTGTCGGGGGGGAGACGGGATCAAAAGTTCCGGGACTTCTTACGAGGGGGGCTTCGATGGTCGTCACCAACACTCCAGAAGCGATGGGAAATGACCGGGGTGAATTTGTCCTGCACACAAAAGACGGAACAATAACAGTCAATGCCACCAAGGAAGAGGCAGCGGTTGCGATCTGGGCTACATTAGTTGCAGGACAGCAGGTAAAATTCTGAAAAAACATCCAGCCGGCCCTTAAACGTTCACCGGTTTTTTCTGGTACGATGATTATTTTTATCGGGGATGAGTAACCATAACCATAATCCAGAATACAGGTTTTTGATACATATGGTGCGTGGTGTGATTGCATTCTGTCCGGGCCATATCTCCGGTTATTTCAAACGGGTTATCGGACGCGACGCTGCAACCACAGGAAGTATCGGGGCCGGTATTGTCATCAGTGAGGGTGTTCTTGTGCGGGTGAAACTCTCAAACCATATGTCAGTTCGCATCTGCAGGAATGAGAGATCAGCTGCATTGACCGTTGTTGCACACGAATCGCCACCACTTGCCTATGCGATGAACCGGCTTTCAATCAAAGCCTCCGTCACAACCGAATGCCGCCTGCCGATTGGTGCAGGGTTCGGACTCTCTGCCGCTGCCCTTCTTGCCACCCTTACAGCGCTTGACACGCTGTTTGAGCTCGGCATGAGCGAGGAGGATATCGCCCATGCCGCCCATGAAGCCGAGATCGTCCACCACACGGGTTTAGGTGATGTTGCCGCATGCCGCGGTGGCGGATTTGTGGTGCGCACGCATGCCGGCATCAAGGCACCTTTCCACCGCTATCTCAGCCTGCCCGGACCGATATATGCAGTGAGTTTTGGACCTATCCACACTCCATCCGTGCTTGAGGCAGACGAGCGGATGGAACAGGTCGCATCTGCATTTCCTGACACTGAACCTGAAAATATCCAGGAATTTTTCCGGTATTCGCGCACATTTGCAGAGCGCAGCGGCCTGCTGACACCACAGATCCGGGCAGTGCTTGACCGGTGCGACGAACTGAATATACCCGCGAGTATGACCATGCTGGGAAACGGTGTCTTTGCTTACGGGAAAGAGGCAGAGCGTGTGCTGTCCCGATTTGGACTGACCTATGCTATGGGTGTCGCGGTGAATGGTCCGCATGTTGTGGAGGTTATCCCATGATCCCGCCCTCACACCCACAGTACCGAACCCTCGTGCTGGCCCACTGTGCAAAGAACGGCATCGTATCCCCAGAAGGACTCGCAGCGCACGGGCGGGGTGAGGCATTTGATTACCTGATCGGGGAACGGACAACGGACAGCGCTCTTTTGGCAGAACGCACTGCAGCAGCCCTCCTGTTATCCACCAGCCAGCCCGTGATCTCGGTAAATGGCAATACAGCAGCACTCGCCGCTGCCCAGATTGCCGCTCTCCAGAATGTGTGCGGGGCAAAGGTAGAAGTGAACCTTTTTCACCGGACCCCGTCACGGGTACTGGCGATTGAACGCCTGCTGCGGAACGCAGGTGCGGAAGTCTTTTCCGGCAACGAGGAACGACTTCTGCCCCTCCCGCACGACCGTGCATGGTGCAGGCGGGATGGCATGTATTCCGCTGATGTGGTACTCGTGCCGCTTGAGGATGGTGACCGGTGCATGGCTCTCGTTGAAATGGGCAAGACCGTGATCGCGATCGATCTTAACCCGCTCTCCCGCACTGCACGCACTGCAAACCTGACAATTATTGATGAACTGACCCGTGCCCTTCCGCACATAACCAGAGCATGTACTGAACTTACCAAAGCCGAACGGGACCATCTCATTATGTCGCTCGATAATCATTATCTTTTGACAGAGGCAATACGTGAGATGACAATGAGGCTCTCCCATGCTCTGGACTGAAAAGTATCGTCCCCAGACACTGGAAGATATTATCGGACAGGAGCAGGTGATAAGCCATCTTGCCCTGTTTGCACAAACCGGTTCTGTTCCGCACCTCATGCTGACCGGACAACACGGAACCGGAAAAACGTCTGCTATCGAATGCCTCGCTAAACGCCTCTATGGTGAGAACTGGCAGATGAATACATCACTGTTCCAGACTGCTGATCTCTTTTTACAAGGTAAAAACTACCTTGAACAGGACGAGCGATACGCGCACCTGTACCAGAAGCAGGCAAGCCTGCTTTCAAATTTCAAATATATCATTAAATCTTACTCCGCTATGCGCCCACTTGACGCGGAATTCAAGCTGATGGTTTTTGAAGATGCCCACATGCTCTCGCGTGAAGCCCAGCAGGCGTTGCGGAGGATTATGGCCACCAGTGCCATTATTCCCGCCATATCTTCCCGTTGTCTCCCCCTCTTCTTTATTCCCATCGACAACAGCGTCATGCAGCGGCATATTACTGCGATCAGGGATAAGGAATCCAGTGGACACGGTATTCACCAGTGTGACAGGGACCATCTTGAACTCATTGTTCAGGCATCGAAAGGAGATCTGCGCCGCGCCATTATGCTCCTCCAGCTTGCGATGAAAACGGGAAAGAAAGGGGACCTTAGAGGGATGGCTCAGTCGGAAACGGGAAACATAACGGCTGCCGCACTTGTTGCTATACGGGGCGGGGATATGAGGTCAGCTTCAAAGAAGCTCGAGTCGCTCATGATCGATTATGGGCTTTCGGCGCATGAGGTGATTTCTGAAATGCGGATCACTGCCCGCCGTGAATACAATCACCCGAAATTTATTATCGAGCTTGCTGATGCAGATATCCGGATCGGTCACTGCAACAACGAGTTTGTCCAGATTGAATCATTTATTGCGGAAATCAGGGACGTATTCACGTGACAAATGTCAAGCAACAGAAAATCCAGAAGCACTATGACGAAGTAGCGGACAAATACGATCACCACTACGATCATTCACGAGGCAGGTGTTATCATACCCATCTGAGCCTTCATCTGATGGAGGCACTGCAGGAAAGAGGACATCTTCTTGATATCGGCTGTGGTACTGGTCTTTTTGTTGAAAAATATATCACAGAAACAAGGACAGCAATTGGTCTTGACATCAGCCAAGGAATGATAAGCCAAGCCCGCAGGCGGTGCATGGACAGTGAATTTGTTGTAGGAACAGGGGAAACCATCCCGTTCCGTGACGCTTCGTTC
>PDVH01000375.1_pt1 | contig 11333 bp, 13 predicted proteins | sample 1369781 | NCBI WGS metagenome assembly PDVH01 (sample SAMN07795378, study PRJNA414565) | Alkali sediment metagenome, whole genome shotgun sequencing project. | isolation source: glacial lake sediment | place: Bosnia and Herzegovina: Donje Bare Lake | collected 2016-06
TCCATTGAAATGGAGAAAAAAATAGATGGTCTCCTTATGGAACCTTCCCGGCAGTTCAAAGTTGGGGATATTATCGGTATAAGCAAGGATATGAGTGAGATATTCAAGACCATTGGTATAGTCTCCCAGAGTAAAACAACTGTGCTCATACAGGGCGAGAGTGGGACAGGAAAGGAGCTCATCGCCAAGGTAATACACAACAATACGTCACCGAATGAACCGTATATCGCAGTTAATTGCTCTGCCATTGTAGAAACCCTTCTTGAATCTGAACTCTTCGGACATGAGAAAGGCTCTTTTACGGGTGCGTTTGCCAGGAAGTTAGGGAAGTTCGAACTTGCGCGCTATGGTACGGTATTCCAAGCTTTTGAGAATACTTCAGGAGATGGAATTTGAAAGGGTTGGTGGTAAAGACAGGGTTAAGGTAAATGCAAGGATCATCACAGCAACTAATAAAGATCTCAGAACTCTTGTAAAGGAAGGAAAATTCCGTGATGATCTTTTTTATCGCCTTAATATTGTGTCCATTAATATCCCCCCCCTCAGGGAGAGAAGGGAAGACATCCCGATCCTCGTTGATTATCTCATCACCAAGATTAACCGCGATCTTCATAAGCGTGTCTTAGCTGTATCTGATGAGTTGATGGATATCTTTCTTAAATACAGTTGGCCAGGGAATGTAAGAGAGTTGGAGAATCTCCTTGTCAGAGCCGTTGTAGTAGCCAAGGGACAGATCCTTGGAAGAGGAGATTTCCCGGAGTTACTGGAGGATCTTGAGAAAAGGTGTATACCTGAAAATGAAAGGGAAACTGACTTCAAAGAAGGGGAAAGACTATTGACACTTGATGAGGTTGAAGACAGGTATATCCGGAAAGTCATCAAAGTGAGCGGTAACAAGACCAAGGGAGAAATATGTGAGATACTTGGCATCTCGCGCCCGACCTTTGAGAGGAAGCTGGAAAAATACGGAATTACCCTTGAACTTGAGTGATGGATGTTCGTGAAATGTTACTTCGAATTAGTATCAGGGTAAAACAGGCTTATGAAAGTAGTATCAGCAGAATTTATCAAATCTGCAACGCTCCCTTCTCAATATCCTGAAGGAACACTTCCCGAGGTTGCCTTTGTCGGCAGATCCAACGTAGGGAAGTCCTCTCTCATCAATACTATGACTCGTAGAAAAAACCTGGCCCGGACAAGCAATACGCCAGGTTGTACAAGGCTTATTAATTTCTTCAAGGTGAACAATCAGATTTCTCTTGCTGATCTACCAGGGTACGGTTACGCAAAAGTGCCGGAAGCTTCGAGAAAAGAATGGGGACCGATGATCGAGACGTACTTCAAACAAAGAAAGTCTTTGAAGTGTGTTATCCTTATTCTTGATGTGAGAAGATACCCGTCTGAGAAGGATATTGACCTCATACACTGGCTCCGCTATTACAAAATTATTTCCATGATCGTCCTCACAAAAACAGATAAGGTTTCCAGAAATCAGGCAAAGGTACGTCAGCATCAAATAAAGGAACTTCTGGGATTGACCATGGATCCTATCCTTTTTTCCGCTCGAACGGGAGAAGGAAAAGATGCCATCTGGGGAGCAATACAGAATTCATTTAACGGTGAGACTCCCGCCTAACCTCCCGCCAAACTCCTTTCTCATTTCATTCAATGCTATTGAATGTTTCTTTAAAATACCTCGCCATTTACAGGGTCCGAAACACGATCCCGCAATCCGACTAAATCATAATATCTCTGAATGATCAATATATTGGAGATATCATGCCGGAATTAAGTGTACTGGCATGAATATTTTATTATTAATAAGGTAAACGAAATATAAAGTATAAGGGAATGCAGAACATGAAAAAGATATTAGAGACATTAGTTTTGTCGGTATTTGTTATCCTGGTAACAGCAACATTTGGAGTTGCAGAGTATGCGGCAACAGGCTTGAGCGACTTCCCTTACTTCCAGCTTGGATGTTTAATTGTAGGCGGGATGACAATCATTTCTCTGAGACATAAGTACCAGAAGCTGTACACCGGGGAATTGGTAACTGTTTTTTGTCTGTATACAATGCTCATGGCTTTGTTCACAGCACCGATGATCAATGTCATTAAGACCATGGTGAGTTAAGAATACTGGCCGTTCCACTGTCACGGGCGATGCGGCAACGCCCCGTAGGGGAAAGGAGGTAATGCTATAGCAGCGATAGATAAAACACAGCAGCACAGGAATTACCGGTCAGTGCTCATACTGAGTGTGTGGAGATATGTGATAGTGATTTTCTCATTTCTCCTCCTCTATGTAGGGAAACTATTAAATGAGTTTATGGGGACATCTCCAAATTTTATGCTCGGTTTATTTATTCCCGCATTGTTTACCGGTATAGGTAGGTTCTACAAGGAAGCCTGGTTAAAGAGTAAGGATGTCTGAGGTCACTGCCCGGATATTGATTAATCCCTATTGATGCTTCATAGTTCTGTTAAGCCCCTTCACGCAAAGCAATTGCGTGAAGGGGCTTAATTGTTAGTGGAATATATTGACTTGACATGTATCATTCAAATCCATATACTTGCCGGTAAAAAAGATAAATTCATCACATCACGCACTCTTCATGGTGCGGTAGTGACCCATAGGGTCAGAAAATAACTGGAATTGATGTGATGAATCAGGAGAAAATAAGCAATGTGTCTCGGATTTCCCGGTAAGATAATTTCAATAGACGAAAACAAGCTAGCCATTATCGATATCAGCGGTACGCAGCGTGAGGCGCGACTCGATCTAATTGATGATGATACGGTGCCCGGCGATTACGTAATATGCCATGCAGGTTATGCGATTCACAAAATAGACGAGGAACTGGCACACGAGATGCTGGACCTCTTAAGACAGATCGCGGAAAGTGAGTCGCATTGATGAACCTACGTTTTGACTGGTCGATGGCTTCATAAGAAGTCACCGCCCTCTCCTCCCCTGCTTTTCTTTCTTCCCCGTTGATAGCCACAGCTTGCCCCTGCACGCTTGAGACGCGGTGCGGGTAAATAATTAGCGGGCATTCCACAGTTTATGCGGCGTTGTATCAATGTATTCCACTGATGGTATATTATACTCCCGGTTGCCGGAGATTCCTATTGAGACAGGTTTTCCTTTAGTTTATGGTTTTCAAAGATAATCAATAGTTGAGTGAGGTAGCGAGCGATGCGGTATGACAAAATTCTACTGGATCATGGTGGTGGTGGTTTATTGATGAGTGAATTGATCTCCCATACATTCCTACCCAAATTAAAGAATGCATACCTGGAACGTCTGGAAGACGGCGCCGTATTTGATATAGGCAATAGCAAGCTTTGTTTCTCTACAGATTCTTACGTAGTGAGCCCCGTTTTTTTCCCCGGCGGCGACATCGGTTCCCTGGCCGTGCACGGAACAGTTAATGATCTTTCCGTGTGCGGAGGAATTCCTCTTTTCTTAAGTGCCGGTTTTATTCTTGAAGAGGGCTTCAGTATGAAGGACCTGGAGAAGATTATTGAATCCATGGCACAGGCAGCGGAAAATGCTGGCGTACAGATCGTCACGGGAGACACCAAAGTCGTTGCGAAGGGAGCAGCAGACGGCATTTTTATCAATGTCTCCGGTATCGGTATCATTAAATACAAAGGAATAATCTCTCCCCGAAGCGTCGTGCCGGGAGACAAGGTAATCATCAATGGGTCTATCGGAGATCATGGTGCAGCAATTTTAAGCAAGCGGCAAGACCTGGGTTTTAAATCTGAGATTATATCGGATTCAGCCCCGCTGAACTCGCTCGTAGAGAGCATCCTGAAGGTAAGCGGCAACATTCACTGCATGCGGGATGCGACGAGAGGTGGCCTTGGTGCTGTTCTGTGCGAAATTGCGGCCCAGGCGAATTGCCAAATCATAATCGAGGAAAAAGATATACCGGTACGAAAAGATGTGAGAGGTGTCTGTGAGATTCTTGGCATCGATCCTCTGTTTCTGGCAAATGAAGGTAAGATGGTAGTTTTTTGCCCAGCGGAAGAAGCTGATAAAGTTTTGAAGACCATGAAGAAACACAAATATGGCAAGGGTGCGGCCGTCATAGGAGAAGTCAACAAAAAAGACCGGGGCCGTTTTGTATTAAATACTGTAATAGGAGGGTCAAGGGAAGTTGATCTGCCGACAGGTGAACTGGTTCCCCGGATTTGCTGATTAAAAATCTCACTACAATAAAAAGCAGGCAAATCAAATTTTGCCTGCTTTTTTATTTCGTACAGGAAAATTGAATTCTAGCCGCTCTTCTTTGTCTCTTCCTTCTTTACCTCTTCTGCACTTTCCCGGAGAAGATCAATACGTGTAGATTTATACACCTCTTCTGGCTTTTCATAATAGGAGGGACGCCATTTGTAAATTAATTCAATTGCATCACTGGGACAGGCATGCACGCAAACCTCGCAGACTATGCAGCGCAACGGATAAAATGTAAGCTTGTTCTGTTTCTTTTCTACTGTAATAGCAACCGATGGACACCGGAGGGAACATGCTCCGCACATAATACATTTATCTTCGTCGAAGCGGATATGACCACGGGCTTTTTCGAAGGGTTCTCTTACCTGAACAGGATAGAGCCTGGTGGCATATCCGGTGAAAAGATTTTTTAAGATGGTTGGTAACATGAAAGGCATTTGCTCACACTCTCCTTTCGCTTTTATCTCTCCATGCAGCAGATGCACGGATCAATAGAGAGAACAATAACTGGTACATCTGCCAATTGACAGCCTGGCAACATGACTAACAATGAGGGAAGATTGGCAAAAGTCGGCGTTCTGATTTTCATGCGTTCCAGATTGCGTGTACCGTTTCCCTTTGCATAATAGAAAAGCTCTCCCCGGGGAGCTTCCGTCCGCATGATCGCCTCATTTGCCGGTGGGTTCCCCTTGGTCTTTACAGCTATTTCACCCTCGGGTAATTTATTTAACGCTTCCATCTGCAAATCGACAGACTGGAGTAGTTCCCTCGCCCGAACCAACGCGCGCGCATAGCAGTCTCCTGAATGCTCCACTATCGGTTCGAAATTGAGGTCGCCATACGCATGGTATTTGGTTAATCGTGCATCTTCCCTGACTCCACTTGCTCTGAGAACAGGACCTACACATCCCAACGCGATAGCCTGTTCTTTCGTTACGACGCCAACACCCACGGTTCTCGCTTTCACGGTATAGTCATTGGTCACAACTTTTATCAGATCTTCACTCTCTTTGCGGATCACCGGGAGTGCATCCATAATCACTTTTTTCTGTTCCGGGCTTATGTCACGCCGGACACCTCCGACCACATTCACTGATGGAATAACCCTGTGTCCACAAGTCATCTCTATGAGATCCAGCACCCGCTCCCGTATACGCCAGAATTGCAGGAACATGCTTTCAAATCCGAATGCATCGGCCAGTAATCCCAGCCAGAGAAGGTGACTATGGGCACGTGCCATCTCAGCCCAGATGGTACGGAGATATTTTGTCCGGGGTGCTAATTCTACCGGCCATAATCTTTCCATCGCTTCGACCACAGACACGCTGTGGATGTAGCTACAGATTCCTCAAACCCGCTCACACAGATAAATATTCTTGGCGTATTCGTTTAGTTCGCATGCTTTTTCTATTCCCCGATGGGCATAGCCGATAACTGGTACTACTTCGACGACCTTTTCATCTTCATAGGTAATGCGCAGTTGTACAGGTTCGGGAAGTACCGGGTGTTGGGGCCCGAAGGGGACTGTTGTGCGTGAAACCATCAATTCTCTCCTTTCGAAGTAATCGAAGTAACCTTGTGCGTTTTTAAAAGAGGCGTAGTGGGACTGTCCTGTGCCAAAAGCAAATGACCGCCATAATCAATGGCTAGACCATTTACTTTCAGGCCAAACAATTCTTTCATCTCGTTTTCAATTAGTACCGTGGCAAGAGTAACGCCTGAAAAACTCTGGACTTCTTCATCTTTTGCCACTTTATACCGCAGCCCGGTCATTTCCGTACCGGCATTCTCACTGAAGAAGTATGTCACTTCCAGATTTTCATCCAGATCGCTGCACACAGCCGTTACAAATTTCCCGCCGGCGTCCAAAAACTTCTTGGCTTCGGTCATCAGTTCTTCTTTTTTTATTTCTTTATATTTTCCATTGCGTGTTTGTCACCTCATACTGGCTAATTTCTGCAGGGCCATCACGACTCCGTCGATAATCGCCTCCGGACGTACAGAACAGCCGGGAACATAGACATCTACCGGTATAACTTTATCCACACCACCAAGCACATTATAGCAATTGTGAAATACACCACCTGTAGAGCCACAGGTGCCGACACAGACAACCACTTTGGGGTCGGGAACCTGATCATACAGGTTTTTAAGCACCCGTGCAGTGCGTCTATTTACCGGTCCGGTGATAAGAAGTATATCGGCGTGCTTGGGGTTACCCATATTGACCATACCGAAACGCTCCACGTCATAAAGAGGGGTCAGACAGGCCAACACTTCTATATCACAACCGTTACATGAACTGTTATCAAAGTGCAGTATCCAGGGTGATTTAACGCGCGATTTTTGTATCAAGCCCATAGCTTTATGACACCCCCTTGGTGAAATAGATATAAGCGATATTAATTATTCCCAGGATCAATCCTACAGACCAGCTCAAGCGGACCATCCAGCTGACCGTTAATCTCGCAGCAATGTTGTCAATAAATAGTTCCAATATAAATGCAGCCAGTGCAATCAAGATACCCACCCATAATGGGTTTGTCCAGAAAAGAGCGATGATTCCCAGCAAGAGGATGATCTCGTACCATTCCGCCAGATGGAATAGTGCAAAATAAGGTCCTGAGTATTCGGTAGTCACACCCTTCACAATTTCCTGATGTCCGTGGTGTGATGTTGCAATATCGAACGGTGATTTGCGCATCTTTATGGTCAATACATAAAGAACCGCCAAAAATAATGGCCACATCGTAAACAGCAATGGTTTTTCCTGTTTGAATATCTCGCTAATGAGAAAGCTGCCATTCTGGGCGTAAATCCCGATTGCCAGAAGCAGGAGTATGGGTTCATAGGCCATGATCTGCATCAATTCCCTGTTCGCTCCAAAATGGGCATAGGGAGATTTAGTACTGAATCCGCCCAAAACTAGGGAAACTCCTGCAAAACCCAGGAGAAAAACCAGCAGGAGGAAATCTGACTTCAGGAATAGGAAGATCAGACTTGTAATCATAAAAACCAGATATCCGTAAATCCAGACAAATTGCATTTTACTTACGGCTATGTGCTGTTTTCCCAGGAGTTTAAAGAAATCATAAAACGGCTGAATAATAGGAGGGCCATAACGACCCTGCATTCGCGCCGTTATTCTTCGGTCTATGCCGAAAAGCAGACCGCCGACAATAGGAGCACCGACTAACACGACAAAAACAAGAAGTAATTGTTTAATCATCATATAACGATCACCCCACATCCAAGCATAATGACTAAAAGTAAGATGGCTACGGCATTAGCCCAGGGATTTATCCTCTTTTCACCTAAGGCGCTTTGGTAATAATAGCCACCGAGTTGGAACTTAGTTTTTTTATCCGCTTCCGCTAACCATTCGTCAGTATCAGTACCGCCGGTCTGTTCACCACACATATAAACTGGACGGAGTTCTGTCGTTTTCAGCCCAATCATGAGCAGCGGTAGGAGCAAGGCGACGATCAGAATCAGGTAAAGCGGCCATACCGGGAAAATGCCTAAAATCTCTCTTTGCATGATAGAAGGGGTCGTAAGTACCAAGTTATTCACACCCAAAGCAAAGATCTGATTCCCGGAGACTACATCATTCGTTGCGGCGAGAATGAAGCTCTGATAAATCGGTCCAACACCAATGCCGACGACAAAGATTCCTACTAAAAGAGTCCACAAGGGAACAAAATAACTCAGGGATAGTTTTTCAAAGGGCCGCCCTATTCTTGGCAGGACCTGCAAAAGCCTCCCCAGCCACTTTGTCCAGAATACAATTGTCAGGGTACTTGCCAGAACGAAGAAGACAGCTGCCAAGGGAACTGTGTAGGCTGCCTCCAAGGCAATCCATTTCCCGAGGAGCATACCGAACGGAGGAAGGAACATGGAGAGAATGCCCACAGCGGTGATGAGGGTGGTAAGGGGTGCTTTGGCGGCGAGACCTTCCATATCTTCGATATCACGGCTCCAGATTTGATGTTCAATCGTTCCGGCACAAAGAAAGAGTAAACCTTTGGATATGGCGTGGAAAATAATGAGCAAAATAGCTGCAGCGATTGACAGAGGCGTGTTAATTCCGGCGCATGCAATGATTAAACCCAAATTAGCAATCGTAGAATATGCCAGGACCCGTTTTCCCGTCGATTGGCTGACCGCCAGCGCTGATGTGGCAAAGAAGGTAAAGGCTCCGGCGATGGCGATGATAACACTTAAGTACGTCCCCGCATAGACAGGAGCGAGCCTGAGAACAAGGTACACCCCAGCTTTAACCATTGTGCTGGAATGCAGCAAAGCAGAAACAGGCGTTGGTGCGACCATTGCTCCCAAAAGCCAGCTTTGAAAAGGCATCTGGGCTGCTTTGGTAAAACCTGTATAGCACAGAAGCGCAATGGGCAGCAAAATAAGCGAGCCCTGAAGGGCACCTCCAATAATGTTCTGCATAGACAGAGCAACAGCTCCTCCCTGGGTGCTGTAGAGATAGATGATGGCCAGGATGAAGGCTGTTCCGCCCGTGGCATTCATCCAGAGAGCGCGCGCCGCGTTTTTTATGGCCAGCTCCGTTCTGTCGTGTGAAATCAACTGGTAGCAGCACAGCGTCGTAACTTCCCAGAAAAAGTAGAGCCAGACCAAATTATTGGCGAACACAAGACCGTTCATGGCTCCCAGGAACAGAACGAGCCAAAAAAGGAATCTGGACTGTCTCGATTTCTCGACGTGGGCGTGGTCTTCATGATCCTTCATGTACCGCAGGGCAAAAATACAGATAAGTGAACCTATAATGGAAATAACCAGAGTCATGACAAGTGCCAGATGATCGACAACAAAGGCCGGAGATACCTCAATGTGGGCCTTCATTACGAATTCAAAATAGGCAAGAGGAATAATCTGAGTGGTTGCGAAAATGAGAACGAGCCAGTTTCGTAATGAAAAACCTATGTAGAGATAAAAAATAAGAATACCATAATCTAAGACGGTAATAAGTAGGCCCCAGTTAAAACCGCCTGGTGTGTAAGTAAAAGGACCTTTTATTGCTAAGAATACGCTATTGGCAATCAATATAAGCGAAGTTATGATTACAACTGCCCCTCGCGCGTAATAATTGCGAACAGCCAGTATGATAAATCCTGCCACAACCGGTAGCAAGATGGCGATAGCCATCATTTGATCAGCCAATTTTCTACCTCCTTAATGTTTGCTTGCCTCGTCTTTAAAAGCTGACTCCTACAACTTCCTGTTAACATCATTACAACAAATATGAACTATCTTATTTTTTACCTGACGGATTGTTATTCGACACATTCTTATCATGAGAAAAACTACCTTAAAGCCTAATCAACTCCATTTTAGGCTTAGCGGCCAAGCTATATGGGTAGGGCATTAAGACATGCAGTGCCTATTAAGAAATCTACACTGCCCCAAAGGATGCATACACGCATAAAAATATTCAAAAGCTCATCGGCATTAGGTATTTTTTGCGCTCTATTACTTTAAGCACGTAAGTAAGTCAAGAAAATATTTACTTTCATAAGGAACCCAGCGAAAGCATAATCAATATTGGGGAATAGACGTATCTTCATGTAATAATGCGGATCAAGGTATATGCTAAAATGACGATATTTCATCATATTTGGACTTCCGAAAAGGGCGGTTACAATAAAGTATCTTATATTACCTCTTGACTTTTAGGCGAAATGTGGTATCAGAGTCACCGATTAAGCATTATCCTCTTTCATACAGTGAGAGATGCATAACCTCTCATAAATATTAATAAACGATAGGAGATGGAGCATTGTACAAGGTAATAGAAAAGACGTTTTTGCAGGAGATTGTAGCCAGAATTGTTGTCGAGGCTCCTGAGATTGCCCGTAAGAGAAAGGCAGGGCAGTTCGTTTCTCTCATGATCGATGAGAAGGGAGAAAGGATACCTCTGACCATAGTGGATTCTGACAGTGAAAAGGGAACAATTACAATTATCTTTCAGATCGTGGGAAAGACAACCGAGCATCTTTCGAAGTTGGAAAAAGGGGATTACATCATGCACATACTTGGACCCCTTGGCCACCCCACGGAGATTGAGAACTTTGGTACGGCGGTGGTTGTCGGGGGCGGAGTCGGCATCGGTGTGGCGTATCCCATAGCAGCGGCGCTCAAGAAAGCCGGGAACAAGGTCATATCCATTATCGGAGCGCGGACCAAGGACATATTGATCCTCGAGGACGAGATGGGCAAAGTAAGCACCCAGTTGCTCGTAGCGACCGACGACGGTAGTTACGGATTCTGCGGATTTACCAGTCAGGTATTGCAGAACGTGATCGATTCAGGAGAGAAGATCGACATCATCTATGCCATCGGGCCGGTGCCGATGATGCGTGTTCTATCTAATTTAACGAAACCTTACGGCATTAAGACGATTGTGAGTCTGAACCCGATTATGGTGGACGCCACCGGCATGTGCGGTGCATGCCGCGTCTCAGTGGGAGGTAAAACGAAATTTGGTTGTGTGGACGGCCCCGAATTTGACGGCCATCAAGTCGATTTCGCTTTATTAATGAGCCGCCTCAGGATGTATAATAATGAAGAAAGGCAGGCTTTGCAAAATTATAGGTGTGAATGCGATGGAAAATAAAGAAAAAACTGAGAAGAAAGAGAAAAAGGAAAAAGTGCCCCGACAGGCCATGCCTGAGCAGGATCCCAAGAAGAGAATTCACAACTTCAATGAAGTTCCTTTCGGGTATTCGAAAGAGCTTGCCCTGGCAGAGGCAAGCAGGTGTATTCAATGCAAAAAACCAAGCTGTATTGAAGGGTGCCCTGTGGATGTCAAGATCCCCGAATTTATAAAACTGATTGCAGAGGGCGATTTTATCGGGGCTGCCCGCAAGCTTAAGGAAACCAATGGTCTTCCCGCTGTATGTGGAAGAGTTTGTCCCCAGGAAGATCAGTGTGAAAAACTCTGCATCCTTGGTAAGAAGGGTGACCCCGTTGCAGTTGGCAGGCTGGAACGCTTTGCCGCGGATTATGAACGTGAGTCGGGCAATATTTCGATTCCGGAGAAAACTCCGCCAACGGGTAAAAAA
>PDVH01000376.1_pt1 | contig 11332 bp, 10 predicted proteins | sample 1369781 | NCBI WGS metagenome assembly PDVH01 (sample SAMN07795378, study PRJNA414565) | Alkali sediment metagenome, whole genome shotgun sequencing project. | isolation source: glacial lake sediment | place: Bosnia and Herzegovina: Donje Bare Lake | collected 2016-06
CCGCCTCCCATCTCACTCCTTCTGATGTTGTTCTTGCAGAAACACTGGAGATAGAGAAAATCAAAGGTCTGCTCGAGAACATCCGACAGGCCAATTTACAAAAGAACATCGGTCTCTTCATATCCTGTTATGCTGTGGATTTTAAAGATCGAGAAGGAAAAAAGAAGGCGACACTCGCCTACTGGAAAAAATTTGATTACCTTGACCTATCCTATGATCTGAAGAACCCTTCAATATTAGCCGATACGGCCAAGGCAAGGGTTGAATGGTTAATCAAAATTTCTCCAAAGACCGGAGGTCAGCCCCAGGAGAGCAAAACGATTCTGGACGTCACATTAAAAAAAGAAGAAGATGGATGGAAGATAAAAGAAGTGAAACAGGGTGGTTAAGTTCCAGGAATGAAATGATCTGCCAACTCTAAAACCACTTTATTCCCCCTTCCGATCCTCCAAAAACCCTTCAGACTGAATCTTTCCTGAATCATCAAATTCTACATAATATACAAAAAGTAGACGAATGCCTGGGGTGAGAAACCTTACATCCATGAACTCCACCCGATGCCTCCCGTCCTGCGAATGGACAGACTTCACCACTGGAAATTGAGCAAACCAGTAGTAAAACTTGACCCCTTCTGTGGCCAGGGCCTTCTCTACCCACGGGGAATCCTGAAGTTTTTGATAGGATTGATAACAGATTTTTCCTGGAGGTTGATAGAGGCTTCTTAGCTTTTCCAGGAGGTTGGAGAAATTGGATCGGGATTCAGTCTGTCTGTTAAGAGGTCGAAAGGATTCCTTCAACGTAAGGTTCACAAATCCCTGGTAGACTTTATCTTTAGTCTCCACATAATTGGCCCACCGATAGGGAGAGAGGGGTTGGGGAAGTGAAGCGACTTGTATCACTTCTTCATTCAAATTTTTACCAAAGGCTTCCGCCAGCTCTATCGCTTGATGATGCTGGACCCAACAAAAAAGGATGTAGAGTGTGAGACCGATGAGAGAACCTCGGCAGACCCATTGCGCTTTATCTTTCCAAAAAACACTGACGACCAATGGGAAAAAGACGATTCCTGAGAAGACCAAATCGATGATGAAAACGAGATCCCAGGAAAACCGATGCTCAAAAAAAGGTGATAAGATCATTGTGCCATAAGAGGTCAGAAGATCGAGGATGGCATGGCTGATTAAGACCGGAAGGCAGATTTTAAAATAACTCCAGAAGTGATGGCGTTTCGATATTTTTACAAAGAGCCAGCTGAAGAAAAGGGCGTAAAGGGGGATCAATAGGAGTGAATGAGTAAAGTCACGATGATATTCGAGATAAAATTGGCGGTTGAAGAGGCCCAGAATAAAATCAGAGTCAGGGAAAAATCCCATGGCGAGACCTGCAATCGTTCCCCATTTTCCAATTTTCTCATCATCGATAGCCTTGGCAATAACCCCGCCGGTAAGGACATGAGTAATAGTGTCCATAGGTATAAAAATGTTAACCTGTAAAAGGCCTTTATAGCAAATTGGAAATGTGGCTGGAATAAGTTAAAATTAATACAAGTTCGGAGTGATGGGTTCGGAGTTCGGAGGAATGAATACAGATTTTCAAATGTAAAATAGGAGTCTTTGATGCTTATATCAACATGGTTACAAAAAATTATTTCGCGTAGAACCTTCTTGGGTGTATTTGGATTAGTCTTATACCATATCTTCTTTAAAACGGTGGGGTGGGCAAAAGTTGAATATATTCGAGTTAAGGAATTTCTCATTCGGTCCGTTGAGAGAACTCCGCGGGTGGATCTCAAGACATGGCGCCTCAAGATCGAGGGATTAGTTGAAAAGCCCATTGCTCTCAGTTTTGCTGAAATACAGGCCCTTCCCAAAAAGACTCAAGTAAGAAATTTCATCTGCGTGGAAGGTTGGGGACTGGACAGCCAAAAATGGGAAGGAGTTCACCTCAAGGAAGTTTTCTCGAAGGTGAAGATTAGTCCAAAAGCTAAATGTGTCACTTTTCATGCAACGGGAGGAAAATACTGGGATAGTCTCTCGATCGAGGAGGCTCTTGAACCAGACACGCTGCTTGCCTATAGAGTCAATGATAAAAATCTTCCTTCAGAGAACGGCTTTCCACTTCGCTTGATCATCCCCAGAATGTATGCTTATAAAGGTGTAAAATGGGTGGAGCGAATTGTCTTTACTGAAAAACAAGAAACTGGGTATTGGGAAAAGTTTGGTTATCCATCAGATGGCTCCATACCAGGTCTAAAACAGTCCACCTGATAGATTTATTTCTCCTATCCGTAACCTCTCTGCCAACAAACCCAATCTTCTAACTTGACATGGAATCTTTTATGGTCTACTATTTTTTTGATTTCGAAAAAAGTTATTAGTCATTTGGAATTCGGGAAAGGAGGGTCCTATGAAACATTCATCAAGAAATTATTTGACTGGGGTTTTAATACTCACTGTAGCCGTGTTTTTCCTATTCGGTTGTGCAACCCAAAAAGAAACGACTCAACCCGACACAAAACCTGCTCCAGCAGATTCTCCCAAGCCACAGCAAACGTCTCCTCCCCCGTCATCCCCTTCACCTTCTAAACCAACTGAGGTAAGCCAACCCACCGCTCAACGCACAACAGAAATCGTGTTGCCCTTTGTAAATCTTCGTCAGGGACCAAGCATGGATTCCAAGATTATCAGCGTCTTGAAAAAAGGGACCAAGTTAACCGTCCTGGAAGAAAAAGCAGGTTGGTTGCGTGTTCGGCTTGGGGATGGAACGGAAGGATGGGTGGCTAAGGCAATGACTACGGAGGGAACCCAACCCAAAAGTCCGTAGTCACCCATAAGGAGAACAAGAGAAACTGCTCAGAGATATTTTTTAAACCAATCCACACTGAGTTCTATGGCACGTTGGCGATGTGCTGGATCGGTCAGACGGTGATCAGCACCCCCGATCACATGGATCTCTTTAGGTGGGCTCAAACTGTTGAAGATTCCCAAGGCCTGTTCCATGGAAACGAGTTCATCCTTTTCCCCGTGGATAACCAGACAATTTGAAACTTTTGGTAAGAGGGGCAATAGCCGATGTTTCGGCAGATCCTCAAAAAAAGCCTCTGGAGGGAGAGGATAATCTTCCTCCTGTTTTTTTGACCCGAGATCATCCATGTGAAGAGGAGTGGCCCAGATCACCACCGCCCCGATCTTTTTATCCATCGAGGCCTTCATCAAGGAGAGAAAACCTCCGAGGCTCGACCCGAGCAACCCGATCTGATTTCCCAAGTTCGGATAAGATCTTATATAATCAATCGCCGCACTTAGATCATCAATCTTTTTGCTGATCGTATTGTCTTCTTCCCTTCCCTCGCTTTCCCCGATTCCCCTAAAATCGAATCGAAGCACAGCCATTCCCTCACTGGAAATCTGTTCCCCGAGGGCAATATACTTCTCACTATTTTTGCTGGAGAGAAGACCATGAGAGGTAATGACGCAGGGTGGATTTTCCCTTTCGGGAAGGTGGAGAATTCCTGAAATCTTCATCCCCTCACTCATGAAAGAAACCTTTTCTGTTTTCATATCGTGCCTCGTGTTTCGAGTCCGTCCCCAGTCCCATAGTCTTCTGGTCTTATAGTCTTGTAGTCCCTTGACTATTCGACTATGAGACTACAGGACTACCTGACTCTGAACTCCGAACTCATAACTCACAACTTTATATAGCTACCCCTGCTTCTTTCATGGCTGTTAAATACTCTTCTTTCAATCGTTCTTTTGAGATGCCATGGTCAATGAAATCCCAAGGAAAGGTTTCATCTAAATCTCTCCTTCGATAGACATAAAAGTCAGAGTTGATATTTGTCTCCCGAAGGGCCTGACTCCAATTTCCATGATACTGATGTGCGGTCATCAAGATTTTTCCCACTCTTCTATCCCCTCTTGAGAACAAGGCCTGAATATATGCCCATTTGGGAAGGTCATGAATCATCTCCATCCCTTTCTCTCCTTGAACCCCTCTTTGAATCGTCCTCAATTTCTTCTTCAACTCACCCACGTCTTCCAAAGGCGCCCACTGAAAAGGAGTGGCTGGCTTTGGAATAAAGGGGTTGACGCTTAAAACCAATCTCCACCTTTTCTTCTGGCTTTTTGAATACGAAAGAATCTGATGACGGATCCGTTTAGCAAGGAGAAGAATGGCCTTGATATCCTCATCCGTCTCAGAGGGAAGGCCAATTAAAAAATAGCATTTGATTTGGGAAAGACCATTTTCAACTAAAGTATCAATGGATTTCAAAATCTCTTCTTCTGCATAGCCCTTCTTTAACATTCTTCGGAGTCTTTCTGAACCTGCCTCGGGTGCAATGGCCACTGTGCGTTCTTTCCCCTCTCTCAGACATTGGATCAGGGATGGGGTAACCGCATCCACTCTTAAAGAAGATAAAGAGATTCCTCCTTGTTGAGAGAGGATACCCTGACACAATGGAAGGAGTTGGGGATGGTCGGAGACCGCCGTTCCAGTTAAACCAATTCGATGTTCTTTTAAAAGGGCTTCCTTTGAAATCGAATGAAGAAGGGAAAGGCTTCGGTTTCGAAAAGGATGGTAGACAAAACAAGCCGCACAGAAACGGCATCCCCTTGGACAACCGCGGTTCACCTCTACCAAAGCCATCTCTTTAAACTCCGTATCCGGAGTAAAAAGAGTGGAATGGGTTGGAAATTGATCGATCATAGAGACCCATCTCCGCTTGACCTGTCTGGGGAATCCCGGCTCAGGATCCATCGCCTCTATCTTTCCATTTTCAGCATAGGTGACTCGATAAAACTTTGGAACATAAACCCCTTCCACCCCACCTAGTTTTCTCAAAAAATCATCCTTCTTCCTTTTACCTTTATCTGAAAGGGTTTGGCGGCAGACTTCTAAAAATTCTCCAACGACCTCTTCTGCCTCACCCAGAATAAAGAGGTCAAAGAATTCACTAACAGGTTCTGGATTCAAAAAAACGGCTACCCCTCCAGCGATCACCCAGGGATGCTTTTCATCACGGAGACGGCTCTCGCAGGGGATACGGGCTAAGTCCAAAAGGGTGAGGACATTGAGAAAATCGTTCTCGAAAGAGATGGAGAAAGCTAAGATATCGAAGCTGGAGAGAGGCTTCTGTGATTCCAATGAGAAAAGAGGGGTTTGGGTGTTACGATATTCTTGAAGATCTTCTGGCTCAGGAAGGAAGGCTCTTTCACAGACCACATCGTCTTCAGTGTTTAAAATCTGGTAAAGGGTCTGAAATCCAAGGTTGGACATCCCCACATGGTAAGAGTTGGGATAGAGGAGACAAATCGTAATTTTCCCGCCCCATGGTTTTTGGACAGCTCCTCTTTCTTTCTCAAGAATATCTTTGGCCTTCTGAACGAGTTTCCAGGATGTCATCTCTTCGTGACTCGTGTCTCGTGTGGGTGATTCGTTAAAAATATTCTATCACAAACACAAAAAGTTAACCAATCGATGACTTCGTATTACGAACCACGAATCACGATTCACCAGTCACCAGATTCAATCGGCCTGTTTTCTTAAAAAAGTTGGGATGTCAAAACGATCTTCATCCTCGATAGAGAAATCCGATGGCTGCTCTAATTTTAGCTCATCAAACCGCTCGTTGGCCTTCACCCTTCTCATAAAAGCAGGGATGTCTCTATTATCCTCTTTGGTACTGAAAGATAAGTGTGAAAGGTCCTTATTTTGTTCCCTGAGGCCAAATGAAATAGGAGCCACTTTTTTAAACTGAGATGTTCTCTTTTCCTCTTTCTTTCCGAAACCTGTGGCGATCACGGTCACTCGAATCTCTTCCTTCATCGCCTTGTCGACCACCATCCCCCAGATCACATTGGCATCTTCATGGGCTTCCTTTTGAACGAGAGTCGTTGCCTCATTGATCTCGCTGAGGGTCATATTCTCACCTCCGGTGATGTTGATGAGAAGCCCCCGGGCCCCTTCAATCGTAATATCTTCTAGGAGAGGACTGGAGATCGCTCTTTGGGCAGCTTCCACGGATCGATTCTCACCAGAAGCAACGCCTGTTCCCATCAATGCCATTCCTGTTTCAGACATGACGGTCCGGACATCGGCAAAGTCTAGATTAATAATCCCATGGCCAACGATAATATCTGAGATCCCTTTAGCGGCATGATAGAGAACCTCGTCTGCCTTTTTGAAAGCCTCAAGCAGAGTCATGCTTTTTCCGCTGATGCTCAGGAGCCGCTGATTTGGGATGGTGATGAGCGCATCGGCTGTCATCTTCAGATTGGCCAACCCTTCCTCTGCCTGTTTCATCCTCTTTTTTCCTTCGAAGTGGAAGGGTTTGGTTACGATCGCCACGGTGAGGGCACCCATCTCCCGGGCTACTTCAGCAATCACTGGCCCTCCACCAGTGCCTGTCCCGCCGCCTAACCCAGCGGTGATGAAAACCATGTCTGCCCCTTTTAGAACCTCTCGAATCTTCTCCACATCCTCGAGTGCAGCCTTTCTGCCTATCTCCGGATTGGCTCCGGCCCCCAAGCCCTTGGTCAAATTTTCGCCCAACTGTAATTTGAACGGAGCCATATTTGCCGCCAGTGCTTGAGCATCGGTATTGGCTGCGATAAACTCAACCCCCGTGAGTTGATAGGAAATCATGGTACTCAGGGCATTGTTTCCACCCCCTCCAATTCCGATGATCTTAACCTTGGCGGCCAAATTTTTATTTTCGTCGAATTCGATCATATCCTCCCTCCTTTTTCTTAAATTAAATTCCGTGTTGTGTGATGATAATAAGAAATTGAACTATCACGAATGACCATCACCATCACAAAATTAAAAGAATTCTCCAATCCATTCCCTCATTCGATGGGTGACCTTACTGAAGATATTCCCCTCGCCCACCTTAAACCGACTCTGCCCTTTATTTCGACTACCATAAAGAACCAGACCCACACCGGTTGCATACATTGGGCTCGCGACCAAATCCACTAACCCTCCGATACCGACGGGGCTTCCTCTCCGAACAGGCAGATTAAAAATCTGCTCCGCCAACTCAGGACAGCCCTCTAGAATGGCACTCCCGCCAGTGAGGACAATTCCAGAAGCAAGTAGATTGGCGAAGCCCGTCCGCACCACTTCATTATGAACTAAGGTGAGAATCTCCTCGACTCTAGGCTCGACGATCTCCGCCAGGGTCTGCCTAGAAAGGACACGAGGTTTCCTGCCTCCCACGCTAGGAACTTCGATGGTTTCGTCTTTCCGAACCAAAGAAGTCAGGGCGCATCCATATTTTATTTTGATCTTTTCTGCTTCCTCCACCGGTGTCCGAAGTCCCATCGAGATATCGCTTGTGATGTGGCTTCCCGCTAAGGAAAAGACTGACGTATGTTTGATTGCGCCATCTGAGAAGATCACCAGGTCCGTTGTCCCGCCTCCGATGTCGATGATGGCCACTCCCAGATCTTTCTCCTCAGGAGTCAGGACTGCTTCGCTCGAACCCAACTGTTCTAATACAATGTCATCCACATCCAGCCCGGCCTTGTTAGCACATTTAATGATATTCTGGGCAGAGGTAATGGCACCGGTGACGATATGAACTCTTCCTTCCAATCTCACTCCCGACATCCCAACAGGGTCTTTGATCCCATCCTGATCGTCCACGATGAATTCCTGGGGGATGATGTGAATCACTTCGCGATCCATGGGGATGGCAATCGCACTGGCAGCATCAATCACCCGCTTTACATCATTCGGACCGATCTCTTTGTTTTTCACTGCAATCACACCGTGACTGTTAATCCCCCTGATATGCCCGCCTGCGATTCCTGCATAGACAGAGGTCAGATGGTATCCTGCCATCAACTCTGCTTCCTCCACCGCCTTTTTGATCGAATGGACTGTGCTCTCGATATTGATGACCACACCTTTCCTCAATCCCTTAGATGGAAAAGTTCCAAGACCAATGATATTCACCTGCCCATCAGAAATTTCTCCGACCACGGTGCAGATTTTTGTTGTCCCGATGTCTAACCCGACTACCAATGAATCCTTCTTCCCCACCTTTTCATCACCTCCTTTCGAGTTCCCCCTTATGGGATCCTTTTAACCACCATTCTTTTCAAATCGCTGCAGTCAATCGTAGTGGCTGAAAATCCTCTTTTCCGAAGGTCTGACCAGATGAGAGACGCTCTTTTCAACTTCTCTCCAAAGTCCTCCCATCCCATTTTGACCTCCACTCCTTCTGTCTTAGTGAAACACTGAATTCCAAAAATCTTTTCCATATGGATCTCAGATATATCCTCCAGAGGAGGAACCTTTTCTTGATCAACGATCCTTAAAAGCTCCAGGGCCTTCGTGATCAAACGCTTTGCCTCAACTGGATTCTTTTCTAAAACCTGACGGGTCAATCCGGTGAGATAAGGGTAATTATATTCGTCTCTATCCCCCACGGGAGAAAAGATCTCTCCCTTGGTATCGATATAGTAAAGTTCTTCCAATTGAATGATCGCCATGGGCTTTCTTTCCTCTATCTGAATCAATATCTTATGGGGAAAAACTTTCCTCACCCGAACCTGTTCAATCCAGGGATGGGACTCTAATTGTTTAACAACCTCCTTTAGGTTGATTGAGAAGAGGTTGGGCATCCCCTCCATCAACGTGAGGGAGAGAAGGGTCTCCTGTGGAATTTTTCTATTCCCTTCCACCTCGACTTCTTTCACTCGAAAATAGGGATCTCCTAAGAGATGGGCATAAACCCAATGGCCGATAAAGAAGAGAAAAGAGAGGAGGAGAAGTTGAAAAGCCACCCGGATTGTCTTCTTTACGATCCTCTGGAATTTTTCTCCACCTTTTTCTCCCCCCCTTGCTTTCGGCCGGAGAAACTTCCCGTCTCTTGTTGTCACGGTCTCTCCCATCTCTCCTCTTCTTGGTTTCATTGAGTTCATTGAGTTTGTCAGGTTTGTCGAGTTAACCCAAAGAACTCAAGAAACTCAAGCAACTCAAAACTACCTTCCACTCTCCATCTTTAACGATGCTCCCAATAGGATCCGTTCCACTAAGTCTTCAAATGGGATGCCCGCATAACTGGCTGCCTTGGGTAGAAGACTCGTTTCGGTCATCCCAGGCATCGTATTGACATCAATCACAAAAGGATTTTCATCTCCATCGGTCATTAAATCGACTCTGGCAACACCCGAGCAACCCAGTGTTTGAAAGGCTTTGAGGCTAATCTCCTGGGCATAAAGATACTTTTCCCTCGAAATTCGCGCGGGGAGAATATATTGGGTTTCCCCCTTTGTATATTTAGAATGGTAATCGTAAAAACCGCTCTTGGGGACGATCTCAATGATGGGCAGAGGAATATCCTCAAGAATGCCGACGGTGATCTCCTTGCCTTTCATAAATTCTTCTACCAATATCTCCTCATCATATTCTCCTGCCTCCTTTAAAGCAGGACCCAGTTCTTCTTCCTTTTGGACAATTGAAACCCCAATCGTGGATCCTTCCCTTGCTGGTTTGACAACAACGGGTAAAGGAAGGGAAATTTTTTTCGGTAGATCTTTTTTGATCTCTTCTCGTTGAAAAACCTCGAAGCGAGGGGTCGGGATACTTTCATAAAGAAAAAACTTTTTGGACATGATTTTATGCATGGCCAAGGCGCTCGCCAGAACTCCCGACCCAGTATAAGGAATTTTCATCAACTCCAGCATCCCTTGGATGGTTCCATCCTCTCCGAATCTCCCGTGGAGAGCCAAAAAGGCGCATTCGATCTTTTCCTTGACTAATTTTTCTGGTAGATCCTCCCCTACATCGATGGCGGTCACTGTATATCCTTTTTCAATTAAAGCTTTCGAAATGGCCTTCCCAGTCTTCAGCGAAATTTCTCTCTCCCGAGAGAGACCCCCCATCATCACTGCCACTTTCTTTTTCTTAAGGGAGGATTCCTTCACTCGCCCACCACCTTCACCTCCCTTTCGAGGGAGATGCCCTTTTCTTCATAGATCTTCTTTTCAACGAACTCCATCAAACGGATCACCTCTTCAGCCTTGGCTTTTCCCAGATTGATAATGAAATTAGCATGGCGGTCTGAAACCATCGCCTGGCCTATCCGAAACCCTTTCAGCCCAGCTTCTTCAATCCATTTTCCTGCGGGGCCTTCCTTGGGATTTTTGAAAATGGACCCAGCGCTAGGATAATCTAAAGGTTGCTTTCTCTTCCTCATCTCCGAATAAGATTTCACCCGTTCAAGGGTTTTTTCTTTCTTTCCCTTCTTCAACTGAAACCGGCCTTTGAGAATAATCCAAGAAGGGGGAATGACCAACCCTCGATAAGAGAATCGAAGCCTCGAACGGGACCTCTCCACAATTTCTCCATCTTCCTTCATCAAGGTCACGGAGAGAAGGACATCCTTCAATTCGGCACCCCATGCTCCGGCATTCATCGCCAACCCCCCTCCTACTGTTCCAGGGATTCCGTAGAAGGGCTCGAGTCCTGTAAGCCCTTTCTGAATGGAGAATTGAACGAGTTGTTGAAGGGAGAGACCTGCTTCTGCCTCTATCATCTCTCCATCGATCTTGATTTTTTTCATCCCTTGAGTCAGATTGATTACCCATCCTCGTACTCCTTTGTCCCTCACAACCAGATTGGTTCCCTTCCCTAAAATCAAAAAGGGAATTTTTTTTCTCCTGGCGAATCGAATCACCTTTTTTAATTCATCCGCATCCTTTGGGAAGAGAAGGCTGTCTGCAGGCCCTCCAACTTTCATTGAAGTGAATTGCCTCATCGGTGCATCGAAAAGAACTCTTCCCTTGATCAAACCCGACGCCCATTTCTTATAATCCCGTTGCATCCGCTCCGCGTTTTTAGTTCGGAGTCATTCGTTCGGGGTTCGGAGATATAAATAAAAACTCCGAACTCATAACTCTGAACTCCGAACTGTCAGTTCAGCCTGCTCACCAACTCATCTGAAACCTGCCAGATATCTCCAGCTCCCAATGTGATCACCAAATCCCCTGGGGCAATAATCCGGAGGAGATGCTCGACGATCTCCTTCTTATCTGCTAAATAGGTGACATCCTTATGGCCATATTCCCGAAGTCCCTCGAAGAGGGCTTTGGCCTCCACACCTTCAATCCGATCTTCCCCTGCTGGATAGATGTCCGTTAGGATGAGAACATCTGCATCATAAAAAGCAGCAAGAAAATCTTTAAACAGTGCTTGGGTCCTGGTGTAACGATGGGGTTGAAATACTGCAACGATTCTTTTCCCCCAACCGGTTCGTGCCGCCTTCAGCGTGGCCATGATCTCAACAGGATGGTGCCCATAATCATCTACGATGAGAATT
>PDVH01000109.1_pt1 | contig 11303 bp, 13 predicted proteins | sample 1369781 | NCBI WGS metagenome assembly PDVH01 (sample SAMN07795378, study PRJNA414565) | Alkali sediment metagenome, whole genome shotgun sequencing project. | isolation source: glacial lake sediment | place: Bosnia and Herzegovina: Donje Bare Lake | collected 2016-06
TTATACAAGGAAATCTTTTGTCAAGTCAACTTTGATTATTGACGACTCGTACTTAATTAGATTCACCTAATTTTAAGAGATCAATGGTTTTTGTAGGATCCACATCCTAAGTGAATCTATCCTCTCTCTAACCTGTGTCATTTTTTTCTTAGAAAGGCGATGATCAATATCATCCGTTATCCGCTCAAAGATGCTGGTGATAACACTGGCGAGTTCAAACAAGGGCAAAAAGAGTCCTAAGCGCCATGTCTGACTACCATTTATATTTGAAATTCTATACGAGAGAGGGTAAACTGAAATATCAAATAAACAAGGGGGTAATTATGTCAAGAAGGAAGTCAATCGTTTCATGCGTACTGATTATTGTGAGTCTTTTGTTGGTTTGCGGGACAGTTTTTGCAGCGGAAAAAGCTGCCAAGGCAAAACCGATCAAGATTGGGGTACTCTTCATATCGTCAGGCCCTATGGGTGGGTATGGTAAGCACGGTAACCAGGCTGTGCAAATGGCGATCGATGAGATCAATGCCAGTGGCGGAATCCTTGGCCGCAAGGTGGAGGCAATCTTCGATGACGATAAGCTCAAACCTGATGTGGGTACGGAAATCGTAAAGAAGTTCATCGAAAAGGACAAAGTGGATTTTATAATCGGACCCACTTCCAGCGCAGTTGCTGTGCCGGTAGCTAAGCTCGCCAATGAGAAGAAGAAAATCCTTGTGCTCACCCAGGCAGCCGCGAACTCCATGACGGATGCCCAGTTTGGTCGCTACCAGTTCGGTATTTTGAGTAATGCCATGATGCACTCCCGCTCTGGTGCCTATTACGTGGCCTCGAAGCCATACAAGCGCTGGATGGTCATTGGTCCGAATTACAACTATGGCCATGAATCGTGGGCAGCATTCAAAGACAAGCTGAAGGAACTCCGCCCCGACGTGGAGTTTGTAGGTGAGGCATGGCCCAAGCTGACAGAAAAAGAGTTCAAACCTTTTATTGAAAAGATTATCGAGGCAAAACCGGATGCCGTCTGGTCACCCCTGTGGGGTATGGATGCGGTAAACTTTATTAAGCAGGCCATGCCACATCAGCTGTTTGACAAGATCGCCTTTGCCTTCCCCGATGGGGCAGCTCTGGAAACACTGATTCCCCTCGGCAAGGAGATGCCCAACGGTATATTCGTGGCAGCCCGTTATTTTTTCCTTACCCCTGACACGGCTATGAACAAGAAGTTCGTCAAGACCTACCAGGATCGGTTCAAAGAGTTGCCTGACTACATGGCTGTGGAGACCTATGCCGGTGTTTATTTTATTAAGGCAGCGGTAGAACGAGCCGGGACGCTTAATGCGGACAAGATCGTTGCAGCCGTTGAAAGGGAGCCCTTAGCATGGGAAACACCGGAAGGCTGGAAGATCATGCGTGCTGCAGACCACCAGGTTGTGGAAGATGTGGTCTGGGGCGAGACCGCCTACAGTGACAAATATGGTTTTGCCATCCTGAAAAACATGCAGGCCATCCAGGGAGAAGAGATTTGCAGGACCCCTGAAGAGCTGAAGGCTGTGCGGGAGAATTTCGAGAAGAAGATGAAACAGGGAAAATAGCTAAATCAGCCTGCTTCCACGAAAAAGCACTTGAGGTAATCACCCTCTGTGAAGGGAAGAAGTCGTGGATGGTCAATTCCGTGGGTATATGTTTCCAGGATAGAGAGGGGTTTTCTTAACTTCCCTCCAACCTCTGAAAGAAGGTAACGGAAGTCCTCCAGGGTCAGGTGGGTAGAGCAGGAACAGGTAACCAGGACCCCATTCTTAGAGAGGGCCTTCAGGGCCCTCTCATTTATCGTTTTGTACCCTGTAATCCCTTCATGTTTTTTGCGACGGTCCTTGATAAAGGCAGGGGGATCGAGAACTATGGCATTGAACGTCTCTGTAGTGTCCCTCAAGTATTTTTTCACATCGTCGCAGATGAATGTGCACCTCCCAATATCAAGGCCATTCAGCTTGATATTCTCTTGTGCGAGCTCCAGGGCTGACGCAGAAGTATCTACATTAACAACGCTACTGGCGCCACCCGCAAGGGCATACACGGTAAACCCACCTGTGTAAGAAAAACAATTCAGGACTGCCTGGTCCTTTGTGTACTTCATAAAGGCATGCCTCTTGTCACGCTGGTCAAGGAAAAACCCCGTTTTTTGTCCATGCCGAACATCAACAAGAAATGAGAAACCATTTTCTTCGATAGTAATGAGGGCAGGCACAGTGCCAGAAATCTCACCTGAACGCTCTTCCAGCATCTCAATTCTTCGTACTGAAATATCTGAACGTTCGTAAATACCTTCCGGTTCAAGGACCTTCTCCAGTCCGGTAATGATCTCCTTTTTCCAGTGTTCAATGCCTCGGGTGTGGAACTGTACAACCAGGCAGCCGGCATATTTGTCAACAATGAGACCGGGCAGGAGATCGCTTTCTCCGTTAATCAGCCGATAGGCATTTGTGCCTGGTTTTTCTACATATCTCTTGCGTAATGTATATGCCCTTTCGATCCTTCGAACAAAGAAGCCCTCGTCAACCTTTTCTGACTCATCATAACCCCACAAGCGGACAGCGATCTGGGAGTATGAACTGAAGTATCCGAGGGCGAGAAAGCTGCCATCTTCTGATTTGAGCTGTACCGGCTCCCCTGATTGGATTCCATCAGGAATCGAGGCAAAAGCCTGCGAGAAGACCCATGGATGGCAGCCCTTCACGGGGCCGATACGTTTCATCTTAACTTTCAGGGTAATCACGAAAAAACGTCCTTTATTCTCCCAAGATGCCGGCAACTTCAGCGGTTGTCAGTTGCTTGAGATTTACTTGCTTCCTTGATTTAAGGAGATAGTCCTTCAGTATCTTGTACCCATCGTAGTCAAAAGTGTGCCCACCTTTCAGCAAGCATCGCTTCGAACCTGTTTCATCGAACCGGAAACATCCTATGAGGCACCAATTATCAACGACGAAGAATTCCCCCTCATTCCCTGACTCACTTTTTTCCTCTATGAGGATAGGCCCTGCAAATGGCCATGGCATAACTCTCCTGCCTGCAAACGCCAGGTCGAACCTGCTGTTATATGCGTCGGCAGGCTCAGAGCCATTGCAGGCACCGTTACACCTCTGCAATTGCGTATAACTGCACTCCCCCATTCCCTTTTCTACACCGAGTATGCGCGGGCACAGGGTGTATCCCTTGGCAATATTCCAGAGAAATCCCTTTGCCTGTTTCATCGACTTAAAGATGCCTACAATGTTTGACAGGTCAGTGGATCGAAAATTGCGAAGATGCTCCAAGCGAATTGTTCCGTATTGTTGATCGTTCAGACCTTTTTTCATCACCACCAGCCTTCTGTGAACACTGGATTTGCGATTATACAGGGGTAAGAGACGTTTTATGAGATGAGATTCGAGGAGAAGGGCGCCAAGCTCGCCTGATGTAGTGATAGCCTGGATATCAACAACCTGGCGACACAATGCCTGCTCTTTAGCAGATTCCTGATCACCGGAGAAGTGGGAGAGAACCCTGCTACGAATGTTCACGCTCTTGCCGGCATAGAGCGGGTCGCCGTTTTCGTCATAAAAAACATACACACCATATGTTTCAGGGAGTGATTTAACCAGGGATTCATCGAGAAGAGGAGGAAGGGTAGGTGTCTTAAGGATCTTGCCCAAGGCTTTTCTCAAGTGGGCACCGTCAATCTGCTCCTTCAATATCTGGAGGAAATCCCACAAGACGCTGGCGTCCCCCCCGGCCCGATGCCTGTCGGTACACATGATATTAAATCGCTCAATAATACTGTCAAGGTTGTGCTTTCTCTGTTCAGGGAAGAGAGTCTTTGAAAGCCTCATGGTACAGAGCCTTTTAGCTGTATAGTTTATTTTTTCCCGCTCAAATTCTTCCCTGATAAAGCTGTAATCGAACCTGGCGTTGTGGGCAACAAATATTGCACCATCAAGAAGATCATAGAGGCGATCCTTTACCTGGTGGAACGTTGGTGCGCCTTCCAGGTCCTTGTTTCTGATGCCGGTCAAACCTTCTATAAAAGGGGAGATACTTCTCTCGGGATCGAGAAGAGTGGAGTATTTTTCTACCAGTTTACCCTGATGAACCCTCAGGACTGCTATCTCAATGATGCGGTGGTAGTGAGATGCCGCCCCTGTTGTTTCAACATCAACAATTGCAAGATCAAGGTCACTCAGAGGCATCAATAAACCCACTTAAGTTTATAGCTGATAGCTCGCATTTATTTCTTATAATCTAACTCCCTTCTGATAATCTCTTGGGCAGACCGATAAGCAAGGCCGTTCTCATCAGCGATCCGCTTCACATCATCGAACTCAATGTGGGTCTTGATCAGGTGCCCTTCACGGTCATAGCCTGCCTTTATCCGAACAGGCCCATAGGGCGTATCAATAATTTTTTCTTCCCTTCGCAACACCCGTCTCTGGAATTTTTGCATCCTTACCCCGAAGGTGGTTGTCTCTGAAAGCACCGCGTCGATGAGCCCCTGCAAGGATTCGATCGGTGCCGTAATGGAGAGACGCACCCCAATTCTTCCCTTTTTCATGTAGACAGGGAAATAGAGAACATCGAGAGCCCCTTTGCCCCGTATTCTTTCGGCAACAGCCCCAAGATATTCCATGTCCATGTCATCGAGATCTACCTCGAGGAGCCAGACCTCTTCTTCATGGGATGGGTCTTCGCTTGTGCCGATAAAAATCCTCAGTGCATCAGGTATTTCTGACTCATAGGAGCCGAGTCCATGGCCGATTTTTGCCATTGTAAAAGAAGGGGCGCCATGCATGTCTTTGACGTAGTACCGGACTATTGCGGCGCCGGTTGGTGTTGTCAGTTCCAGGGGTATGTCAAGAAACAGAAGATTATAACCTGTAAGGATTTCCACAGTTGCAGGCGGTGGATTGGGCACAACACCGTGGGAGATTCTAATCGTTCCCCGCCCCATCGGAACAGGCCCGCAGTAGATCTTCTCGATGCCGAAGTAGTGCATGCCTTTGGCAACGGAAACAACGTCAATAAGGGTATCAATGTGGGAAAGCTCATGGAAGTGTACTTCATCCCTCGGCACGCCATGAACCTTTGCTTCTGCGGCAACAAGGACGTTGAGCATGCCTTTCGCATCATCCTTGATTCTGGGCTCTGTGTTCATGTCTTCGATGAGCCGCTCCATCTGAGCAACAGAAAGGTGTGTTTTTGAGTCAGCAATTTCGAGATGGGTCCCCTCGATGATTCCTTGGCTTTTCCTGACAGGTTTCATTGACGGCATATCCACGGGGATCGTTTTTAAAAGGCCGTCAAGCTCCTCGAAGGGCATACCGGCATCCAGGAAGGCGCTGATCATCATGTCGCCGCTAATGCCAAAAATGGGATCAATAAAAAGTATGTTCATAGGCGGTTGATAAGGGTTGCGAAATATGCTGCGCCAAAGCCATTGTCGATATTGAAGACTGAAATCGTGGAACAGGAGTTGAGCATTGCAAGAAGGGCGGTAAGTCCCCCAAAGCTTGCCCCGTATCCGATGCTTGTCGGTACACCGATAACCGGGATTCCCACCATGCCGCCAACTACCGAGGGCAGGGCACCTTCCATGCCGGCAACAACAATAATTACTCGGGCTTCTTTTATCAAATCAAGATGTTGGAAGAGTCGATGGATGCCTGCAACGCCAACGTCGTAGAGGCGTTCAGTTTTATTCCCGAAAAACATGGATGCTATATACGCTTCTTCAGCTACCGGAACGTCACTTGTACCGGCAGACATGATAAGTATGGACCCTTTTCCCTTGATTGAGAGGTCTTCCTTGATGTAGAAGCAGCGTGCATCAGTATTGTATGTGCCCGATGGGAAAAGGACATTGAGTTCGTTACCTGCTTCTTTTGATACCCGAGTTACGAGGATGTCGAGGTCTTTTTCTCGCATGGCGCGGACTATATCCGTAATCTGGCTTATACTCTTTCCCTCCCCGAAAATAACCTCCTGAAGACCTTTCCTCACGACCCTGTGATGGTCGATCTTCGTATGGCTCAAATCTTCAAAGGGTAAATCTTTCAACTTTTCATATGCTTCTTCGACAGTTGTTTCTCCGTGGCTAACGTGCTCAAGTAGTTTTCTTATTTTATCGTCTGTCATATCTGTCACCAATATATATCAGGTAATGAGTGAATGAGTGAATGGGGAAATGAGGAAAAGATTTTTCAACAATCCGTTTTCCCATCCTCTCATCTTCCCATCTGCCCATTCACTCTTCCACCATAAATGCATTCTTAATAATCTTTACCCCATCGGCGTCTATGCCGACAACATCAAACCGTACTCTCCTGTTAAATGAATCATGGCTCTTCATATAGAACAACGCAGATTTGATCAAGTGCTGCCGTTTCCGCCTATTGATGGCATGAAAGGGATCGCCAAAGGTTGGTGAATTTCGCTTTTTCACTTCTACAAAAACGAGGCAGCCTTTCTCCTCGGCAATGATATCTATCTCTCCAAATCGGGTCCTGTAGTTTTTTTCAATAATTGTGTACCCTTCCTTTTTCAAGGTTTTCTCCGCCCTTTCTTCTCCTTCTCTTCCTTCTTCCTGTTTAGACAGCAAGGCACTCCCTTACACCTTTAAAGGTTTTCCTGTGGATGGGCGATATGCCATAACGCTCAATGGCAAGTCTGTGGTCTTTTGTCGGGTATCCTTTGTTCTTCTTGAAGTTGTAGTGGGGATACTCCAGGTCATACTTGTCCATGATATTGTCCCTGGTAACCTTTGCAACGATGGAAGCGCAGGCAATGTAGAAGCATTTCCTGTCGCCCCTCACGACAGGTCTTCCGTCGGGATAGGATTGAAGACCGAATTTACCGTCAATGAGGAGAAGGCTAGGCTCGATCCCTGAATTCTTCAAGGCCCTTTCCATGGAAAGGAGGCTTGCCCTGAGGATGTTGATTGCGTCGATTTCCTCATGAGTTGCGATGCCGATTCCTACTTTAAATGCATTCCCTGTGATCCAGGGGAAAAGCTCTGATCGTTGTTTTGCGGTGAGAAGTTTCGAGTCGTTGACCTTTCTTGAGCGATCCGGTGGGCCGTTCCAGACGACACAGGAAGATACAACAGGGCCTGCAAGAGGCCCTCTTCCTGCTTCATCAATGCCGCCTATGAGGCCAGCCAGGGCACAAATCATTAATCCCGTTTTTCTTTGAGCTTTGCAGCTTTACCCCTGAGGTTTCGCAAGTAGAAAAGCTTCGATCTTCTTATCTTGCTCTTACTCAATATCTCGATTTTGTCAATGAGGGGTGAGTGCATGGGGAAGGTTTTCTCAATACCTACACTATAGGAAACCTTTCTCACAGTGAATGTTGCCCTTGTATTGCCGCCCCGTCTTCTTATGACGACACCCTCGAAAACCTGGATTCTCTCTTTTTCGCCCTCGAAGATCTTTGTATAGACCCTGACGTTATCGCCGACACTGGTCTCCGTCAAATCGAGCCGCATATGTTCTTTTTCAAGTAGATCAATCATCTCATTCATTGTATCCTCCTCTTGTGCCAAATATTCTATCGAGAATTATGCCAAGGGCTACTCTTAAAGAGAGATGATTATAATCCCCTTTGCCCCTGATCGGCATAAGCATTTTCTCGCATTGGTCAACCACTTCACTGGACAATCCCCACCCTGTCCCGAAGAGAAGCAGGAGCGGCCTTGTCTCTTTCTCTATCAGGGCCTGGATCTCCTGGTAACTGATGGATTTACCTGGTCTCTCTTTCGAGGACGTACCCACAATGATCGGATCCCCCTGTATGTGGGCGACCATGTCATCCATCCCGGCCTTGATCACAACTTTCTTGAGGGCTTCGGCCCTCACGGGGTTATAACGGGAGCCGTAACCATCTGTCCAGTGATGTATCAGCTTTTCCGTAATCTCCCTTTGCTTCGCCAAAGGTGTAACAATATAGCACAAGTTTAACCCAAAAGTCATACACGTTCTTGCGATATCGTGTATTTCAAGGTTTGTTACGCTGGTAGCTACAATATCGCCGTTTTTATCATAAACGGGGTAGTGAATGATGGCAATGCTCACGTTACCCAGGAATTTCCTCCATGACTTCCCTCATGAACTTCCGGTCTTCTTCGGTTGGCGTGAACCTGTTCATCAGATCCGGCCTTTTGAAGATAGTCTTTTTGAGCGCTTCTTTCCTCCGCCACTTCCTGATTTCTTCATGGTTTCCCGAAAGGAGCACTGAAGGCACTTCCATACCATCGAACTCATCGGGCCTTGTATACTGAGGATATTCGAGCAGGCCCGTGCTGAAGCTCTCATCCAGGCTCGATTGATCATTGCCAAGCACCCCCGGAATACATCGGGTGATCGCATCGATGAGGACCAAAGCCGGTATCTCCCCGCCTGATAAAACATAATCCCCTACGGAAACCTCTTCGTCAACAAGGGTAAGGACCCTTTCATCAAGACCTTCATATCTTCCGCATACGAGGCACAGGTGTTTGTTCCGTGCGTAACGGATTGCGGTGTCCTCGTCGAAAAGCCGTCCCTGTGGCGAAAGCAAGACATACCGCGGTCTCCCCATAGTTTTCTCAAGGTGTTCCATTGCCCGGTATATGGGTTCAATTTTCATGACCATTCCCGGTCCGCCTCCATAGGGAGCGTCATCGCAGGTCTTGTGGACATTCTCAGCATAATCCCTGATATTCACGATGTTGAAGCTTACAAGCCCCTTTTCCACAGCCTTTTTTGTAATGCTTTCCTGAAGAGGCGAATCGAATATACCGGGGAATAGGGTTAAAACAGAAAAGATCATACGGAAAGTGCATCCTCATCGATGGCAATGAATGAATCCTCAAGATCAATCCTCACAATAATGCCTTCCACCATAGGTACCAATATTTCCTCTTTGCCTGTCACAACAATAATGCTATTCACGCCCGTGTGGATCACCTGGGTTACCATACCGATCTTGTCACCCATGCGGTTTGTCACATGAAGACCTATTAATTGATAATCATAGTACTCGTCATTATCTAACGGAGGGAGATCTTCCTCTCTCACACACAGTTCTTGGTTGATGAGAAAGGAGACCTTCTCTGAGCTTTCCAAACCATCAAACTTTAAATAGAAGAAGCCTTTGCTAAACCTTACCTCTGTCGGTTTAAGTTCTGTCTGCTTTCCATCCTTCTCGACGATCAATGAGGCATAGCGGTAAAATTCTTCTGCCGCCTCGTTGTAATACTTAAACTTGACTGCACCACCGAGACCGTGGTCGGCAACGACCCTTCCGACAGGTATAAACCTCATTACTCAATGATTTCGAGGACCGACCTTTTCTTAACCTTTGTCGATGCTGCGCTCAGAATGGTTCTCATGGCCCGCGCAGTTCTGCCCTGTTTCCCGATGACTTTTCCCAAGTCATCCTTGGCAACATTGAGCTCAATAACAGAGGTTTTTTCACCTTGAATCTCAGAAACTCTTACCTGATCGGGATTGTCTACCAATGCCTTTGCGATGTACTCGATTAGCTCTTTCAACACAGGCCCTCCTCCATAAGTTATCGTGTTATTTCGCTTAACACGCCCTCTTTTTTGAAGAGATTCTCAACAGTCCTCGTGGGCTTTGCCCCCTTCTTATACCAATCTTTTATTTTTTCTCTGTCAAGGCTAATCTGCATAGGCTCCTTCAACGGGTCATAAAAGCCTACCCTCTCGATGAATCTGCCATCCCTCGGTGAACTGCTATCAGCCACAACAATCCTGTAAAAAGGTTTTTTCTTCGAACCATGCCTTGACAATCTAAATTTTACCGCCAAATTACTCACCTCCTTATCTGAATAGTAATTGTCTCTGGAGGCCTTTCATGCCTCCCTTTGTCATCTTTTTTATCATCTTTCTAGTTTCCATGTACTTCTTCAAAAGCTCATTTACGTCATGGACCTGGGTACCGCTCCCTTTTGCGATTCTTACTCTCCTGCTTCCATCAATAATGTTCGGGTAGAACCGTTCCTTCGATGTCATCGAGTTGATGATAGCTTCAGTCTTTTTTATGTCTTTCTCTGCTGCGCTGAAATCGATTGCGCCTTTAAGCCTGTTCAGACCAGGTATCATGCCGATTATTGATTCCACTGAACCGAGTTGTTTGATTTGTTTGAGCTGATCCCTGAAGTCTTCCAGGGAGAACTCGTCTTTTCTGAACTTTCTTTCTAACTCTTTGGCTTGTTTTTCATCGAATACTTCCTGCGCCTTTTCCACGAGGGAGACCACATCTCCCATACCCAAGATCCTGGAGGCCATCCTTTCAGGAAAAAAAGGCTCTATTGCATCGAGCTTCTCGCCAACACCGATGAACTTGATAGGTTTGCCCGTTACTGCTTTAATCGAGATTGCCGCCCCGCCCCTTGTATCACCGTCAAGCTTTGTAAGGATGACGCCATCAATGCCAACTTTCTCATTGAAGGAGCTTGCGCTGCTCACTGCATCCTGACCTGTCATGGCATCGAGGACAAGGAGGGTTTCGCGAGGCTTAAGAAACTCTTTTTGCTTTATCAGCTCTTCGATCATCTCGTCGTTGATATGGAGACGTCCTGCTGTATCGACGATCATGGTGTCGAAGCCATTTTTCATTGCATAAACTTTGGCTTCTTTGCAGATCGTGATGGGATCATTGATATCCTTTGACAAGAAAGTTGAGATGTTTATCTGCTGGCCTATTCTTATGAGCTGATCGATTGCAGCAGGCCGGTAAACATCTGATGGAACGAGGAGCGGTTTCCTGCCTTTTTTGCGCAACTGGAGCGCAAGCTTGCCGGCTGTTGTTGTTTTACCTGAGCCCTGGAGGCCAATGAGCATTATTGCTACAGGAGGAGACCCGGAAACATCCAGTGGGCTATTTACCTGGCCGAGGAGGTCGCAGAGCTGGTCATGGACAATCTTTGTAAAAAGCTGTCCAGGTGTTATGCTTGTAAGAACGCCCTCTCCGATGGCCTTTTCTTTGATCTTCTCAAGAAAGTCCTTTGCAACCTTGTAGTTGACATCTGCCTCGAGAAGGGCAATCCTGACCTCCCGGAGTGAGTCCTTAATATTGTCTTCTGTGAGCTTCCCGTAACCCCGCATCTTCTTGAAGGTGGCTTCAAGACGCTCCTGCAGTTTCTCAAACATAATCTATTAGAATAATCGAAAACTGGTGAATAGTCAATGGATTTAACGGATTGAATTAGGAAATGCGAGACAATGGGCTATCCCGCTTGGGCGGGACAAGTTAGGCAATAGGCAAAAATGA
>PDVH01000382.1_pt1 | contig 11224 bp, 12 predicted proteins | sample 1369781 | NCBI WGS metagenome assembly PDVH01 (sample SAMN07795378, study PRJNA414565) | Alkali sediment metagenome, whole genome shotgun sequencing project. | isolation source: glacial lake sediment | place: Bosnia and Herzegovina: Donje Bare Lake | collected 2016-06
GAGCTTACTTGAAGTTCGGAATTTGTGATTTGGGATTTTAGACGCCATGCGCTCCGCTCTTTGCGAAATCAATCAGGATTTATAGGATTCCTCAAATGACCAAACAGTTTGTTTTCAAAGGTGCCTCTGAAATGCCGATGATCTCCATTTCTTTAGGACATATGGACTGGAATAAGACGGGGGCGTGGAGGGCACAACGTCCTTTTTATGAAGATAAGACACCCCCTTGCAGTGCAGCTTGTCCGGCGGGAAATGATATCGTTGCATTCATACAGAAGATAACGCAAGGAGATTTTGAAGGGGCCTGGAATTTAATCAAGGAGGAGAATCCTTTTCCGAGAATCTGTGGCAGAGTCTGTTTTCATCCCTGCGAGTCGAAATGTAATCGCGGGGACTATGATGAGCCCATTGCCATCCATGCTTTGGAGAGGTTCGTCTCAGATTTTGCATCAAATCTGAATAAGAAGATAGAAAAGGTGTCAGGAGTAAAGAAGGAGAAGATTGCCATTATAGGATCTGGACCTGCCGGGATGAGTTGTGCTTATCATCTGGCAAAGCTTCATTATGATGTCACCGTCTTTGAATCTTCATCCTCAGCAGGGGGTATGTTGAGGAGTGGGATCCCCTCGTACCGATTGCCGAAGAATGTTTTGGATAGGGAAATCTCAAATATTGAGGCATTAGGTGTGGAGATTCGAACAGGAATTTTATTTAGTGAAGATTTAAAATTAGATGGCTTAAAGGATTATCAAGCCATCTTTATCGCCACAGGAGCCCATCGAGGTAGAGGCCTTCTTATCCCTGGCGAGAAAGAAAAAGGTGTCGTTAGCGGTCTCGATCTTCTAAGAAAGATCAACTTGGGTAAGAAAGTAAAGTTAGGTGACAAGATGGCTATCATCGGGGGAGGAAATACAGCCATCGATGTGGCACGATCAATCATCCGAATGGGAAAGAAAGCGACCATTCTTTACCGTCGTTCAAAGGAGGAGATGCCTGCTTTTGAAGAGGAGATGATGGAAGCCATTGAGGAAGGGGTGAAGATAAGATATCTGGTCAACCCGATCCGTATTCAACAAAAAGAGTGCCTGAAACGTTTAGAATGTCTGCGGATGGAGCTGGGAGAGAAGGATGAGAGTGGTCGAAGAAGACCTGTCCCCATCCCCCATTCCAATTTTTTCATCGAAGCAGATAATGTGATCATCGCAGCAGGAGAGGAGATCGAAGTCTCCTTTCTCCCAAAAGGGATGGAGAGAAGGGAGGGTATCGTTCTAACACAGAGAGATGGAAGCACAGGTATAAAAGGAATCTTTGCAGGAGGAGATCTCACTTCAAACCAGCGAACGGTCGCCCATGCCATTGGTTCGGGCAAGAAGGCCGCCTTGGCCATCGATTGTTACTTAAAAGGCATGGATTCAGAAGAAGCGATCCGTCAAATTCTGATAGGAGAGGGTCCATCACTCTCGATTTTCAGACATCTCCATCCTGGAGAGAGAATGATGAATCCCCATGTCGTCACCTTTGAAGAATTGAATATGGACTACTTCGAACCTTCAAAAAGGTATACGGAATCTAAGGGGCTCGTGAAAAAAAGGATCAAAGGGTTTGAAGAGGTGACCTCCACCTTCACAGAGGGCACCGCATTAGAAGAAGCGGAAAGATGTTTCAGTTGCGGGACCTGTAATGAATGTGAGAATTGTTATGTCTTCTGTCCTGATGCATCCATCATCAAAACAAAACAAATTCTCTCCCATCAGGTGGATTACGATTTTTGTAAAGGCTGTGGGATCTGTTTCTCTGAATGTCCCCGAGGGGTCATTTCTTTAAAGGAGGAAGCGAGATGAGAAAGGTCATCACAGGAAATCAAGCGGTGGCCTATGGGGTGATATTGAGCCGTGTTGATCTCATCTCTGCCTATCCCATCACTCCGCAAACAACGATCGTTGAAGAACTATCAGAGCTCATTGCAAGCGGTCGCTTGAACACCCGATTTTTAAAAGTGGAATCTGAGCATTCTGCCATGGCTGCACTGATCGGAGCCTCCACCGGTGGGGTGAGATGCTTCACGGCGACCTCCTCTCATGGATTGGCCTATATGCATGAGATGCTCCATTGGGCCTCTGGTGCCCGTCTCCCTATCGTGTTGGTGAATGTGAATCGTGCCATCGGCCCGCCATGGAATATCTGGAGTGATCAGAGTGACTCCCTTTCTCAACGGGATACGGGATGGATTCAACTCTATTGCGAAAATAATCAAGAAGTTCTCGATACCATCCTCCAGGCTTATCGAATTGCAGAATCGGTCAAGCTTCCTGTGATGGTTGTCCTCGATGCCTTTGTCCTCTCCCATACCTCCGAGCCCGTAGAAATTCCCACGATGGAGGAGGTTGACCAATTCTTACCGCCCTACACCCCGGAATATACCATCGATATTCAGGAACCTAAGGCTTTTTCAATGATCGCTACACCGGAACATTTTTTAGAGTTTCGATACAAAATTCAAAAAGCGATGGAACAGGTTCCCGAGATCGCCAAAAAGGTGGACAATGAATTCAAATCCCGATTTGGTCGCGGTTACGGTGCTATTGAAAGATATGGAAAAGAGGAAGCCGAAATTCTTCTGATGACCTCTGGTACGGTGACAAGCACCTCAAGGACCGTCATCCAGAGACTGATTGAGAAAGGAGTCAGCGTCGCCGGAATAAAGATTAAGAGATTTCGACCCTTCCCAATTGAAGAAATTTATGGGGAAATCAAAGGAGCAAAGAAGTTGGCAATCATTGATAGAAATCTCTCGGCGGGAGTGGGAGGCATCTTTGCTCAGGAATTGAGGGCCTCTTTATACCCTAGAGAGGAGAGGCCTAAGGTCTTTGGTTTCATCTCGGGATTGGGTGGAAGGGACATCATTCCGGAACTCATTGAAGAAGCGATCCAATACACGGTGGAACATCCCCGGCCCGAAGAAGAGATTTTGTGGTTGGGCCTCAAGCGATAAACATCATTGCAAAATGGGAATTTTAAATTGCAAATTTCAAAGTTTTTAAGACCCTTTGTTTTAAATTTGCATTTTTCATTTTGCATTTTACAATTTTCAATGATGTGAGGGAAAGATGAAAAAAATAGAAGTACCTGATACGGAGAATCTTGGCCATGGCCATCTCGCCTGTGCTGGATGTGGAGCAGCCGTTAGCATGCGGCTCACCCTTAAGGCCCTCGGTGAAAAAACGGTAATGGTCATCCCTGCTTCTTGCTGGTCCATCATTCCAGGGTTTTGGCCCTATTCGAGTGTCCGAATTCCAATCGTTCATGCCGGGTTTGTCACAGGCGGAGCAACCGCCTCGGGGGTCAGAGCCGCTTTAGATATTCGGGGTGATCATGAAGCTGTGGTAGCGGTATGGGCTGGAGATGGTGGAACCTTTGATATCGGACTCCAAGCCCTCTCCGGTGCTGCAGAAAGAAATGAAGATTTTATTTACATCTGTAACGACAACGAAGGGTACATGAATACAGGCACTCAACAGAGTTCCGCCACACCCATGTTCGCTTGGACAACGACCACTCCAGTCATGAGGCCCAAAGAAAACCCGAAGAAAGATATCATGGCCATCATGGCCGATCATTATATCCCTTATGCAGCAACGGCTACGATTGCTTACCCAGAAGACTTATTAAGAAAGATTGAGAAGGCAAAGAGAATCCGGGGAACCCGATTCATCCATCTTCTCTCTCCCTGTCCTCCGGGTTGGAGGATTCCTTCAGAACTCACCATCAAGATTTCAAGGCTTGCTGTCCGGTCAAGAATCTTTCCTCTTTATGAAATCGAGAATGGGATATCCTACACCCTCCAAGAGGAATCTCATGTTGTTCCCGTAAAAGAGTATTTAAAACTTCAGGGCCGGTTCAGCCACTTGACCGATTCACAAATTGAAGTGATTCAAGAAAACGTGAGGAGAACTTGGGAGAGGCTGATAAAAAGGGCTGAGGCCTAAAATTTAAATGAAGCAATCGGATCAGGAATTTCAGAGGGCTCAGATTTTAAGAGCTCTTCTATTTTTCTTTTAATCTCGTCTCTTATCCGTCGAAATACCACTAATCTCTCTTCAATGCTTCCAATAGCCGCAGCGGGGTCTTCAAGAGGCCAATGCAACCGTTTGCCTTGGCCTGAAAAAGTAGGGCAGAATTGGGCCGCATGGTCACAGAGGGTGATGATATAATCAAATTTTTCATTGATGAATGGGTCCATGGATTTTGAGGTTTGCTGAGAGATATCGATTCCGATCTCCTCCATCACCCGAATGGCTAAGGGATGGACATAGGATGGTAAAATCCCTCCGCTCTGAGCCTGCCACTGCCCAGAGCCGAGAGTATTCAACAAACCCTCAGCCATCTGACTGCGGACAGAGTTTCCCGTGCAGATAAAAAAGACCTTTTTAACACCTATCATCTTTTACCTTTTCTTCGGCCGGATCTTTGGAGGGTAGGAGGCTTCGATGATACTTTTCATTCCTCCCCGGACATTAAATTCACCCGTGACAAACGCCTGTATAGGTTTGGAGACCTTAACAAAATCTCTGAGGATTCGGTTCACTGCATTTTCGTAGAAGATCCCTAAGTTCCGGTAGGCGAGGATGTAAATCTTTAGAGATTTTACTGATCGGGGGCAGACAGAGGTGAACTCTGGAATGGAAATTGTAATCTCGTAGTTTTTGAACTGATTTTTAAAACATTCGAGTTTTGGAAGTGACGTATCAATCCCCGAACGGGCATGTTTTTCTGTGTATTCTGCCATAAGCTCTCTTTTTTGGAGCATCATAATTCAAAATATTTGAAGAATCAATAGAAAATCTTTTTATCTTAAGGAGTTCCCTCACTGTGCGGGGATGGACGATATTTGAAAAAATGCTATCCAGTGATTAGATTTGATTTTAAAGGAGATGTAAAAATGGCTAAAAAATTCTTGCGACTATTATCCAATGAAGGAGACCGAGGAGGGGAGGCGCGAACCCTTGAGGCTGTTCATCACTCAGATGACGATCTTCTCGATGCCTACTCGCGGGCCGTCATCAATGCAGCGGAGAAAGTGAGTCCATCTGTTGTGAATATTGACGTTCATAAGAGCCCAAGGATAAAACAAACAAGTCCTTTTCGCCACCCAGAGGAACTGCGTGGCAATGGTTCAGGGTTTATCTTCACGCCAGATGGTTTTATCTTAACCAATAGTCATGTCGTGCATCAGGCTGACAAGATTATGGTCTCACTGCCGGATGGACGCCGCTTTGAGGGAGATATGGTCGGAGAAGATCCAGATACGGATCTGGCGGTGGTCAGAATCAATGGGTCAAATTTTTCGGCCGCACCCTTAGGCGATTCCCAAAAAATACGGGTGGGGCAATTGGTGATTGCCATTGGGAATCCATATGGCTTTCAGTGCACCGTGACCTCAGGAGTGGTCAGCGCACTTGGCCGTTCACTCAGGTCTATATCAGGCCGTCTGATAGACAACATCATTCAAACCGACGCCGCCCTGAATCCAGGAAACTCCGGAGGACCTCTTGTCACATCTCAGGGAGATGTCATCGGGGTCAATACGGCTATGATTCTTGCTGCGCAAGGGATCTGTTTTGCCATTGGGATTAATACAGCCAAATTTGTCGCGGGGCGACTCCTTAAAGAGGGTAAGATAAGGCGAAGCTATATTGGACTCGGAGGTCAGAATGTCCCCCTTCTTCGTCGCATTGTACGATTCTATCATTTACCTGTTGAAAGTGGTATTTTAGTTGTATCCATAGAGGAGAATAGCCCCGCCCAGAGGGCAGGTCTTTCAGAGGGAGATATTATTGTTGGGTTTGATCGTCAGCCCATTGCTGGTATTGATGATTTGCACAGGATGTTAACAGAAGAGAAGGTAGGAGTGAGGACGGCGCTGACGATCCTACGGCACACAGAGAAGTTGAATCTTAACATCATTCCCGAGGAATCAAAACCCAGAGAAAATGGATAGAACATCAAAGATAGCCGGAGAAGTGGAATTGCATATCAGTGCCGAGAAGGATACAAAGCTACTTTTTGTAGATGTTCTTCTGTGATTTATAATTTTATGGACACCTCCCAACCCCTTGGCTTAAAATCATATCGGGAAAGGGATGAACGGTAGTCGCCATCTTTAGGTTGCATGATTACCACTAGAGATGAGGATGTTATGAATAAAGTGACCATTGAAAAACTGCCCGATACAAAAGAAATCCTGGGAACAAAAAGGTGGGAGGAAGAAAGAGGGGAGTTCGTTCAGATTGCGTATCAGGAAGGGATATACCATTTAGCTGCTTTTGAGATCAGGAAAGGGTTCTCAAGAGGTAACCATTACCATGAAAAGAAGGAAGAAATCTTCTATGTCTTTGAAGGAAAAGTAAAAGCCTCGTTTATCGATATAGATACTTTTCAAAAGGAAGAAAGGATTCTTGAAAAAGGGGATAAAATAAGAGTGAAGCCCCGCTGTGGCCATCTCTTCTATGGATTGGAAAACACGCTTGTTATCGAATACAGTCCTCAGGTTTACGATAAAGAGGATAGCTACAAAATCAACTTAAGCTGACCCGCAAGTGCCCCGTAAGCCCCGCCTTGCAGGCAGGGTCCCTGCCTACCGGTAGGCAGGAAGGGGAACAATAAAAAATGACATTTCGTTTCCTGAAAACCCCCACTCTTTGGACAGGGAACTTCGAATGTGAACTCGTCTCCCATTTTGGAAAATAGATCATTTAATCAGATGAGAGATAAAATAATAGAGAAAATGGGATATCAAAAGAAGGGGGACTATCATGGCTGAACCTAAACGCATCACTCCAGAAGAAGTTCATCAGAATTTAAAAGCCGGCAAAGCACTTCTCGTTTGCGCTTATGAAGACGAGGCAAAATTCAAAAAGATGCACCTTCAAGGGGCGATTTCATTCAACGAATTCAAGTCCAGGCTCCCTTCCTTACAAAAGGATCAGGAGATCGTTTTCTACTGAGGCTGACCTCATGAAGGGACTGCTGCCGGTCAGGCAGCCCTATACCTCGAAAAGGGATTCCATAATGTAAAATGTCTCGCAGGTGGTGTGGAGGCATGGAAAAAAGCAGGTTACTCACTCGTCGAAGCTGAATAAGTCGTTCGTCGTATCGGTATTACCGAAAGGTGGATTCCTGCTTTCCTACCTACCACAGGCAGGCACAGGAATGACAGGAGTGATAAGAGGCATTGATAAATTGATAAGGTGGGCTATAATTGAGGAAAACAATCATCAATGAGGAGGACCTGATGCTTTCAGAAAAGATGGGAAGAAGAAAATTCATGAGGAACATGTCTTCGGCCCTTTTGGGAGTGGTGTCAAGTCCCTTTTGGAGTGGTCTTCCATTAGCCCATGCAGAAAAGAAATCCGTTCCGGAATATCGAACTCTCGGCAAGACGGGACTGAAGGTGACAGCCGTGAGTATGGGCGTGATGAATTGTAATGATCCCGCTGTGCTGCTTCGAGCCTTTGACCTGGGGATCAATTTTTATGATACCGCGGACTGTTACATGAAGGGACGTAATGAGGAGATGGTGGGTAAAGCATTCGAGGGAAAGCGACAAAAGGTATTCATTCAGACGAAGGTTCATGCTCATGATGAAAAGAAAATGCGTTCCTCTGTAGAGAGGAGCCTTCGACGATTAAGGACGGATTATATCGATGTCCTGGTATGGCATAATCACTCTTCTCCAGAAGAAGTTTCTGATCCAAAACTTTTCGAATTCATGTCGAAGATGAAAAAGGAAGGTAAAGCTCGTTTTACTGGTTTTTCCGCCCACAGCAATATGGCTTCTCTTTTGAGTGAAGCGGCAAAATCGAATTTTCATGATGTCGCTTTGGTCTCTTATAACTTCACTCATTCAAAAAAATTGAAAGAGGCTGTGGCATTGGCAGCCAAATCAGGAATAGGTATTGTGGCCATGAAGACGCAAGCAGGGGGCTACAAGAAGGAGAAGATGGGAGGCCTCAGCCCTCACCAGGCTGCCCTTAAATACATCATGATGGACCAGAATGTTTCAGCGGCCGTTCCAGGGGTGACCACGATTGAACAGATCGAGGAATGTGCGGCCGCCATGGGAGCTTCCTTTTCAAAAGGGAATTTAAATGAACTGAAACAATATCAATCTTTCCTCCAGGGAAAAATTTGTACGATGTGCGGGGGGTGTATCGGGGAATGTCCTTACGGGGTGTTTCGTAGTGATCTGTTAAGGGTCGTCATGTATCACGAGGGATATCAAAACGATGGACTTGTCGAAGAGGCTATGGAGAAAACACANTTGTTACAAAATATCAAACTCTGTTCNGGGTGCCCGTCCTGTTCCGTCGTTTGCAGGAGAGGGCTTGACATGAAAGCACAGATAAAGTTGGCTCAAGANTTTATAGNTNGGAGTTCGGAGTCGATAGTTCCNGGTTAATATTAAAAGTNTAGACGTAGGGGAGTTCCTCTGCGGACTCCATTAATAAATAATCCCTACAATGGGCGGCCACTGAGGGCCACCCCTACAAACCTTTGTGAATAATAAAATAGCAATCACCCTCTCTGTTTTCGTATTGATAGTTACTTGTTGGGGTGTGTCTTCAGCAGCGACCCCTTTAGATTCGCTCATCCCAAGAAGAGACATTCCAAAAGAATGGACCCTGATCCAAGGTCCTCAAACCTATAACAAGAAGACCCTCTTTGAGCATATTAACGGTCAGGCAGAACTCTTTTTAAAATACGGATTTCAAAAGTCGGTTTTTGCAATTTATCAAAGCAAGAAGAGCCGTGAAAATCAGATCGAAATAGATATTTATGATATGGGAAATGTGCTTCAAGCCTTTGGGGTCTTCTCGAGGTTCAGAAATGAAGACCGCCCCGGAGGATTTGGGTTAGATTCTTACCTTGATGATCATTCTGCTTTCTTTTACATAGGCAAGTATTTTGTTATGGTCTATGCCACAGAATCAAATCCTGATCTCATGAGCCAATTTTCTAAGCTCATCGCATTAAAGATATCGGACCCTTCACCTCCTCCCAAAGAGATTAGTTACTTTCCCAGGAATGGACTCAAACCAGGTTCGATCCAATACTTTTCAGAAGGCCTTTTAGGACATCAATTTTTTAAAAGGGGGTTCCAGGGAAGTTACATGGAAGGAGAAAAAGAATTTCATCTTTTCTTAGCCATTTTTAAGGATTCTCAGGAAGCAATGAACGCCCTAAAGTTTTACAAAGATGATCTTTCCAAAAAAGGAAAGGTTTCTTCAGAAAGTTTAATTCAAGTTGGAAACAGTGCTTTGAAGGGGGAGGACCCCTATCAGGGGAAGGTCATTGTCCTTCAGAAAGGGTTTTATCTTCTGGGTGTGGCCGGTTTTGAAAAAGAAGAGGTTGGCGAAAATCGTTTGGCTGAATTTATGAAAAACGTGAAATAGGGTACCGGGAAAAAATTCCGTTCCGGTGATACCGGAACGCTACACATTCATTTTCTCCCCCTCTCCCGATCTCCCCAACTCCCCATCTTGTTTTTCTATGGGAAGTTTAATGCGGAAGGTAGATCCCTTTCCCTCCTCACTCTTCACATCAATGTCACCATTGTGGCTTTGGATGATTCCATAACTGATCGCCAATCCCAACCCTGTTCCTTTACCCGTCTCTTTGGTAGTGAAGAAGGGGGCGAAGAGCTTTGAAAGATGTTCCTTCGACATCCCACATCCGGTATCGGTGAAAGAGACCTCAGCAATCCCATCCTTTAAATTTGTTTTAATCGTCAGGATTCCTCCATCCCCTGTCATGGCATCGGCAGCGTTAATGATGATGTTCATGAACACCTGCTGAATCTGGTCAGCGTCGATGAAAAGCAATGGCATATCAGTTTTAAATTCTTTATTAATTTTAATGTTCTGGAAACGGGCTTGATTCTCAACAAGGGAGACCGTTTGGTTAATGATGGTGTGGATATCCCACTCTTTCTTATCCGGTTTTCTCTGCCGGGCAAAATCCAAGAGTCCCCTCACAATGTTTCGGCATCGAGTGGTTTGTTGGACAATGTTCTCTAAATCCTTTTTCCAAGGATGGTTTTCATCTACTTTTTTCAGCATCAGGGAACTGAAGGTGAGAACTCCGGTGAGAGGGTTATTGATCTCGTGAGCCACCCCCGCTGCCAGTTCGCCCAAAGCAACCATTTTACCCGCACGAATGAGTTGATCCTGAACCTGCTGAAGTTCCTGAGTTCTTTCCTGAACCCGGTGCTCAAGGGTTTGAGTCCATTCTTCAATGGCATCACGAGACCGCTTCAGTTCCGAAATCATGTTGTTAAAGGATTCAGAAAGTTCTCCGAGTTCATCATGAGTTCGGATGGAAACAGCCTGATCCAGATTTCCATGAGCTGCCGTCTTGGTAGCTGCCAAGAGTTTATCAATGGGCCGGTTCACAAATCGGGTGAGGAGTAAACTCAACATAAAACTGAGGATGACAATGCTGACAATTCCTGAGATCGTCATCCGGGTGTAAATCTGAGCCCTTTCCTTTTCAAAATCTTCGAGGCTGATCGTCGTGTCCAAGACCCCAAGGACATTTGTCGTTTTAGGATGGCAGGGATAACAGGAGGATTCATTGTAAATTGGATTGATCAATCCCAGAAGACTTCCCTTTTCCGTATCATAGATGCGGGTTTTGCTATCGGATGGGAGACGGACCTTTGCCTCTCCTTCCTTATGACATTCATAGCAGGCCTCTGCCTTTTTATCGACCACTGTTCCGACCTTGGTCTTATCAGAGGAGACCGTAATTTCGCCCTGTTTATTAAAAATTCTTACCTCCACAATGCCTTTTCTCTGGGCCACGTCATCAATGATTCTCTGATATTCGTCTCTTCGATCTTTGATCATGGCATTGCGAATGCTCAATCGGATGGTTTCGCTGAGGTTAAAGGCTTCCTCTTCAGTTTTGAAGCGAATCTGTCGGGAAAGAGAAAGGATATTCAGGGTGAGGAAGACCCCTTCAATCACCACGACGGCAATGATGACACTGAGAAGAATCTTAGCCTTTAAACTCCTTAAAACCATGTCCTTTCCTTACAAAAAAATATTTTACCATTTTAATAATATGAGTTAAAGGGATTAATGCCACCCCCTCAATTGATAATACTCCTTCAACATAAACTGGAGGTCTTCAGGATGGATTGTTTTCTCCGTTCCTTGGAGAA
>PDVH01000383.1_pt1 | contig 11206 bp, 10 predicted proteins | sample 1369781 | NCBI WGS metagenome assembly PDVH01 (sample SAMN07795378, study PRJNA414565) | Alkali sediment metagenome, whole genome shotgun sequencing project. | isolation source: glacial lake sediment | place: Bosnia and Herzegovina: Donje Bare Lake | collected 2016-06
GCATACGGGGTGCTTTCGCTTCTCCGGAGACGAGATCTGGCTGAATACAGGGAAAGGGGCCTGTCCGTTTCACTACAGCATGCGACCATTGTTATGGCAACCTATGGTATGCTCGGTGCTGTACTCGCAGCTCTTTCGGTAAGCTTCATGGTTATTCTCACCGGTATTCCTCCGAACAATCCGGTCATCATTGGCGCCTGGCTGCTCTGTGCGATCTGTATCTACCTTTCTGTTTCATCGTTCGCCCTTTCCTACGGTATTCTGAAATCCGAACCCTGCCCTACAATCACCACCATTCACGGTATCTTGGCTGCACTTGCGATACCGGTCTTTGCACTCTTTATGATCTATGCTCCTGACCGGCGGGAGGCAGCGCTTTTTGCATTCATTTTTGTGCTGGCGGCCTCGGCTTTGATTCCCCTCTGGGAGTACAGGAAACAATTTCAGGGAGGGTTAAACCCACCGGCAATTACAGACAGTGCGAAACCGCTTCCGGCTGCCGGCACGATACCGGTTGTCAGCCGACCGGTCAGCACGACCAAGATCCCCGAGCAGAGTGATGCCCATCAAGCTCCCGTTGAACAGAAATCCTACTTCCCCCGTGAACTGGAGAACAAGTACTACGATATTGTCCATGTGGGCAGGGGTGGGATCGCATGGGTGTATGCAGCGAAGAGGAAGTCTGATGGTAAGAAGGTGGCAGTCAAGATCCCGATCAGCTTCGATGAGATGACAGGCAAGTCATTCTTAAATGAGATCAAGGCATGGGAAATGCTCCGTCACCCCAATATCGTTGAGGTATCTGCAGTGAACATCCTCCCCGTCCCCTATGTTGAGATGGAGTATGTCCCCGATTCACTCGAAATGATCGCAAAACCCATCCCTGTCTGGAAGGCGGTATATATCGTCCGCGGGATCGCCGATGCCCTGCGCTATGCCCATTCACTCGGGATTATCCATCGTGATATAAAACCGCACAATATTCTCGTGACTGAAGACCTGACCCCGAAGATTACCGACTGGGGGATGAGTAAAGTGCTTTCTGCGGACATAAAGAAATCGAGTATCGCCGGGTTCTCGCTCTCTTACGCAGCGCCCGAGCAGGTTTCGCCCGCGGAGTTTGGCAGGACAGATGTGCACACCGATATCTACCAGCTGGGTGTTGTATTCTACGAACTGGTTACGGGATCGATCCCCTTTGGCGGCGAGAGCATCATGGAGGTAGGAAACGCGATCCTGCGCGAATTACCAATCCCGCCGTCAGAGTATAACCATGAGGCAGCGGCAGTGGACCGAATCATTTTACGGTGCTTAAAAAAGGATCCGGCAGAACGGTACCAGTCAGCCGGCGAACTTCTCGATGCGCTTTCCGGTTATCTTGATGAGGATGAGCCATGAGCACTCAACCCTGTTGCCTGCGCGGGAAATGCTGATGCCGGAAGAAGACCGGCGGTATGAAAGAGCACCCTGCGCCCACTGCGGAGGGATCGGGTGCTGCTACTGCGATCGTTCGGGATGTGTGCTCGTCTCCGCGCCAAAACGGATCTGCGTCCACTGCGAGGGAATCGGGTGTATCTACTGCGGGTTCACCGGCTGGGCGGGTGTAAAGGGGAAGTATGATTGAAGTAACTTCCCGATTATGTCTCATCTCATCCAGTGCTTCCAAGGGCACTCCCCCCCGCTTATCCTGCAGATGATGAGGATAATGATCACGATCCCGGTAATAACAAATCCACTCACTGCAAGTAGCGGGATACTACCTATGCCAGTAGTATCGGGTACGATACGCCAGTCCGGAACGTCTGCATTTGCTGCGATCCTGAAAACCAGCGCAGCAGACAGAAGGGATGGGATAACAAACCTGCAGGCATTCAGGATGACGCTGTGTATGATGCCAATCCCGTAAAGCTCCTGTTGTACCTTCTCCCCGCCCGAATACCATGCAAGGATAATTGACGTGATCAGTGCAGTGAGGATCAGTCCGATCGTCCCGAAGATCTCATCCATAATGTCAAGAATCCTTATCCCCGCAACAGAGAGATCTGCGGTACTATAACTGAGAGCAGCCGGCATCCCTACAAGAACGATGAAGAGGCAGAGAGCAGCACAGACCTGTCTTCGTGAAAAGCGGGTGGCAGTCATCAGCGCCGCGACATCGACCTCGAGGATCGACATTGCGGAAGTGAGGGCAGCGATAAAGAGCAGGGAGAAGAACGCGATTGCGATGAGCTGGCCATACGGCATGACAAGAAATGCCTGCGGTAGCGTAACAAAGGCAAGTTCTGCCCCCATGGATGGTGAAAGCCCGTAGGAAAAAACAATAGGAAAAATAACAAGGCCTGCCAGGACCGAAGCAGAGATATCGAAGACCATGATGATTATTGCCGACCTGAAAAGGTCGATCTCTTTTCCGATATATGCCCCATACGTGATCAGGATCCCCTGCCCGACTGATAGCGAAAAGAATGACTGGCCAAGCGCCGCGCTCCAGACCACCGGGTTGAAAAGGACTGAAAAATCGGGAGAGAGGAAATACCTGATACCGGTATAAAAGCCTGGCAGCGTTGATGCAAACAATGCCATGACGGCAAGGATGACAAAGATGAACGGGATGAGGACCGATGAAACCCGCTCAATGCCCGCCCGGACACCCAACGAGACGATTGCGCTGGTCAGGACTGTACTGATGATAAAGAAGGCAAGCGGCTCATACGCAGCTGAAAAGAAGACAAACGCAAGGGTCCAGCCGGTGATTACGAGGTAATAACAGAGGATAAAAAAGACAATAGTGCAGATAAGCCAGCCGAACCTGTTCCCGCCACGCACTGCAGATGAAAAAACACTCACAACATCACCCCTGACTGCACGGCCGGCAGCCATTTCGAGAGCCATGAGCGGAAGGGCACAGAAAATACAAGCGGAAAGGTAGGGGATGAGGTACGCGCCCCCGCCATTCTGACCGACAACAGCCGAGAACCGCCAGATGTTGCCAATCCCGACAGCAGATCCAATTGCTGCAAGGATGAATCCGGTTTTTGATGACCACTGTTCCATCAGTCTTTCCTTATTCCCCCTCTGGAATCATCCGGCAGTAAACTGCCTTGCTTGTTTCAGGCAGGCCGGGTGAATTTCCCCTCAACTCTTTCCGGTATCATGATCTCCTCAAACCGTTTTGCAAAGTACCGGTCGGTCATGCCCGCGATATAATCCCGGACAAGCTCCGCGCCGGTTGCAGTGGAGCGGTACCGTTCACTGATCCAGTCAGTATCGAGGAAATCGGTATAGATCCGTGAGGATGTACGGTGAGCGGCAAGATCGGCAAGATAGGTCTCAAAGAGCGATCCGTACATGATCTCGATCTTCGGGCGTTCTGATGTCAGCTTCGGGTTGTCGTAGATATACCTGCGAGAAAACTCGCGGAGCCGGACAAGTGCCCGTTCAACATCGGGACTGTACGAGATGTAACCCTGATCCTCGCAGTCGCTGTATTCGAGCAGGTCGTAGATCAGGGTGTTGATGATCTCGCTGTTGGTATCGCCCAGCACCTCGCGGCATTCGGCGGGGATGGGGGTGGTTGTGTCCAGCAGCCCGACTTCCCGGGCGTCCTGCAGATCCCTTCCTATATACGCGATGGTGTCTGCAAATTTTACGACACATCCTTCGAGAGTCATGGGGGGCCGGGTGCGCCTGCCCTCACTATTATCCTGCACCTTCTTATCAAACAGAGCCCAGCTTCCACACGGCTCCGTTGCTATCCGTACGTCATCCGCTTCACCGTTGTGGCAGAGGATCCCGTCCAGCACCTGCATGGTGAGATCGCAGTCTTCGATCCGGTCAAGAAACTGCACACTCTGGACGTTGTGGTAAAACCTGCCGATCCCATGGCGCTCACAGAGACGGGAGAGGCAGCTCTCGCCGAAATGCCCGTAGGGGATGTGCCCGATGTCATGCCCGAGAGCGATCGCTTCAATCAGATCTTCGTTTAACCTGAAGGAACGCCCGATGGTGCGGGCGATCTTGGACACGAGCTGGACGTGGATCACGCGGTGGGTGATGTGGTCATTTTCCACGAGGTAAAATACCTGCGTTTTGTCGATGTACCGGGTGTACGCCCGTGTATGGATAATCCGGTCCGCATCCCTAGAATAGGGAGTCCGGATATCTTCGGCTTTCCGGTCATACCGGCGTATGGCATCGGCACTTGTTGCAGCCAGAGGCGAGAAGAGTGATTCGCGCTTTCCGGTATAGGTTCGGATCAAGGATTCGAAGCCAGTGTCCGGAGGACGACCGTTGTCGCGGGGGCGGGGCATCGTTACGGTGATTCTGCCGTATAAGATATTAAGGGTGACGAACAGGGAACAACACGGGGCACTCCGTCTTTTTCATGGTACTTTCCTTTAAACATAAAGCCATACTCGCATGGGATTGAATGTATACCTGACAGCCGGGCCGGGTCTGACAATAAAGACGTACCCTGAAATCGTGATATAAAACAAACGGACAAGACACATAGAGTGCACATGCTGTTACCATATGAAGGATCGTGACAGCGTACCCTGCTGGAGGATGTGCATCCTTATGGAATGCCCCAATCTCCATTGCATGACTGATACATCTTTATGGTCTTCCGGACAGAACTGATGAGAGTACATGTATTGATTTTTTTGGAGCAAAGACATGGCAAAGAAACTCGCCAGTACTACCCCAACAAAAGAGCCAACAAAAGAGGAGTGCGCTCATGAATGTAATGGATGCCCGAGCGCAAGCAACTGCTCAGAGGCACAAAGTGCCAGCGGTCTTCCCCCAAAGGCAAATATCGATGTCAAACATGTGGTGCTTGTCCTGTCCGGCAAGGGCGGTGTCGGCAAGTCAACCGTTTCCGTGAACCTCGCATTTGCACTTGCCAACCACGGGTATCACGTCGGTTTGTTAGACCTTGACATGCACGGACCAAACATCCCCAAGATGCTGGGTATTGAGGACCAGAAGTTTGCCATGATGGGAAACAAGATCGAACCGGTGCATGTCACAGGGACGCTCTCGGTCGTCTCGATCGCGTTCGTACTCCCTGACACCAGCACCCCGCTCATCTGGCGGGGGCCGATGAAGATGGCGGCGATCCAGCAGTTCCTTGAAGATGTAAACTGGGGCGCACTCGATTACATTGTAGTCGATCTTCCACCCGGCACCGGTGACGAGGCGCTCACGATCGCCCAGCTTGCCCCCAATGTGAAAGGGGCGGTGGTTGTCACGACCCCTCAGGATGTTGCAACGCTCGACGCCCGGAAATCCATTAAGTTTGTCGAGAAGCTCGGGCTCCCCGTCCTGGGAGTCATCGAGAACATGAGCGGGATGCTCTGTCCCCACTGCGGACAGGAGATCGACCTGTTCGGCAAAGGCGGGGGAAAGAAGATCGCAGAGGAGATGAATGTCCCCTACCTCGGCGCCATTCCCATTGATATCGAAATGCGCAAAGCCGGCGATGAAGGAAGACCGTTCATCATTCGGCGCGGAGGAGAAAGCGCGAGCTGGGCAAGCGTTGACGCTGTTATGGAAGCACTGATAAAAGAGGTCGAGGGCTAACAAATGGACTACATGCGGGTTCTCTGCGGCAGGGAAAAGCCACTGGCTGTCTACAAAGGGGTGATATCCAGCCTTGAAAACCCGATGGTATTCCCCGATCTGGTCGAGCCAATCTACCGGGAGGCGATGAACCTTGATGATGATACGCTCGACCGGTTCCGGTTTGCACTGGTACGTCTGCAGCTGTATGCCGATATCCACCGCAATGAGGATCTGGAGAAGGCAATGCAGATCAAGTATATTGCGCAGGTGCTCGAAAAGGTGGTATTCGGGACGCTTATCATGGAGCGCGAGGAGTTTGCCGCTGACTGAACCGGTGTTGTGCGGGAACCCTGCGGGTTGACCGTGGATTGTTCCACGGTTGCGACTGAACAATGTGGACGGGTGATATGTATAAGTGCCGACCCGTTCAATAATCTTATACCGGTTATCAGAACATTTAGAAACGTTCTTGAATCAATCAACACCAAATCTTTTGGACACATCACCATCATGCAATCAATGGAGCTTCTATGACGTCACGCATGCACGCCCCGCACACAACGTGCCCCGGGTGTCACGAAGAAGTTTTTCTGGATGAACTCGTAAGTGGCAAGTGCCCGCTCTGCGGCTGTTCACTTGAGGAGTTTGAAGAGTCATTCAGCGAGCTGGACGGGATCATTGAGCGGTCCGATCTCTCCTGGCTCATCTTCAACTACTTTGTTTTCAAGCAGTTCGTGGATCTCGGTGTCCCCCCTCAGCAGATCATGGAGTTTGTCACCGGCTACGAGGATAATGCGGATAAATCGGTTGAAGAGTGGACAAAGACCGCATTTGCGCTCGAACTTCCGTGCGCGAAGTGCGGGACGTATTTTATGTCCGGTGGAAAGAAGGTTATTGAAGGCGACATGCGCCGGACGCAGGTCGTTTTAACGTACGTCTGTGGCAGGTGCCATAATAAAAAGGCTGAATAATCAGGATATCATCCATTCTTTCATTAATCCTCAGAAATTTTTTACTCTGTAGAACTGCTTGAAAATTATCTTTTAACTGTCCTTGTGATTGGGTAACTGCCTGCCCCCCTCCTGCTTACATATCTGAGTATGGCAGTCATGTAAAAAAGGGTACGAAAAGACCGGATAAAATGAGGTTTTCTCCGGAGCTGAATATTATTAATATGCCCGGCCAATCAATGTCGCTTTCCCCGGCTTCCCGCAGATGATGCACGCTCCGCCGGCATCTGAAACATATCGTGAACGCGCTTCCGTGCCGAGGATGCTCGAATTCGACTTCTCCTCGATCGGGTCCCCGCATGCACGGTACCCGCACCACGGGACGACGGCAACTTTCCCGTCATTCAGCGCTGCGGTGAGCGCATCAATTGAACTTGCCGGGCACAGGCTGTTCTTCATATGCTCTTCGGCCTTTGCTTTCAGCAAGCACCCGGTTCACACCATCAGCAATGCCGGCTCGATCTAGCGGGACTTTCTCGCCCAGCCGGGTGACGGCCATCACCTTGCCGACGTCGATGTCCCGCGGCCCCAGTTCGCGCCGGAGCGGGACACCTCTAAGTTCCCACCAGTAATACTTTGCACCTGGACGCATTTCACGGGCGTCCATCCTTGTCCGGAACCCGGCCGACTTCAGTTCCTCCTCCAGCTTTTGCGCAGATGCGAGCACGTCTTCGTGCCGTTTCCCGATCATGATGGGCACGATTACGATCTGGATCGTGGCAACGGCAGGGGGAAGGATCAGACCTTTGTTATCCCCGTGGACGCCGATGAGGGCTGCGATGCACCGCTCCGAGATCCCGTAACAGGTCTGGTTTGCCAGCTGCTGTTCCCCCTTCGCGTCCTCGTAGTTGATGGAAAACGTCTTCGAGAAATGGGTGCCGAGGTGGTGCACCGTGCCGATCTGGAGGGTCTTCCCGTTCGGCATGATGGTGTCAACTGCGATCGTGTAATCGGCACCAGGGAACTTGTCCCAGTCGGGACGCTTCGAGATGATTATGGGGATGCACAGTGATTCGTAGAACTCGCGGGTCAGCGCAATCTCGGACTCAACCTGCGATTCAGCCTCGTCCCATGTCGCGTGCACTGTGTGCGAATCCATGAATGAAGTGATCTCCCGCGCCCGGATCATCGGCCGGGTCTGCTTTGTCTCGTGCCGGAACGTGTTGACGATCTGGTAAATCTTCAGGGGAAGATCAGCGTGGGAGCGAACCCAGAGGGCGTACATCGGGTAAATCGCGGTCTCGCTCGTCGGGCGGAGGGCGAGCCTGACCTCAAGGGGCGTCGTACCGCCATGCGTCACCCAGTATACCTCGTTCTCGAACCCCTTGATATGCTCCGCTTCCTTCATGAACTCCTGTTCGGGAATCAGCAGAGGGAAGAGCGCTTCCTGGTGGTCGCGATCGAGTAGGTCGCGGAGGTGCTGGTACACATGTTTTCTCAATGCAAACCCGTAAGGGTACCAGACATAAATCCCCTTGACCGGGTAGCGGACGTCCATGATCTCAGCACGCCAGAGAATGTCATTGTACCATTCGGAAAACTGGTGTTTTTCAGGCAGGGCGCCCGCATCGTCGTCCATGAATAACCCTAAACCACCAATTGTATGACCTGAGGCGTAATAAAAGCCTCGACTAGCGCAGCAACGGTAATCAAGGGCAGGACAAGCACTACAAAGGAACGGGAGAGATGTTTTGCCTGCGCTGCTGCGTCACCATTACCATAATACTCGTTGACAAGCGACTGGGCAAGCAGGATTCCCAGTGCACCGGCAATTACGAAGCCGGGGATCTCGAAAATGCCGTGCGGGAGGATAGCAGCGGCGACGAAGAGACTGCTGTGCTGTCTATGTACTAGCTCCATGATGGCGCCGATCACGATGCCGTTTAAGCTCATGATGAAAATCGTGAGGATGCCGAACGATGCGCCTCCCAGGAAGAGCAGAATGCAGGCTTCAAGGTTGTTGGAAAAGATCTTGAGCCCGATATCCAGCGAGCTGCCTCCCATGATCTGGCCGGCGACCTCTTTTTCAAACAACCGCATGAACTGCTGGCCGATCTCCGGGTGCTGTGCAGTCCCAACCCAGCCAATCAACAGTGTTGAAAAAAAGAGCAGGAAGGTGACGATGACCGCATCTTTCAGTCCGTCTTCAGACATAGAGCACCATCCGCACCATGTCCCGGATCCCCGGGGCAAGTCCCACAACGATCATCGCCAGCAGGACAAGGTGCCAGAAAGCAGGATTTGCCTCTTTCCGGTAGAGTTCCATGATATATATTCCGGGGAACAAGACAATAAGTTTTAGCGGGAACATCACAAAAGCCGTACCTGTCCACGCGATCAGACCTGAGCCAACGACGTGCTGCTCAATGTACGCGAGGGGGTGCAGGTCAATCCCATAACTTGTGGCACCTGCATCCAGCATATGGCCGAAGATCAGCGTGATATAGAGTGGGTGAGTGGCATAAGCCCATGAGCAGGCATATCGCATGCAGGCAATGACCGCACAGCTGGCAAGGAGGGCGATTAGCAGGATCATGCCAAATATGCCGGCGTCAACCATGGAGTTGTTGATCCCCCACGAGAGCAGCACAAGCGAGGTTACCATGACCGAGATAAGGCCCGCGAATGCATAGAACGACAAAATATTTTTTGTCAGTCCCTGCTGTGTGAGGTACCGTGAAAGGAACAGCAGGCCAATCGTGTAAAAAAACAATACAAAGTAGATCAGCGGAGTGACCAGCAGGAACTGGATATCGCCCTTAATCATTCCTGTGTCCTGAACAACCCTCAGGACACCTCCCAGCACAACATAGGGAAGCGTGGCAATGATAAATCCCGTATCGATCTTAAAACCGGATTCGCTTAACCACGTGGATTTCGACAACCAGCGGTACAATAGATATACACCGGCAACAAGAATGACCGCATATGTCAGGGTGTCAACGACGTTATACGGCTGGCTGTACCGTATGGGATCGATGTAGTATTTGTAGATGAACTCACTAATCATTTCTGATCTCAATGAGCGCAGAACCTATAAAATTACTCAAATCAAAACCGTTCGACAAATCGCGGTGGATGCAGCTTCCCCGCGATGTGGTGATCGGTCACGATGTGCTCCCCCAGATCCCCGCTGTCTGTGAGGACCTCAATTTCGGCAGTTCTGCACTTATTATTTCAGGAAAAAGTACCATGGATCTGGCGGGAGACCGCGTACGGGGCTTTTTAGATGATCGGTATGATGTCAGGATATTTACCGCTGAGACAATTTCACCCTCGGTGATCAGAGAGGGAGAGGCAGCGGCAGAATCTGTTGACTTTGTGGTCGGGGTTGGTGGCGGAAGGGTAATCGATACCGCAAAGATCGTCTCATATAATACCGACATCCAGTTCATCTCTGTCCCCACGGCTGCCTCCCATGACGGGATCGCCTCTGCCCGCGCCTCGGTCCCCACTCTCGAGGGGCATGCATCGCTTGAAGCCCATCCGCCGATTGCGATCGTCGCTGACACCGGCATTATCGCCGCCGCCCCGCACCGGCTTCTCGCGGCCGGGTGTGCGGACATCATCTCCAACTATACGGCCATCCTCGACTGGGAGCTTGCCCACAGGGTCAAAGGAGAACCGATGAGCGAATACGCAATGGCTCTCTCAAAGATGACAGCCGAGATCCTCATGAAGAACGCACATGTCATCAAGCCGCACACGGAGCAGTCTGCATGGTTTGTGACAAAAGCCCTCGTGTCGAGCGGTGTTGCGATGAGCATTGCAGGCTCCTCGCGACCCGGCAGCGGGGGCGAACATAAGTTCTCCCATGCACTTGACCGGCTTGCCCCCGGAAAGGCGCTGCATGGTGAGAGCTGCGGGATCGGGACGATCATCACGATGTACCTGCACGGCGGCGACTGGCAGGGGATCCGTGCGTCCCTGAAAACGATCGGTGCCCCGGTAACACCTGCCGAGCTCGGGATTGATGATGGGACGGCAGTTGAAGCGCTCCTGCTGGCAAAAACAATCCGCCCGGAACGCTTTACAATCCTTGATATGGGACTCACAAGGGAGTCCGCAGAAAAACTGATCCGGATGCTCTACAAGGACTGATGTATCATGGCGGAAGCAAAAACCAAGGTTACGCTGATTGGCACGGTGCATGCCCGGCAGGGTGTCGAGTTTGTGTACGAGGGGGACGTGGCAGCCTGTGATAGCTGCAAGGTAAAAAAGGCGTGCCATAATCTGCAGAAAGGCAGAAAATACCGGATAATCACCGTCCGGACCACGCACCATGAATGCAGCGTGCACCTGAACGGGGCCACGGCTGTTGAGGTATCCGAAGCACCGGTCACTGCGCTGATCGGTGCTGACATGGCGATTGCCAACTCAAGGATCAGGTTTGACGTTTCCTGCAACAAGGCGGAATGCAAAAGCTTCTCACTCTGCCACCCCGACGGGATTGTGGAAGGCGAAAAATACATTGTAATCGATGTGCTCGGGAACGCCCCGGACATCTGCTTCAAGGGGCGGGCGCTCAAGCTGGTTGAACTGCGGGGCGTATAAGTTCCCGTCCTCTATTCAGGGTTCTGCGGCATCTGCAAGCTCGTGTGCCATGATCAGGATTCCGGCATATCCGTCCA
>PDVH01000384.1_pt1 | contig 11169 bp, 17 predicted proteins | sample 1369781 | NCBI WGS metagenome assembly PDVH01 (sample SAMN07795378, study PRJNA414565) | Alkali sediment metagenome, whole genome shotgun sequencing project. | isolation source: glacial lake sediment | place: Bosnia and Herzegovina: Donje Bare Lake | collected 2016-06
TTCGAAGGGAGTATCTGATCACATGTTGGGGTTGACCTGTTATCTGTGAAAGTCTGATGATGCCGATGGGGCCATGGTCACGGACGGTCTTTAAAATGTCGATATGTCTGATGAGAAGATCGAGTTCTTTCTCTGCGACATTGGTTATTGAATTTTTATCTCGTTGTTTCTCCATTACGCCCAAACCTCCCGGGTTAATTGTTAACATTTAGTATGCAATGGTGCCTATTTAACGTTTACGAAGCCCTCATAAAAGAGAAAAAGAAGAAAAAAGGGATTTTGAGAAAATTGATTATTTCGACTTCCACAAACCATGGACGTTGCAGTAATCCCGCGCGGCGAGATGCTTTGCAGTCACATTAAATTCTGCCTCGGGTTTGTCCATTGGTTTTAAAAACTTCCGATACACAGCATCGTCCGTATGCAGCTCGACCCACTCAATGTAGTGTTTCTCCTCCATAGGATGAGGGATCGATCCTACCTTTACCTTCACACCAGAGGCGGTCTTTTCAATCACCGGGACGTGTTTTTCGTTTCCCGCATCCTGGAGTTTTTCGACGAGCAGTTCCATCGGTTGTCCGCAACAAACGAGTTCACCGTCCCCAGCGTGGACGACCTCTACGATATTCCCACAGAGGGCGCATTTATAGACTTCCTTTAATTTCACCATACGTTCCTGTCTCCTTCTTACTTCTTTTCCTTCTTGCTTTTGTAATCCTTTATTGCCTCATGCAACGCATCGGCAGCCAAATTCGAACAATGCATCTTCTGGGCAGGCAGGCCATCCAGTTCGTTTGCGACATCCCCACGGGTGATCTTTACCGCCTCATCGACATGTTTTCCTTTTGCAAGCTCCGTGACCATGCTGCTGGTCGCTATCGCAGAGCCGCACCCAAACGTGCGGAACTTGATGTCCGTGATGATATCATCTTTTACTTTGATGAATATCTCCATGACGTCCCCGCAGACCGGGTTTCCCACCTTCCCGTACCCATCGGGATTTTCGATCACACCGACGTTCCGGGGGTTCATAAAATGTTCCATGACTTTCTTACTATATCCTACGGTTGCCATTTTTAGTTCCTCCATTCTTGAGACATTGGGGAGAGTTTTCGCAAGCGCTGGACGGTCTCGTTCGTCGCCTTGCTTACCGGTTGAACATCAGCCATGGTGGTGGAACGACCCAGCGTCAGCACCATAGATCCATGCGCCTCTTCATGTTTTAAGCCGATTGCGAGGAGAACATGTGATGGTTCCAGGGTCTTTGATGAACACGCAGAGCCAGTGGATATCTGGATGTCATACATGTCCATATTCAAGAGAATACTTTCCCCTTCTATATAGCTAAACCGGAAGCTTGCATGATGTGGCAAGCGCTGAATGGGATGTCCAGTCAAATACGATTGATCGATGGTGAGGATATCTTTGATCAGCTTGTCTCTGCTAGGGATGAGACGGCTGCTTTCCTGTACCACTTCTTGCTGGGCGATCCGTGCTGCCTCACCCATCCCTGCGATCGCAAAGACGTTCTCGGTCCCGGAGCGCAGGCCGCGTTCCTGCCCACCGCCAAGCATGACCGATTGGAGCTTCACACCTGGTTTGATGTACAGTGCACCTGCTCCAGAAGGACCGTAGAGGTCATTGGAAGAAAGCGTCAGCAAATCAATGCCATCCTTCGTGACATCCAGGGGGATTCTTCCTGCGGCAGCGACCGCGTCCACATGAAGATACAGTCCTTTCTCATGGACACGTTTGCTGATCTCCCGGATCGGTTCGACGGTCCCTATTTCATTGTTCGCATACATCACAGAGGTCAGTACGGTCTGTTTTGTGAGGACGGCATCGAGTTTGGCTAGATCGACGATACCTGTCGAATCAACCGGAATCGTCGTGAAGGTAAAACCGTTTTTTTGCAGCTCTTTCATCGGATTGAGGACGGACATATGTTCGATGGCGGAAGCAACGACCGCCTTCCCCTGGGTGCTGTTTCGCAACGCGGTGCCTTTGACTGCAAGGTTGTTTGCCTCGGTCGCACTGCCGGTGAAGATGATGGTGGTTTCGTTCTCCGCATGGATGAGCTCCGCGACCTTCTTTCGTGCCTCTTCGACGGCACGTTTGGCTTCCAAGCCGACGGAGTGAAGCGAGGAGGGATTCCCGTGGGATACGGTGAGGTACGGCTGTGCAAACTCGAAAACCCGTGGGTCAACCGGCATAGAAGATGCATGATCAAGGTATATCCGCGCCATTTTTTCCTCCGTCAGAACCACATGGTCGCCCCGGCGTCCAGGGCAAGGTCATTTAACGTCCCTGCCCCGACAATTTTCGGACCAGGTACCAGCGTGACCTGTTCAAGGCCGCACATCTGTTTTGAAGCTTCGCAAGCATAAATGGTAATCCCCATGTCCATGGTTTTTTTCAGCATCTCCGCAACACTGGGGAAACTGCCCAGCTTGATCTTCGCTGCCGCCCCGGGAAGAAGGATCTTCAACCCGGTCCCAAGGTAATAGACCATTGGTGTGAGGTCCATCATCTTCGCAGTCTGAGCCAGTACCAAGGGAGCATATTGTTTCTCCGGGTTGTCGGTGGTAATCACATATAGGATTGAGTTTTCATCTTTCATGTTAACACCTCACTTCATTCGTTTGATATAGAAGGTCAGTAGTGACCCTTCTTTTTTGAACTGTACAACCTCATGGCCGGTGCGTTTGGCCCCCCGTTTGATGTCCTCCTCTGCGGCCGGGTCATCTGCTTCGACCTTTAAGATCTGGCCGATTTCGATTTTTTCGATTTCCTCCTTGGTCATCGCGATCGGCATCGGACAGTACAATCCGATACAGTCAAGCTCCGCATCAAACGGAAGTTCGTTTCCGATGTTGTCCATCCTAGTAATTCTCCGCGAGGAGTTCGTAGTAGCTCTGGGGGTGTTGACAGGCGGGACATTTGTTCGGTGCTTCTTTCCCCTCGTGGACGTACCCACAGTTTCTACATTTCCATTTCACGACTTTTTCTCTCGTGAACACCTGCTTGGTCTCGAGGTTTGCCAGAAGCGTTCGGTATCGTTGCTCATGGTGCTGCTCGACTTCTGCGATTTGTTGAAAACTTCGCGCGACTTCAGGGAACCCTTCCTTTTTCGCCATGGCGGAAAACTCAGGGTAAATGGTTCCCCATTCTGCTTTTTCCCCATCGGCCGCCTCTTTGAGGTTCTCTTCTGTCGTGCCGATGACGCCATTCCGCCTTGCAGGTATTTGAAGAATATCTTCGCATGTTCCTTTTCATTGTCAGCGGTTTCCAGAAACAGGGCGGAGATTTGTTCATATCCTGCTTTTTTTGCCTCTGATGCAAAGTAGGTGTAACGGTTTCTAGCCTGTGATTCTCCTGCGAACGCCGCAAGGAGGTTTTTTTCGGTCTGTGTCCCTTTTAGACTTTTCATTCTTTCCGTCTCCTTTGTTGGTTTTTTCTAGGGTCCTGCATGGACCATCGGCCAGTAGATGTCTGCCTCTTCGAATCGATCCATGCTTTCTTTTTCAATCTCAAGTATTTTGTAATGTTGCAGCTCCATGTCTGCGAAATAGGCAAGCATGTTCTTGGTGGCAGCATCGTTTTTTGTGAACTGCTTGGAGAGCGATTGGTAGAACTCATAGGCTGCCTGTTCGGCGGCCATCGCACTCTTCAGGATGGTACCGAGCGGGGTATCTTCGTCAGGGGTGAGAAGCGGTGGGAGCGGCACCGGTGTTGTTGCTGGTATCGTGATTTTTTTCTTAGGGAATTTGGCTTTGTATACCTGTTCGACGAACCGGCGGTGTTTTTCTTCTTCCTTTGCGAGGAACTTGAACTTGTCCTTTAATAACCCATTTTTCACCCGGTCGGCCAGGGTCGTGTACACGGTATGGCTTTCGATTTCGCTTTTCATGGCCGCAAGCAAGAGATCCTCGAGTTTGTACTTTCTCAAATCCATGTGCTCACCCTTGTCCTTTTGAACATTCTTATTCTTTTTTCCGCTTTGAAAGCTCGTGGTCCAACATGAACAGGGTTCCGGTGCTCGGTCCGATCATCTTAAGTTTCTGGACGATGGTATCGGTCTGGAGCTCTTCTTCCACTTGTTCGTCATGGAACCATTTCAGCATGCTGGTCGCAGCATAGTCTTTCTCTGCAGCAGCGATGTTGGCGAGATTTTCGATCATCACGGTGACCTTTTGCTCATGTTTGAATGCTTCGTCGAAGACCTGGGACGGTGATTTCCAGGTTGTTGGCGGTGCAGTAATCGCACTGACGAGGACTCTGCCTCTGCGTTCGACAATATGGTTGTAGAACCTCATGGCATGGGCGACTTCCTCTTGTGCTTGGACTTTCATCCAGTGCGCAAAACCCGAAAGGTTCTTGGATTCGAAGTAGGCTGACATGGAGAGATACAGGTACGCTGACCAGAGTTCTGCGTTGATTTGCTTATTTATGGCGTTTTCCAATTTTTTGCTTAATATCATTTTTTTACCTCCATTTCTTTGACATGAACACTCACCGGAGAAACCTTCCAATAACCGTGTGTGTCTCTAACCAATTTCCTCCGATTCATGTCACAGTTTTCATTTCTTTAAATATTTTTCTAGGGGTGTTTTTTTGCTTATTGCTTCTCAAATGCGTCCTTTCCTGCTCCGCAGACCGGGCAGACCCAATCATCAGGAAGGTCTTCGAAAGATGTCCCTGCGGCGATACCGGTCTCTGGGTCTCCTTTTGCTGGGTCGTATACATATCCACAGACGGTGCATACATACTTGTCCATTTTTACGTCCTCCTTTTTTTTCTCTGTTTTTTTATCGATATTACTATCATAGGTCGGTGCGGTTTTTGGGGAGTATCCGCCTTTCACATTATGGTAATACTCATAGGTCATGACCGATTCCTCTGAGAGGATCGCTGCATCGATGATCCTGCCGATGAAGATCGTATGGGTGCCGACATCGATTTTGTCAATCACGTCTGCCTCGAGATAGGCAAGGGTGTTGTCCAGGACGACGGGTGCTTGTGTTTTCCCAAGTTTGTAGGTGATGTGTTTGAATTTGTCGATGTCCCTTCCTGATTTGAACCCGAACGTCCCGATAAGGGGAAGCTGGGTGTTTTTATCCAGGATGGAAACGGTGAACACCTTGCTTTGCGTGATGAACTCATGCGTGAGATTCTGCTTGTTGATGCTGACTGCGATGGTGGGTGGTTCTGAGGTGACTTGGAACAGGGCGTTGGCGATCTGTCCGTTTACCTTTTCTCCATTCTTTGAGCAGACGACGTAGAGTCCGTACGATATTTTATGAAATGGTTTCTTATCCATTGTTGTTTCTTCCTTTTCCTTTTGTCTGGCAGTTCTTGCAGATGCCTTTGAAGTACCCTTGCACTTCTTCGACGTGATGGCCACCGTGGATGGTCCGGTCCATGTTGGGGCATGCGATGGCGATGTCAAAGATCTCGCCGCAGTGTGTGCAGATGAAGTGGTGGTGGAGTTCTTGGTCGATGTCGTATCTGAGTTCTGAGCCGGAGACGGTCAGGGATTGGACGATCCTGTTTTTCTTGAGTATTTCGAGGGAGTTGTAGACCGTGGTTCGGGAGAGCGAGGGATGTTTCTTTTTCAGTTTTGAATAGATTTCCTCGACGTTCGGATGGGTGTGATGTTCGTCGAGGTATTTGAGGATCTCGAGTCGCGGTGAGGTGATTTTTAGTGTATGGTCCTTGAGGATTTTTACGTATTTCTCGTACATGTGGATCAGGGCGGTAATAAATTCTATTTTGTAATTATTACAATTTAGTATGCATTACAAGAATGGTATTTATACTTTTGCAAATAAATAAAAAAGAAACGTTTAAGAAGAAGAACACATGCCACAGTCTCATGGAATACTCCCTCCTTTACCACACCGTCATACCATTCATCCTGTCTGCTCTCATCGTCATCCTTTCCACCATCATCGCAGAAAAATATGGGACAAAAACTGGAGGAGTCATCGGGACACTCCCCACCACCATCGTCATCGCATTTCTGTTCATCGCGCTGGACAAAGGAGTCCAGTTTGCCTCAGAATCGGTCTTGATCGTTCCTGCAGAAATGGGACTCAACCTTATCTTTCTCCTCATCTTCGCTCTCCTTTCACAAAAGAACATCGCAATCGCCCTCACCGGAGCCCTTCTTACATGGGTCACTCTAACGACCATTCTCTATTTCCTCGACATCAACTCCATCGTCGTTTCCTTCGTCATCTATCTCGTCAGTTTTATCCTCTCATTTCTAATTTTAGATAAAAAAAAGAAAATAACATCCCAGGATACCCTCCCGGTCCATTACACACTGCTCAAACTCCTCAGCAGAGGCCTCATCGCTGGTATCGTCATCGCCATCGCCGTGTCTTTCTCAAACATCGGGGTCATGTTCAGTGGAATCTTCTCAGTGTTTCCCGCCATCTTCCTCTCCACGATGCTGATCTCCTTACGGGAACATGGACCGAAATTCACAGGCGCCCTGGCAAAAGGCATGGTGTACGGCAGCCCAAGCGTCGTCAGCTATGGGATGGGGATTTATTATCTGTACCCACTCATTGGCATCACCATGGGAACCATTGGTGCGTTCCTCATCGGTCTTCTGGTTACCCTGGTCCTCTTCATATTCAGTAAAAAAATACGATAACCACGTGACCTTTTCCTCTATTTCTTCGTGTATCGATACTGAATATGGCAGTTCCCCTCGCTGCTGACCATGCAGGGCCCCACAGGATTCTCTGGGGTGCACTCATGTCCGAACAAGGGGCATTGCTTCGAGGAAATCAACCCTCTTAGCACATCACCGCAGAGACAACCGGTCGGTTCAGTAAACTCCTCTTGTGCAATCGTTTGAAGCTCGTCCTCGTACTTCTTTTGTGCATCATACGACTCGAATTTCTTACGAAGACGCAGACCAGATTGAGGGATGACTGGGAACCCTCTCCATCTGATATCGACTGGTTCGAACACCTGCTTCATCACCTTTTGAGCCGTAATGTTCCCTTCCGGTTTCACCGCGCGAATGTACTCGTTCTCCACCTCTGCTTTTCCTAGCTGCCTCTGCCGCACCAGCATCCAGACAGCCATGAGAAGATCCAGTGGCTCAAACCCCGCGATCACCTGAGGAACATGATAATCTTTCGAGATGAACTCATAGGGATGTATCCCGATAATCGTCGAGACATGACCAGGTTCGATGAACCCGTCGATCTTAAGCTCCCCCATCTGAACGATCGCCTGCAGCGCCGGAGGGATCAACCGATGGCAACATAAAATAGAAAGGTTCGACGGCGGGTCCTGCAACAATACCGAAGCGGTGGTCGGCGCGGTCGTCTCAAAGCCGACCGCCATGAACACGATGTCTTTCTTGGGGTGTTTCTGAGCAAGAGCGAACGCATCCTCGATACTATAGACTGTCCGTACATCACACCCTTCCGTTTTCATCTGCAACAGAGAAGCGCTGACACCAGGGACACGGGTCATGTCACCAAACGTGGCAATCGTCTTGCCCTGTTTCGCAAGCAGCAGGATCTCCTCGATTTCCTTCGGAGTCGTGACGCACACCGGACAACCAGGACCTTGTCCGATCTCGATACCACATTTCTGCAACAGCACGTCCAACCCATGTTTCACCAAGGTATCTTGATGGGTGCCGCACACATGCATGAACCGGAAATGCACCCGAGCTTTGGATATCTGGGAGACAATGTCATCGGCAAGTCGTTTGTCACGTAAGGAAAACACTATCGTTCCTCCTCCTGCAACGATAACATCTCACGAAACAAGGCCAATGTTTCCTGCGCTTCTTTCTCATCAAGGACCTGGATGGCAAACCCCGCATGGACCAGGACATAATCACCGATTTTCACTTTGACGAGGGACACGTTCGCTTTCCGTTTCGTCCCACTCCCATAATCGACGGTCGCGTTCTGCTTCTTCTTGTCAATTCCAGTGATCTTCCCGGGTATCGCTATGCACACGTTCTATCCACTGACCCCATGATTTTCTCTCTTTTATCCACCGAAGACGACCTTCGTGACCCACATGATAAGAATACCACAGATGAACACCAGGAGCGTTGCCATGTATTTCTTCATATCCAACTCCTTCCGGATCTCAGGAACAAGATCGGTGGCAGCAATGTAAATGAAACCACCTGCAGCGAACGGCAGGATAAACAGCACGATGTTATCGATGAGGTTTGAGACGAAATACCCGACGATCCCCCCAAAAACCGCGGTCAAGGCGACCACGAAGTTCAGCATGATGGCTCGTCTTTTCGAAAAACCTCCATACAGCAGCACCCCGAAATCACCTATCTCCTGAGGGATCTCATGGGTGGAAATAGCGATGGTAGTGGTGATTCCGAGGGGGACGGAGACGACGAAACTTGCAGCCATGATCATCCCGTCGATGAAGTTATGGATGGAGTCCCCGACGAGGTTCATGTACTGGAACGTATGAACATCACATTCTCCCTTATGACAGTGACGCCAGTGAAGAACTTTCTCTATAAGGAAGAAGAGGATGAACCCGATGAGGACGAACAAATATACATACAGCCCTGTGCTTTTTTCAACGGCCTCTGGCAAGAGATGCAGGAACGCGCCGCCCATGAGAGCTCCTGCGGACAATCCAATAAGAATAAGCAAGATCTTATTCAGGATCGTCTCTTTTAATGCAAGGCAGATGACTCCCACAAACGAAATAAGAGACACAAGAAAGGTCGCAAGGAAAATATAAATCAATTCATACATCGTACGCACCTGTTATTTTTATGCCGAAACATCCATGTTCTTTTTCAATGTTCTCCTTTATTTCTGGTACGGTATCAGACAAAGGAATTTCAAGGTCGAGCTCCCACGGTTGATGAACTGATGCCACTCCATAGGTTTGATGAACACGACATCACCAGGCTGCAACGGTTGCTCCGTGGTCTGGTCCTTCAAAAACCCGCCTCCCTCCAAAATGAACACCTCATGCTCCCAGTCGTGCTGATGCATAGGAGAGTTTCCCCCTGGTTTCATCTCGAAGAGGCGCATCGCAAAGTTCTGTGCACCGTCTTTCTTGGAGATCAACCAACGGACCCTCATGTTTTTTACCCCGTCTTCCAAGGGATGTTCTAAATCAACCTCAGTGTAATGAATGTGTTTCATATGATTCACCGTTGCTGTAGATACCATCCCGCATCTTTAATGTTGCCATCAAAAAAAATAGATATAAGGGAGATGCATTTACCATCCGAATTCAGGCTGAAACCATGAAAACCAAAGACATCAACATCGCGGTGATACGGATCGAGGGAACGAACTGCGAGCAGGAGTCCTTCGATGCGTTCAAACGACTCGGTACAAACCCTGAATTTGTCCATCTCAAGCAGCTGCTGAACATTGATTGTAATGCTGATGAGGTTCGCAACGTCCTTGATTATCATTGTCTGATGATCCCTGGTGGATTCTCTGCTGGTGATTATATCAGGGCTGGTGCGATTTTTGCTGCGCGGATGAAAAGCCAGCTGCAATCACAATTAAAGGAGTTCGTATCCCAAGACCGTCCGATCCTTGGTGTGTGCAACGGGTTCCAGGTGCTCACCGAACTCGGATTGCTCCCTGGTTTTGAGGACATCATTCGCTCAGTACCCGATGCTTGCCTGTATCTGAACGATTCGAACCGGTTCGAATGTCGGCCGACTTTGCTCAAACATGAGAACAAGGGCACCTGTGTGTTTACCACAAAAATCCCAAAAAACGATATCCGGCTTATCCCCAGCGCCCATGCAGAGGGAAAACTGCTGTTTCCCTTGGAAAAACAAGAGCAGTACCTCAAGACCCTTGAGAAGAACGACCAGATCGTGTTCCGGTACGTCGACCCGGATGGGGACTACGCAGGGTACCCGTGGAATCCGAATGGTTCCCCGATGAACATCGCAGGCATCTGCAACCCGCAGGGGACCGTGTTTGGGATGATGCCGCATCCGGAGCGGACATACTACAAGCATCAGCACCCGGATTGGACTGCGACGGGACTGGGAAATAACATCGGTGACGGTCAGGCTATTTTCGAATCTGTTATTTCCTATATTTCGAAAAAGTTCTGATTATCGGAGTGTTCGAAACGCTTTTATAGACAAAATCTCCTTCTTTACAGTAGAGAAGAACGATAGGGGGACATGAATATGAAAAGACACATCATCATCTCAATGGTTTTCTGTAGTCTCTTGATACTGTGCTCATTATCCGCAGCAGTGCCGTCAGCTACCGCACGGAATGCTCCGGACTGGCCTGATGGTACATTCCAGGGGACTTGGAGTAAGCAAAAGGATGGCGCTTCTGGCTCGTTAAAGGGTGATTTGAACCAGGGTCGTCGGGCGACGCATGGCACGTTTTCCGCTGAATGGAATACCTCTCAGGGTACGGAAAATGGGATGATGAGCGGTGTTTTTACCGGGTTGCTCATCATTGGACGATGGACCGTGACAGGGGCAACAAAAACCACGAACATGATCGGCATACTTCTGTTGAATGATACCTCTTTTTCCGCACGAGTATTCATCATTGGAGCAGGTATGATGAAGATGTCTGGTACCCATGATGCCTCGTTCCTGCCGAAAATCACAGGTGCCTATGGCGTCGGTGTTCAGACTATGCATCTGGTTGATGAGAGCCGACCGGAGAATTTCACCACAAATACCAGTGACGTCCGTGAGATGATGGTGCAGCTTTGGTATCCGATTGACACAGAAAACGAAGGACCACGATCCGAATACATGGATTATCCAACGTTCCAGTGGCTGAAGGGGAGGTCCCCGATTCCTTTGATCACCATCCCGAATGACGCGTATCTTTTTGTGCGTCCTCATGGACGCAATGACACAAACATTGCATCCGGGTTATTCCCGGTGATTATCTTTTCACCAGGTTATGACGGGGTGTACCAGATTTACACCTCCTTCATTGAGGATCTGGTCAGCCATGGATTCGTGGTGGCTTCGATCAATCATCCGTACGTCTCAGGCATCACCGTGTTCCCTGACGGGCGAACAGTAGGGCTTGCAACAGTCCCAACCGACCCGGTGGCGCGATCAGCATTTTTCAACATGTCGCTACGGACTATTGTAGGGGATGCGAAATTCGTCCTGGATACGATGACAGA
>PDVH01000385.1_pt1 | contig 11163 bp, 11 predicted proteins | sample 1369781 | NCBI WGS metagenome assembly PDVH01 (sample SAMN07795378, study PRJNA414565) | Alkali sediment metagenome, whole genome shotgun sequencing project. | isolation source: glacial lake sediment | place: Bosnia and Herzegovina: Donje Bare Lake | collected 2016-06
AACTCGCTGAGGCAGCCCATGAAGTGGGTGCGTATCTTGTGTATGATGGAGCCCATGTGTTGGGGCTCATTGCAGGAAAACAATTCCAGGATCCTCTGCGTGAAGGTGCCGATGTAATGAGCGGAAGCACCCATAAGACTCTCCCCGGACCCCAGGGTGGCATGATCGTCTCTGATCACAAGGGCGATACAGAGCAGGATAAATCATTTTTACGAAAACTTAGTTATGGGGTATTCCCAGGAATTACGTCATCTTACCATCTACATCATGTGGCAGCTAAAGCGATTGCCTACGCTGAGCATCTCGAATACGGTGAAGCCTACGCAAAACAGACCATAAAAAACGCACAGAGTTTAGCGCAAGCACTCCACGAACGCGGATTTAATGTATTTGGGGAAAAACTTGGTTTTACAAAATCTCACCAGGTGTTGGTATCGATTGGTCCCGGGAAAGGAAAAGAAGCATCAAAGAAATTAGAACAGGCAGGAATTGTCACGAACATGAATACGATTCCCGGCGATACCGATCCACAGAATCCATCCGGACTTCGATTGGGAACTCCGGAACTTACGAGGATAGGAATGAAAGAGAAAGAGATGGAGGCAGTTGCTGAGTTTTTTACCAGAACGATACTTAAACAAGAAAACCCAAAGAAGATTAAGGGTGATGTGAAAGAATTCCGGAAAGACTTCCAAGAGCTTTGTTACTGTTTTAAAGAAGGATTCCGTGGATATGATTACCATAAGTTGATCTAACATGCGGGTCGCTCTCACCGGCACTCCCGGAACCGGAAAAAGCGCGGTTGCAACACTGCTCCAGAAGAACGGATATACTGTTGTTCGATTGCACGAGCTTGCCAAACAGAACGGATGCATTAACGGCATTGACAAGAAAAGAAACTCGCAGCTCATTGACATGGACAAATTACATAAATACATCAAGAAAAACTTCACTACAAACGATCTTGTTTTTTTCGAAGGACATGTTGCGCATCTTCTCAAAACAATGGAAAAAGTGATTATTCTCCGTTGCCATCCCAAAGAACTTAATAAAAGGTTAATGAAAAAAAAATGGAATAATCAAAAAATACAGGAAAATATAGACGCCGAAATCATAGATGTGATTCTCTGCGAAGCAGTGGAACTACACATCAAGAAAAATATTTTTGAAATTGATACAACCAAAAAAACCATCGAAGAGGTTGCCGCATCAATCTTGAAGATTGCGAAGAAGAACTTTCAACCGACAAAAACATATAGTATAGGACAGATTGATTGGTCAGAGGAAATCCTCAAAGGTTTTCCAGCATAGGAGCAGATATGGTATTGGATAGAACACGAGGGAAAGTAGATCCGTTCCTGACCATGATAGCAAAGCACTTCACGCATATAAACCCTGATATCCTCACTTGGTTTGCACTTCTTTTCTCTCTGATCGCGGGAGGTTTTTTTTATTTCTCAAATCCATCAAGTGAGTTACAGAACTTCTTTTTATTTTTTGCTGCCCTGTTTGTCTTACTCAACGGTTTGTTTGATGCCATTGACGGAAAGGTTGCAAAATTAACAAACAAGGCATCGGCACGGGGAGATTTCCTTGATCACGCTCTTGATCGGTACGCGGACGTATTTATGGTTGGTGCTCTTGCACTGAGTTCTTGGTGTCGACCGCCTATTGGATTGCTTGCAATCGTCGGTGTGCTGCTGACCAGCTATATGGGGACACAAGCACAAGCAATCGGTTATAAACGTGATTACTCGGGGTTGTTAGGACGAGCGGATCGACTCGCATTGCTCATTGTATTCCCTATTATTCAACATATTGCACTTCGCTCTTCGCTTCAATTACCCTGGAACACCACCATTATCGAATGGGTGCTGATTTATTTTGCAGTTGTTGGAAACATCACTGCGATTCAACGCTTCCATATTACATTAAGATGGTTTCGGAACGGTTTTAATAAGAAAAAATAAGGAGACATTTTAACATTTTTTATAGTACGTCAAATTTACCTATGTTTTTGCAAATCGTTGAAAAAAAAGGAAAGGAGGAAAGGGAAAAACATCAAGGGGATACTATATGAAGAGTGATACCTTTCCTCCTTTTCTGAAAGGAAATAAGGGCACAGACCTCATTTCATATTTTTTTTTTGTAAATCCAAGAACTTTTGGTATATCTTTTCTGAGGCAAATATGAGGGGGATACCTTTGAAAACGCAATCTTTACAAGCATATCCGCTTGTAAAATATGGGAGAGCTGAATTTCCTACGATCAAAGAATGAGTATTTTTACTCCCGCATAGAGGGCAAGCTACAATTTCCATAGTACTATCAATGCTATGAAATAGCATAGCATGTATTTAAACTTTGTGCCATTTTAACTGTTCTATTTGCATCTCACATCGTTTTTTCCAAAAAACAATCTCCACCAATATATCTCTTTTTTATTGCCAAAAATTAAAGTAGAAAGGAACGTTATTCTTTTCAGAAAAAATGAACACGAAAAAGAAGAATGCGATTCTCATTTCGCTTGACGATTCAACTTCAGAGATTGTTCAGTTGGCAGATACTCTAGGCTATGCTGTCCTGAAAGAGTTTATTCAACATAGAGAAAACCCGGATGTGAATTTTTATATTGGTTGCGGAAAAGTAGACGAAATTAAAGCGTACTTTGATGATATTGAAGAATCAGTCGATCTCGTAATTGTCAATGGGGAACTCAAACCATCTCAATGGTTCGCCCTGGAAAAAAAGCTTGAGAACAAAGTCTATGACCGCATCCGGCTCATTCTTGCTATCTTCGAAGAACATGCGGAACGACCGGAAGCTCTCCTCCAGGTAAAACTCGCGCAATTGCAATACGCGTCAGAGAACTGATTCACCGGTCAAAAGCAGGAGAACACCCTGGACTTATGGCAGGAGGAGAGTACCAAGTTGATGACTATTATGAGATGATTAAACGACAAACAAAAAAAATTGGAGAAGACCTCCAAAAAATCAGAGAGAACCGAGAGCTACAGAGACAAACCAGATCCAAAAGCGGATTCTACTCTGTCTCCCTTGCCGGGTACACCAACGCAGGGAAAAGCAGCCTGATGAACTTGCTTTCCGGAGAAAAAGTGAAAGTTGAAGAACAACTATTTTCCACCTTGTCGACAACAACTCGAAGCATCACGGCGAAAAACAAAGAGAAAAAAATCCCAATCCTCCTCACCGACACCGTCGGGTTTATCGAAAACCTCCCCTCTTGCATCATCGATGCATTCCACTCAACACTTGAGGAAATTGAACTTGCTGATGTTGTCATCTTGGTGGTGGACGGCAGTGAAGCAAAGGAAATCGTTGAAAAAAAACTCCGTGTTTCGTTGAATGAATTACGAAATATCGGTGTCGGTGCACCGATCATCATCGCGTTAAATAAAATTGATCTGATCGATAATGAATCCCTTGATATGCTCCGAGAGCATCTGGATCAAACCGGCATCATTGATGACCATGTCTTTGTTGATATATCTGTGAAAGAAAAGAAACATATCGAGGTGTTGCTTCAGACGCTTCAGACAATTTACGATTCGTTACCCCATATGGTGAAGATAACGTTTCTACTACCTCTTGAGGAAAAATCCCAAGGGTTTATCTCTCAGCTGTATGAAAAGACCCAGGTTATGAAAATCACCTATAGTGACGTTATTACCGTTGATGTGGAATGTAATGAGAAAATAAAAGAAAAGCTGATCGCTACCTGTCGAGCAGTAAAAGGCGATGTTCTGTAATAAAACAAAAATCTTATAGGTAGTATTGTATTTCATACAAAAAGGGAGAACAGAATTATGAACATAAAAAATCAGACGAATCTACAGCAATTGATAGTCATGATAGGACTTATACTTTTTGGAACAATCGGACGGTATGTCCTTTTTGGAATGGGAGTACAGCCGTTTCCTAACTTTGAAGTCATTATGGTAGTAACGTTTCTGGCAGTGATGGTACTGCGATCACCCCTGGCGTTAGTTGTACCCCTTGCAAGCATGATCGGAAGTGATTTGCTGATTGGAAACCCGATTTTTGTCGGAAATCAAATGAACAGAATCGTATTATTTACGTACTCCGGGTTCGCCATCATTGCACTTATCAATCTCTTCAACAAAGATCGACTCTGGAGTGGATTAGGGCAGCTACGTCTCAAGACCGTTGGTCTTGCTGCCGGACTTGGTGTTGGATTTGTATTGCTCTATGACATTTGGACAAATATGGGCTGGTGGTACCTGATGTACCCCCATGATGTATCTTCGCTTGCCATGGTGTTTTCCGCAGGATTGCCATTCATGGTCTACCATATGATCTCTGGAGTTGTCACATTTCTTGCAATCGGGTTGCCTGTATTGATGTATGTTGCGAAGAAAAAAGACAGCATGCACCTGCAACCATTCAAATTGAAAACTATCCATAAGGTTCCTGTTGTGCTTCTGGTCATTGGTCTTGTGGCACTCTCATTTACGGGGACTGCAATGAATGTTCCTGAGAAAAGTGAGATATGGCTCGAGAAATCAGATCAAACCAGCGTACGAATCATCATCGTCGGAGATGGATGGACCATTAGTGATAATCTTGTTGCATCCAAGGGTGACACACCATGTAGCTTATTAGAGAAATGTTCAGTGAAAAATGGATTTGCTGTTACCTCAACCTACTACGCACAGTTTGATTCCACGTTAATCAATTCCATCAATAATGCAGCTGGCGGAACCGATGGAAGATACTGGCAATACTACGTGAATGACCAACTCCCAAACGTTGGTGCTGACAAATGTCTAATCTCTAATGGCGATTCAGTTCGATGGAGCTTTGAGGTACCACCGAAATAATAGGAGAAAAAAGCACCTCTTTTTCTTTTTTTTAACAGGTTTTTTTATCGAGGGTTCTTATTCTATTTCGGATCATTACGATCGCGATGATGACAAAAAGAAATGCAAGGAAAAAACCTGATATCATACCAACGAAATCATACGAGAGAAGAAAATTATAGAACCCATGAAGAAAAATCGCGAGGATAAAATACGGTAAAACTCCAAGTAAGGACGAATTTTTCATCACTGTTTTTCCATATCCATATCCCGTCAATGCGGTTGCAGAGGCGTGAAGTAAACAACCACCAAAACTTCGTACTGCCATTAAAACAAAAAATACAACAATTCCTTCAGATAAAAAACTATATCCATACAGAAGGTTTTCTGTCGCGGAAAAACCCAATCCTGCAACGGCTCCGTAGATCAAACCGTCTTCTAATTCATCGAGATTATTTCTTACGGATTTAAGGTGTAAAGCGAGTGGTTTGGTGAACTCTTCAATAACCGGTGCGATGACAACCGTTGCAAGAAACGGAGCCATTTCAGCATGAGACAATGAATACGTAAACGGTAATTCCATAATGATTTCTAAGATAAAAGATGCGACGACTGCGATTGTTGCGCCCCAAAGAAAACACAGAAAAATTGGTGTCCATTGTTCACGATGGCATCGTTCCGTGTTTCTTATCCAAAGTGTATACAACAGGGGTGGAAGAAACGAAAGAAATATGAGAAGTCCCCAGGTAAAGACTGTCGTCATTACAAAAATAAAACACACGAATGTTTATTATGTTTTTTAGAGCTTATAGTAATATTCACCGTTCTGTTTTTGCTGCCGGTCCATGTACGAATCAGGTTTATTGACACGAGGCCGCTTGGTCTCCTCGTCCCGCCGGAAGGTGATGTCAACGTTTTTTAAAAACCGATTCATCCCCTCATGCAAACTATACGGTCCCTGTGCACGTCCGTGTTTCCCTGGTATACCATCAAACACTATCAAAGCATCACTCACCATATCGATGAAATACACGTCATGGTCGACCACCATTGCGGATTTCCCTGATTTCTCAATGACCCGACGTAACATCCGTGAGACAATCATCCGCTGTTGGCTATCAAGGTAAGCAGATGGTTCATCGATGAGGAAGATATCCGCTTCTTTAACGATAGAGGCCGCGATCGCGACCCGCTGGAGTTCCCCACCGGAGAGCGTGTCCAGCGTATGGTCCTGAAGGTATTTCAAATGAAGTGCATCGTGTACCTCTGTTTGGTAGAACGATGAGGTAAAGAGCTGTGGTGCATATGTCATAAAATATTCTTGCACGGTTCCGTCAAAATCAGGAGTGATATATTGTGGTTTATAACTGATTTTCAAATCGTACTCTATTATTCCTTTTGTGGGGGGGACCACCCCAGCAAGCATCTTTACAAACGTTGTTTTTCCAATAGCATTCGGACCAACGATTCCCACAATTTCGCCTGAACGGATAATACCTCTTTCTATCTCAAGTGTGAAATCTTCGAACTCTTTCATAAGATCATTATAAGAGACAAGGATTCGTAACCCTTGCTGTTGCTTTGGTGGATTGGCAAAAAACTCGATTTTCTCCCCAAAGCGAATGTTCTCTTCTTTTAGATAACCGGAGAGGTAGGTGTTAATGGAATGCCTCACAGCACGGGGGAAGGTTACAACACCATAAGCCCCTTCCGTCCCGTACATAATATGAACGTTTTCACAGAGGAAATCCAAGACCGCAAGATCGTGTTCAACCACGATGACTTTTTTTTCCTTGGAGAGTTCGCGGATGATACGGGCGACTTTCAATCGTTGGTAGATATCAAGATACGAGGTTGGTTCATCAAAAAAATACAAATCAACATCTTTTATGAGAGCAGCAGCGATCGAAACAAGTTGGAGTTCCCCTCCAGAGATCGTTCCTTTTTCAATCTCTTTATCCAGCAGATTGCTAATTCCAAGTTTCGTGACAATAGCGTCAAATTTGTTTGTGGTATCCGCACTCTTGAGTACGTCCCCAATTTTCCCTTTGACTATCTTAGGGAGTTGATCGACGTATTGTGGCTTCAGCACGCAGGTCATGTTCTTTTCTGAGAGTGCTTTGAAATGTTCATGAAGTTCAGTGCCTGCGTAGTATTCCAGTACTGGATCCCACGACGGCTTCTTTTTCCTATATTCCCCAAGGTTCGGGATGGTTTGCCCTGCAAGGATTTTGATTGCTGTTGTTTTTCCTATCCCGTTCTGCCCAAGGATACCGGCACAGCTGCCTTTTTTAGGGATGGGGAGTCGATAAAGCCGGAACCCGTTTTTCCCGAATTGATGTACAAGCTCTCCTTTGAGCTCTTCTGCGAGTCCGATGATTTTGATTGCCTCGAACGGGCATTTATTGATGCAGATGCCACAACCAACACAAAGTTCTTCGGAGATGACTGGTTTTCCTTCATCCCCCATAACAACGGTTTCATCGCCAGCACGTACTCTAGGACAGAATTTTATACATTCCTGTGCACATCGCTTTGATTTACATCGGTCTTTCAGTACTATGGCGATTCTCATATCTGTGAACACCGACAAGATGCAGGTTCTTAAAAGGTTTTTTATCATGTGATGTACTTTAGTGTATCAAAATAGAAAATGGTACAATCCATTAAGGGGAAGTCATCATGGAGTTTGATTTATTCCTGTGGCCAATGCTAATCCCAATGATTATCCCCCTTATCTATTATCTAAAATATAAGAGGGAGGCTCTTATTGAGATCGGAATCATCACCCTTGCCATGGTGTTGATTGTGGTGTTGTATTGGCCGTTACTCACAAGCAATCTTGCTTTAACGTACACCTATCCTGCAGTGAAAGTGCTCCTCTTCGTACTTCTCCCGCTTACTCTCTTCTTGGTGATACAGCGTGATACCTCACCGCTTCATGGTGCATTATATGGAGTGACAAAACAGGGGTTAAAAAAAAGCTTCTTTTGGTTTCTTCTTTTTTTACCGATTATGTTGGTTGTGACAGGCTGTATTCAGTTTTTCATTGGTGTGACTTGGAATTCTAACATTGGAGCTGGTACTATCAGCTTCTTTGAAGCATTTACTGAAGAATTTTTTTTCCGAGGCATTCTTTTTATTTTTTTAATGCAGAAAACCAATATGAAAATAGCGTATGTGACCTCGCTGGCGAGTTTTATATTAATCCATCCACAAAACCTAACAACTCTTTTCATTGTCGGGACGATCATTCAAGGTATTGTTACCCTTGAAATAGCACGGAGATCACAAAATATCATAGGATCATGGATGTTGCACGGGAGTAATCGGTTCTTTGAACTCGTAATTCTCCCGTTGCTTATGTAACGTTTTTGTTTTATCGTCCAAACGAATGACGAGATGGTCCGTGAAACTGTTGATGGTTCCGAGGCTCAAACCGTCGCATAAACGGAACCTTTCGAAAATCAGGGATATCTGCTCGCTCTATCCTAAGATCATCGTTGCTTTGCACCCGCCTGAAATTGTCATGGTCGCGCTCGGTAAGAAGGGTTATTGCTGCGCCATTTGCTCCGGCACGTGCAGTTCTGCCTATCCGATGAACATATTCGGTCGGTGTCTTCGGTACGTCGTAGTTGTAGATGTGAGTGACGTTTTTGATATCAAGACCCCGGGCAGCTACATCTGTTGCTACCAGTACCTTGGTTTTTTGTGTTTTCAACGCGTCCAGTGAGCTCGCCCGTTTTTGTTGTCTCATTCCCCCATGGATTGCGGAGGCGCGGATTCCTTGACGTGCAAGGTTTCTTGAGACGGCATCGGATTCTCTGCGTGTCCCACAGAACACAATGGATAACCCATCGGTATTGCTGTTCAGTAAATGAACGAGGAGAGAGAATTTCTGGTTCTGCTGATAAATATCATAATAGATCTGTTTCAATTTACTGTGATCGACATACGACTGGGTCTTTACGATCACTGGATTTTTCAGATGTTTTCTCGCGAGACGATGAACATCCTCTGATATCGTGGCGCTGAACATTAGTAATTGTCGTTGCTGAGGTATCTGGCGAATGATTTCTTCGACATCATCGACAAACCCCATCTCAAACATTTTATCGGTTTCATCCAGCACAAGGATACGGAGATGATCAAGCATCCTACCAGGGGTTCCGATAACGATCTCAGATGTACGGATGTCGTGTATCTGTGGTCCAATGCTAACACCACCGTACACGCTCGTGGTCCGTATCCCCAGGGTTTTTCCAAAATCCTTGAAGACATCAGTGACCTGCACACACAGTTCCCTCGTAGGAGTAAGAACAAGCGCTTGCAGCCCCCGTCTAGGAATAATTTTGTTGAGGATTGGAAGACAGAACGCGAGCGTTTTTCCTGAACCTGTCTCTGCTTGGCCAACGACATCTTTTCCCAAGACGATTTCCGGTATGCATTTTTCCTGAATAAGGGTCAGTTCCTTGAATTCTTGTTCTTGCAGTTTTGTCAGGAGTTTTGTTTGTATGATAAGTTGTTCACATTTCATTATTTTCACCTTTCTACTAAATCATGTTATTGTTTTGAGTCTCTTTTTATAACTAATCGTTTACTCTTTGTTTCAAATTTTTTTGAAAAAAAGTGTTTTCAGATCCGTTGTTTCTTTTGAGAATCTTATGCCTTCTTTACGTTTTTTGCTTGTGGTCCTCGATCTGATGTTTCAACTTCAAATTCTATTGCATCTCCCTCATTCAGAGATGTTTCCATTGGGAGAGCGGTCCGATGAACGAAGACTTCTTTACCATCGTCACACTGGATGAATCCGTATCCCTTTCTTGCATTATACCATTTTACATTTCCTTTCATGTTATTCACGTTTTCCTTAGATTATATCTAGATTTTTACAAAAGAACAAAAACAAAAAGATTTCGAACATTCGAATTTACGAAATTGTGAAACTCTTATTTCTATTCCTTTTGATGCGATATAGCCTTCCCACCTTTATATAGTTTTTTACGGGGAAGGTCGTAGGTTTCTGTTACATTACTTGGAATAAAAAATTTACATTACGATACGAATATCTAGTTTTTGTGCGAGTTCTTTGTATCGATTTCGAATCGTTACTTCAGTGACCCCTGCGATCTCCGCAACCTCACGTTGTGTCCTGCGTTCACCACAAAGAACTGACGAGATGTATAAGGAAGCGGCAGCAAGTCCTGTTGGACCCCGTCCGCTTGTGAGCTCCTGATTTGCTGCATGTCCTAGTATTTCCAATGTTTTTGCTTGAACGTTGTTGCTGAGTTTTAACTCACTACAGAATCGTGAGATATAATCTTTCGGTGCGGTCGGCATTAATTTTAATTCGAGTTCACGGGAGACATATCGATAGTTTCTGCCAATCTCTTTTCGAGGCATCTGTGCGATCGTACTTATTTCGTCCAATGTCCGTGGTACATGGCATTGTCGGCATGCTGCATACAACGAGGCGGCAGTCACCCCTTGGATGCTTCGCCCTCGTACTAAATTCTTTAATGCTGCTTTTCGATAGATCACGGCTGCGGTTTCTCGTACGGTTCTTGGAAGACCCATCCCTGACGCGAGTCTGTCGATTCCTGAAAGAGCAAGTGCTAGATTCCGTTCGGTTGCATCGCTGATGCGAACGCGTCGCTGCCATTTTCGTAGTCGATATAATTGAGCCCGATTTTTTGTTGGAATCGATTTTCCGTACGCATCTCTGTTTGTCCATCCTATAGTCGTACTGAGACCTTTATCATGAATAGTGTATGTCATGGGGGATCCTGTTCGAGATCGTTTCTCCCGTTGTTCGTTATCGAATGCACGCCATTCTGGGCCATGGTCAATGATATCTTCATCAACAACGAGTCCACAACCAGAACAGACTAATTCTGCTCGAGAATAATCCTTACTCAGATGTCCGCTGCCACATTCAGGGCAACTGAGAATTTCTTCTACTTGTTGCTTATTTTTTTTCGTCAAATCAATTCAACCCCCATATCTCTTTTTCTAGAATTGTACCATTCAATAGTTCCTTTTATAGATTTTTACCGTTTCAGCCTTTATTGGTAAGACTATTACAAAAGAACAAAAATAAAAAATCTCAAACGTTCGGGTCAACGAAATTGTGAAACTCTTATCTCCATTCCTTTTATATATAGATATGGGTCTCTGGCCTTTATATTGTTTTGCACTGAGTTTCTGGGTGTAGGTTGAAAGAATCTATGTAAAATCAAAAAAAGACAATTTATTAAGCAATTGGAAGACAGAAGAAACAAAAAAAGAATTAGCTAAAGCACGTGCTGAAATTAAGGCAGGTA
>PDVH01000386.1_pt1 | contig 11161 bp, 6 predicted proteins | sample 1369781 | NCBI WGS metagenome assembly PDVH01 (sample SAMN07795378, study PRJNA414565) | Alkali sediment metagenome, whole genome shotgun sequencing project. | isolation source: glacial lake sediment | place: Bosnia and Herzegovina: Donje Bare Lake | collected 2016-06
CGAATCAGGTTGACCGCCATCCAGGTCAAGACGACGAAACAGAGAAAGATCACATAGAAGAAGGCAAGATCGGTCTTTAGATTGAGTCCGAAGATGTTCGCCTTGGGAAGGAAGATGCCCTCCGCTCCATTGGTAAGACTCACCCAATTCACGAGGAGGAATTGAATGATGAACTGGCCTGCCAGCGTGGCAATGGTGAGATAGAGATGCTTGAGACGAATCGATGGAATTCCAAAAATGATACCCACGAATGCGGTAATGACTCCTGCCGCAGGAACAGAAAGCCAGAAAGGAAATTTTAATGCGGTTGCAAGAATGCCAGCGGAATAGGCCCCTACCCCGAAAAAGGCTCCGTGGCCAAGGGAAATTTGACCCGTATAGCCAATGAGGAGATTGAGCCCGATGGCAGCAATCGCCGCGATCCCGATGTGGTTGATCACATACAGAGTATAATGACTGCTCATGGTGGGGATAATAGCAAAAAGGAGGAAAAGTCCGATCCACATCCATAGCCTACCAAAATCTGTTCCAAAGATGGTCAGTTCTTCATTGTAACGTTCATTAAATTTTCCACAGGGATGTAATTTTAGTTTTCGCATTCCTCCTCCAAAGCTATTTCGTGTCCGTGTCTCCGTAATTCGGACAATGAACAATGAACGATGGACTATGAACTTATTGTTTATAGTTTATCGTTCATCGTTTTTTCATCTCCCTATCTCCCACTCTCCCCATCACCCTATCTATTTTTTAGACTCGCTCGATTTCTACCAAGCCAAAGAGTCCGTAGGGTTTCACCAAAAGGATAAAGACGAGGATGATATAAGGAACAATTTCCCTCAGTGAGGTAGAAATATAACCCCCTGTAAAAGTCTCGAGCAATCCGATGATGACCCCACCGATAATGGCTCCACCAATACTCTCCAACCCTCCGAGGATGACCACAGGGAAAACCTTGAGACCGATGTGGCTGAGCTCGTGGACATTGATGCCATTGATAATACCCAGAATAATCCCGCTCATCGCACAAACCAGAGCGGCAATCGCCCAGGAGAGGGCAAAGACCCTTCGCACATGAACTCCCAAGGAGAGGGCAGCAGGCTGGTTATCCGCCACGGACCTCATATAAATTCCCTGAGAGGAATATTTGAAAAACAATCCGAAGATGACAAGAAAGATTAAGCCGATAATAAAAGTAGCGACATAAACCGGTGGAATATTGATGTTACCCATCTCGATCGTGAGATTTTTGGGCAAGAAGTCTGGATAGTTGTGCAAATTTCCACCGAAGATGACGAGCATGATTCCCCTGAACATGGCGGCCAATCCAACCGTCAGCATAATGACCTCGATGAGGGCTTCCCCAATCAGAGGACGTAAGAAGAGGCGTTCGATGATAAACCCGAGAGCGAAACTTCCCACGATCGTTATCAAAAAAGCAAGCCAGATGGGTAATTTAAGCCATGCCGCCAAGACCAGAAATATAAAGGCTCCGATGGCCAGCAATTCACCGTGGGCAAAATTGAGGACGCTTGACGACTTAAAAATCATGACAAAGCCAAGGGCAGCTAAGGCATATAGAAATCCAATGGATAGTCCCTGAAAAAAAAGTTGAAGAAAAAATTCCATAAAAGAAAACCTCCCTTATTCGACCGTTAGGATCTTCACTTTCGTCTCAATGGTGCCAACCTGTCCGTCCCGATAGCGGACTTTGCCTTTGACCTCTAATTCTTTCTGATCGCTATACATGGCCTCAATGAGATTATTGTACTGTTCATAAACATACTTCCTTCGCACCTTTCCTGTTCTCGTTAGTTCTTCATCATCTGCATCGAGGAGTTTATATAACAAAATGATCTTGTGAAGCCTCATGGGTTTAGGCAATTGCGTATTCACCAGCCGAACTTCACCAAGAATGAGCTCTTCAACGGGGGGTTGTTGAGAAAGATCCGTGTACGTAGTGTAAGGGATCATTCGATCCTCTGCCCAACTGCCCACATTCCCAAAATCGATATTGATGAATCCAGTGATACAGTCACGTCCTTCTCCCCAGACGACCGCCTCTTTGATGTAGGGGCTGAATTTCAGCCTCGTTTCGATAAAGTCCGAGGAGATGGCTTCACCCGCTTTGGTGCGCATGATCTCTTCTTTACGACCAATAATCAATAAGTGGCCATCATCATCGATATAACCTGCATCACCCGTATGAAGCCAGCCGTCGATAAGGGCCTTCTTGGTTGCCTCTGGGTCTTGGTAATAACCGACAAAGCAGGAGGGTGTTCTGACAAGTACCTCCTGATCTTCTGCTATCTTGACCTCTGTCCTGGGTAAGGGTTTGCCAACAGACTCTGGCTTCACTTCTCCATCGGGCTGAACCTGAAACACGCCACCCCCCTCCGTGAGACCATAAGCATGTTTGAGGTTTAACCCTTTTGCTCGGAAGAAACGGATGACATCTGGGCTAATGGGATGCCCACCTGTGACAGCAGCCCGGATTTGTCCGCAACCCACTCGATCCAGGAGAGGACGATAGACCAACCTGGCCGCAATCCGATGAAGAAATTGTAAATAGGAAGGGACGGGTTCCTTTTTAGACTGGTGGTCGACCACTGCCCCACCGATCTTTTCACCTAACACAAAAAGTTTGCGCTTCACCCAACCCGCATCGGCGATCTTTACTCTAATCTTAGAAGCGAGGTCTTCCCAGAACCGTGAAGACGTGATGATGACAGCGGGTCCAATTTCTCGGAAATCCTCTGTAGCGGTCTCCGGGGTCTCAGGGAAGTTCATGCTCATCCCTGTGAGGGGTGAGACACCCATTCCCCACATCTGATCGACAATCCATGCCGTTGGAGTGATCGAAATCCAATTATCCCCGATGCCGATGGGAGCCGTCTCAACCCATTTCCTGGCGATCTCAGTAAAACTCTGATGGGAGATCATGGCCAATTTAGGAATCCCTGTTGTCCCGGAGGTCATGATCATCAGGGCAACCTCCTCCGGTTTTCCTTTCCACAATTCCTCTTCAAAAAGCCCGGTTTGCTTCGCATCTAAATTTGTCCCCAGGTCTAAGAGTTCTTTAAAACTCATCAACCATGGGTTATTGATATAAGTTCTCATGCCCGTTGGATCAACATAGATGACCTTCCGGACATGAGACAGTTGCTCTTTCATTTCTAATAGTTTATCAACCTGCTCTTGATCCTGAGCGACCACATAGGTTGCCTGAATCCGATTCAACATCGTTGTCAGCTCTTTGGCAATCGAAGAGGTAAAAAAATTGACGGTGACGGCACCCATGGCCTGAGCCCCCAATTCACTGAACAACCATTCTGGATGGTTGTCGCTGATGATGCCAATATTTTCACCCCGTTTCAGACCGAGGGCAAAGAAACCTAAGGCCACATTCTTTGTATAACGGAAGTAATCCTCCCAATTATAGGCCTGCCATATCCCATACATCTTTTCCCGAATGGCAATTTTCTTTGTCCCTAACTCTTTTGCCTGTTTGAATAAAATCTGTGGCAAGGTAAATTGGCTCAGCGACAATACAGTTTCTTGATCAGGACGTTCTATTTTTTTGACCTCCATGGGAATCTCTCTCTTAAAATTTTGTTGCCTCACCTAAATAGGCTTTGATGACCTCCGGGTGATTTTGGATGACCTCCGGCGTACCTTCTGCGATCCTCTCTCCGAAATTCAAAACCATAATCCGTTGTGAGATGCTCATGACAATGGACATATCATGTTCCACCAGGACCATGGTCTGACCCCATGCCGAATTTAGCTCAAGTAAAAACCGGACCATATCTTCCTTTTCCTCAAGCGTCATCCCGGCAAAGGGTTCATCCAACACTAAAAGCTTTGGCTCCAAGGCTAAAGCGCGGCCCAGTTCCACCCTCTTTCTCATCCCATAAGGCAAAGAGCCCACCGGTTTCTTGCGGATGGCTTGCATCTCGAGAAAATCGATCAACTCTTCCAACACCCGGCGGTGATGGACTTCCTGCTTTTGAACCGATGAAGAGAATAGGGCTGCTTTTCCGATGCCATAGTCGCAGTAAAGGTGCCGCGCCAAAAGCATATTAGCCAACACGGTGATTCCTGGAAAGAGCTCAATATTCTGATAGGTCCTTCCAATCCCTCTCTTTGTGATCTCATGGGGGTGATGGCCCTTAACATCTTCTCCGTTGAACAGAATCTCTCCTTTTTGTGGATGGTAATAACCTGTAATACAGTTCATGAGGCTCGTTTTACCCGCACCATTCGGCCCGATGACGCTGACCAATTCACCTGTGTGAACGGTGAGATCAACATCATGGAGTGCCATCACACCCCCAAAGTTCAGAAAAATTTTTTTCACCTCCAACTCAGCCTGACGATCGGCAGGCTGAGTGGAGGCGTAGATACTGGGTTGACCTCGAAATGCCTTCATCTATTTCCCCTTCAATGCCTGAATTTCTTATTTTCCGAGAACTTTCAAAACATTAACCTTCTCCTTTCCAGGACTGAAGAAATTCGTTATAGGTGAATAGGTCATATCCTCGTGAATCTGAACGATCCTTCCCTTAAAAGACCCCTCATGATAATCTTTGTTATAAGTCACATTGGGAATCAGGCCTCCAAAGTCCTCATCCTTAAAGGTCTCCATCGCCTTATTGATATTCTCTGCATTGATCGTCTTGTATAATCCAGAAGCCCGATGGGCGGATCTTTCTTCGATCATGGCGACAACTACCCCCTCCCAGTAAGAGGTTTCGAACTTATCCACTGATTTATACTTCTTCCATAGATCCTCAAGTAATTTGATTCCAGGTGTCTTATCCTGAGGCAGTACACCGCAAAATTGCATGGCGAGTCTGTCGCGAATCAGACCTTTCCCGAGCTTAAAGAAATCTGGATCTGTGGTGGTCCAGGTTCCGAATAAAGGCACATTATAGTTGTTCCGATCAAATGCTTTCATNGCNGTGACAANNNCAGCCGGAAGGATCTGCATGAAGACATATTCTGCGCCCTTTGATTTCAAACGGAGTACCTCNGTGGAGAGATCAACTGTCGCCGGAGGAAACTCTTCAATGNTGACGATGTTGATATTATTCTTNGCAGCATACTCCTTGCTNGGNTCATGGATCGATTTCCCATAGACATTGTTATAGGTTAACAGACCGACCTTAGGAGCATCCTTTCCCTTATGAATAGTCTTGATATATTCAAGGAACATGTAAGCGATTGGAGGTTTAAGTATTCCCTGATAGACCGAGTAATTGATCGTTGGAATTTTGTATTCCTGAATGATCGGTTTTACCTGGATACCTGACCCAGCATCCCAGGTGGCGATCATGTCCATCTTTTCTTCACAGAATTTCTTGACATATTTAACCGCCTCAGGGACCTTGTAGGCATGATCAACGACCGTTAATTCAATTTTCCTGCCGGCAATACCTCCCTTCACCTCGTTGACATACTTGATGTAATCCTGATGCCCTTTGGCATGATATTGACCCCATGAAGAAGCTGGACCGGTCAAATTGATAACCGCTCCGATTTTTACGGGTTGAGCCCATCCACTCACAGACAAACTGAAACAAAATATCCCTATAATAACTGCAAAAATGAACATCTTTTTCATAACGTTCCCCTCCCGATTTTATTTGTTATAAGTTTTAACTCCCCATACATTTTTCTTAGAAAATTTTAAGAATCCTGTCGTATCCTCTTTTTGCCTTCTCATCACCTCCTTTTTTAAAATTTTAACGCGAAGCCTTTTGTTTGATATACTGGAGCGGCATGGTGGTTGTTATACCCAAAAGCATTATCCCGATTCAGTCAAAATTGGTTTCAGTATTGCCGTATTCGGTAAACGTCGTTGTTTGATAAAATAATTGAAAACGACGCTTAAAGGCAGTTAAATCTTACCTTCCAAAAATAAAATCTTAAATTTTAGACCCTAAGACTGAATTTATTGTACATATCTAAAAAATAATTGCAAGTAAAAAATTTCACTATGCGTAATGGGGCCAAATGTTTATCTAAAAATTACTATAACTATAAAATTTCATTAAAAAATTAGTTTAATTCAAACGGACTGAGACCACTTTCGAGACCCCAGGGGTTTCCATGGTAATTCCATAGAGGGTGTTAGAGGCTTCCATGGTATTTTTATTGTGAGTAATGATGACGAATTGGGATGTTTTTGAAAACTCTTTGACCAATTCGATAAATCGATTGATGTTCGCATCATCCAAGGGCGCATCCATTTCATCGAGCAAGCAGAACGGGGTGGGTTTAATCATGAAGAGTCCAAAAAGCAAAGCGGTGGCGACTAAAGCCTTCTCCCCCCCAGAGAGGAGGTCAATATCCTGAAGTTTCTTTCCAGGGGGCTGGGCAATGATATCAATTCCTGTGGTGGCAGGGTCTTGTTCGTCCAAAAGAATAAGGCTGGCTTGTCCACCCTTGAAGAGCCTCATAAAAACCTCTTTAAATTTTTCATTGACCAAATGGAAGGCCTCCAAAAATCGTCTCGTCGTCGTCCGATTGATCCGGAGGATTGCCTTTTTTAAGGAATCGAGGGCTTGATGAAGGTCGGCCTGTTGCTCTGACAGGAAATCGTACCGCTGTTTCAACTCTTGATATTCCTCAATGGCCATCAGGTTAACTTCTCCAAATCCTTCCAAGGCACTTTTTAACTCTGCCAACCGTTTTGACATCTCCTCTTTCAGAAATTCCGTAGGGGAGGCTCCGATCGAGGTGGAAAGCGTGGTTCCATATCGTTCTTTTATTGACTCCTGAAGGTGGGAGAGTTTCAATTGAACCTCTGAGGCTAGAATTTCTTCCGCGTGGATCTTCTGCCTCACATCCTCCAACTCCCGGCGCAGGTATTTGGAAGAAGCCTCCACTTCTTTCCACTCATTAGAGAGAGTTTCCACTTTCTCTTTTTGAGCAGAGAGACCGTCTTCTTTAAAACGATGTTGTTTAAGACTGTCTTCTAATTCCTTTTCCCATTGTTGGATTTTCTTACGAAGGGAGACTCCCTCCACCCGGCATTCCCTAATCCCCTTCACTTTTTTAGAGATCTGTTCCCTCAAGCTCCGCTGGGTCTCTGATAGATTTTGGATCTGCCCTTCCAGTCCTCTCTTCCTCTCTTCGACAGAGGCTAAAAAGACCTTCTTCTCGGTGATCGTTCCTCCCAAGTCTTCTGTCCCTTCTCCAACCTCCTCAACTTTCTTCTTCAATAACTGGACTTTTTCCTCTCCATCCTTTTTCTTAGCTTCCTCTCTCTCCATTTGAGCTGAGACTTCTCTCTTCTCCTTCTCTAAATCTTGATTCTCCTCTTCGAGTTGTTTCTGCTCAAATTGGATGACCTCCATTCTCTGATGGAATTGAGAGAGCTCCTTTTTTAGTCCTTCCAAATCTCTTTCCTGATGGAGAAGTTCGATCTCCTTCTCCTGAATCTCTTTTCTTCTTCCCTCCAACTGAACTCCCTTCTCATGGATCACCTTCTGGAGGCGTTCCTCCTCCTCATAGGCTTTTCTACATTCTTCCTCTGCTTCTTTGACTCTCAGTTCTAAATCTTTGATCTCCCTTCGCCTTTCTAAAAGGCTCATTCCTTGATCAAGGCTTCCTCCTGAAACGACTCCGGATCGCTCCACCACCTCCCCTTCCAAAGTGACAAGGGTTCCAAAGCCTCCCTCTTTTTTTATCCAGTGGAGTGCTCCTTCCAAATGCTCGACGACGCCGACATCTCCGATTAGGAATTCTGCAATAGGAGCAAAGCCTTCCTTCACATTAACGAACTGTAGGAGAGGGACTGGTCTTCCTTCTTCTGCATATACAGATTGGGCTTGATTCCCTTTCACCCCAACAGGAACGAAACTTCCTCGACCCAGAGACTCTCTTTTGAGGAAGGAAATGGCCCCCATCGCTTCCGTTTCGCCCGCCACGATCAAGTATTGCAATCGCTGTCCTAAAACAGCTTCGAGAGGAATCTCGTACTTCGGGTCTGGTTCCAAGATATCTGCCACAGCCCCTAAAATCCCCTTCCACCTCTCCTGTTCCTCCCTCTTTCGAAGGAGAATAGATTTTACCCCTTTTTCATATCCCTCATAATTCTCCTGAAGTTCTTTGAGGGAGAGGTATCGAGAACGGTCCTGCCTCAAGGTCTCCTCCAAGACAGAACGCTCTGTTTGCCTTTGATGAAACATTTCTTTCAATCCCTCGAGCTCTCCTTCCCATCGAACCTTTTCTTCCTGATAAACCGATCGAATCGAGAGATTGAGTTCCCTCTCTTTGACTTTTTCGGAGAAGGCCTCTTCCAATTGAGCAAGCCTCGTCCTCACCTCCTCGGATTCTTTCAGGTTGGAGCGAATCCGCTTTTGAAGATCCTCTTTTCTCTCTTCAAGATGGGTAAGGCGATTTTTGAGAGAGGTCAATTGAGTCAAGGTGTCGATCAATTCGACCTTCTCCGCCTCCAGCTCCTCTAAAAGCTCTTGGTGGGTTGATCTAAAATCATTGAAAAGGGTCTCCAGTTCTTTCAGAATTTCCTCGTTCTCACGGCTCCCCTCCTCTAACTCCTTCTTGGACTGCTCTGTTCTCCACCGCTCTCTTCGCGTCCCTCTCCAGGCACGGAGGGATTCTCTGATTTCTTCAATGAATTGGTTCTCCTGTTTTTGAAGTCCTCCTTCTTCCCTATGGAAAAACTCAATCTCGTTTTCCGTCCTTTGAATTTTCCGACCCAGTTCGAAAACCTCCTGTTGGAGACTTCGGAGTTTCTCCTCTTCCTCCATCCCGCTCAGCCTCATGCTTTCGATCAGGGCTTCCTTCTTTGCGCTTTGGGCAGAAATCTCCAACTCTCGGTCTCGAAGGGCTTTGAGATAACCTCTTGCCGCCTCCCCCTTTTCCGAAAGCTCTGCGTATTCCTGGAGAGCAAATCGGATTTCGATCTCTTTGACCTCCTTCCGTATGGCTTTATATTCCTCTGCCCGTTTCACCTGACGTTCCAGGGTGACGATCTGTCGCTTCACCTCGGCGATGATGTCCTGAATTCGAAGAAGGTTTTGTTGTGTGGCCTCCATCTTCATCAGGGCAAGTCTTTTCCTCTCCTTATATTTAGCGATGCCCGCGGCCTCTTCGATCAAAAAACGCCGATCCTGTGGATTGGCGTTGATGAGATGTTCCACCCTTCCCTGTTCAACAATGGAGTAACCATTCACCCCAATCCCAGTATCCAAGAAGAGATCGGTGATGTCCCGCAATCGGCAAGGGACTTTATTAATCAGGTATTCACTTTCACCGGATCGATAAAGCCTTCGCGTGACAGTAATTTCACTGTACTGGCCATAGGCTTCGGGAGCCGACCCATCTTCATTGGAGAAAGTCAAACCCACCTCTGCCATCCCTAAGGGTTTTCTGCCGTCTGTCCCATTGAAGATCACATCCTCCATCAACCTTCCACGTAAGTGTTTGGCGCTCCGTTCACCAATGGCCCAGAGCACCGCATCGACGACATTTGACTTCCCACAACCATTGGGACCCACGATCGTCGTGATCCCCTCCGGAAAACTGAGATGGAGACGATCCACAAAGGATTTGAATCCAATCACCTCAAGCGATTTGAGTTTCACGAAACCCTTCTAGTCAATAAAATTCTCGTGTTAATGACTCGTAACCGCCTTTTACTTTTCACGAATCACCGACACGATTCAAGATATATTCAATGGCCTTGTGGAGTCGTCGGATCACCTCTCCCTTACCCAGAACCTCTATGACTTCGTCGATAGGAGGACTGACAGTTCTACCGGTTAAGGCCACCCGAATGGGTTGGGCAATCTTCACCAAAGGCTCCCTTCGCGTTTCGGCCAATTGTTGAATCAATCGATGGACATTCTCTTTTTCAAGAGTCGATTCTTTCGATAAAGAAGTGACGACCTGTTCTAACATCGGTGTGATTTCTTGATTCAAAAATTTCCCAGCAGCTTTCTCATCATAAACAATCTCTTCGCAGAAGTAAAATTCTGAAAGGTCTGCCATCTCCACTAAGGTCTTGACCCTCTCCCTGAGAGAGAGGATAGCCTTTCTCAAAAGATCGGGAGCAATGTTTGAATACCCCTTGGTTTCAATAAAAGGCCGAACCCTCTGAACCAGTTCTTCCAATTCTATTTTCTTGATATACTGTGAATTGAGCCAATCCAGTTTTCCTGGATTGATCGCGGCTGCTGATCTCCCCACTGCCTCCAAACTGAACTTCTCTATCAACTCTTCACGGGTGAACTCCTCCTGATCACCATAGGACCATCCCAAACGGACCAGGTAGTTGACCACAGCCTGGGGGAGATAGCCCATCTTCTTATACTCCATAACCGATTGAGCCCCATGTCGTTTAGAAAGTTTTTTCTTGTCCGGACCGAGGATCATCGGGACATGACCAAATTTTGGGATGGGATAACCCAGGGCTTGATAAATCTGAATCTGGCGGGGTGTATTGTTGAGATGGTCATTTCCTCGGATGACATGAGTGATTCCCATGGTAGCATCATCCACGACCACCGAAAAATTATAAGTGGGAAGCCCATCACTTCGAAGGATAATAAGGTCATCCAATTCGGTATTGTCAAATTCCACCCGGCCCTGAATGAGATCATCCACCACAGTCTTCCCTTCCTCTGGGGAGAGGAATCGGATAGCAGAGGGTCTTTCGGAAGGGAATGATTTTCGGCCAAGACATGTTCGATCATATTTGGGCTTCATCCCAGCCTTCAGGGCAGCTTCCCGCTTTGTCCCCAATTCTTCCGGAGTACAGTAGCACCGGTAAGCCTTGCCTTCCTTCAAGAGTTTCTCCGCTGCTTCCCGATAAAGGGAAATCCGTTGAGTCTGATAAAAAGGCCCTTCATCCCAATCCATTCCCAACCAGGTCATGGCATCCAAAATGACTTGAATCGATTCCTGAGTGGATCGGGCCACATCCGTATCTTCAATGCGAAGAATAAAAACCCCTTGGCTATGGCGCGCGAGTAGCCAATTAAACAAAACGGTTCGTGCCCCTCCGATATGGAGGTCGCCCGTTGGACTGGGTGCAAATCGTGTCCTCACTTTTGTCATTGTTTATCTAAACCTCTACTATGGTGTGAACAATAAAAAATCCCCCCTCGCCCCCCTTTGCTAAAGGGGGGTG
>PDVH01000387.1_pt1 | contig 11152 bp, 15 predicted proteins | sample 1369781 | NCBI WGS metagenome assembly PDVH01 (sample SAMN07795378, study PRJNA414565) | Alkali sediment metagenome, whole genome shotgun sequencing project. | isolation source: glacial lake sediment | place: Bosnia and Herzegovina: Donje Bare Lake | collected 2016-06
CAGAACGGTCTTGGAAGCCCTTCTTGCGAATAGCCTGCAAAATAGTAGAGTGCGCCAGGGTTGAGAGCGTCAAGATACTTCTTGTATCGGTCTGGTAGATCCCTAATCCAGCTCCACAATTGCTTGTCAGAAGTCTCAATCAGCTTCCAGTCCTTGCATAGAAAATCTTCATCTTCTCTCAGATCCGGAATTGGAATGTCGTACAGGAGACAGCGACGAATCTCACGTGAAGCGTCAACATGACCACAATACTGACAACCAGGCGCATAATCCCCCTGACCCATACAAACCACCCTGATGCGAGCTACATGACGCGAATTGCACTTCTTCACATATTTCTCTTTCTCAAGTGAAGAATGAAGGGGGTTCAGATCCGTCCTCCATCCCCGCTGATTGACCTTTCTACCCATTTCGCTGGCTAGCGACTGACCGCCCCGGAACGGAGTCGCCCCCGTTTGACAGAGTCCATTGTCTCCCTGTCAACTCGACTCCTGATTTTTATATCCGTACGGATTCACCCTAGCTGAGGAATGCACTTTGGCGAAAGCTGTCTTCAATCCCCTGACGCACGAAGAGGAAGAAGTCGTTCACAATGAATCCGTTAAGATCCTTGAGGAAGTGGGCATCAAGGTGACCAGTCCAGAGGTGCTGTCCTTGCTCGAAGACCACGGCGCCAAGGTGGATCATAAACTGCAGATCGCCAAGATATCCGAGCGGATGGTCAAGGATGCCCTGACGAAGGCGCCGAAGGAGTTCCTCATGTGCGGCCGGGACAAGTCGCACGACCTGAGGCTTCCGGCAACGGACAGGATACAGGGATGCAATGACGGTCAGCCTACCGACGTCTGGGACATCGACACTCAAAGCAAGCGGAAGTCAACGCTCAATGATCTCATCGATTTCACGGTAGTATGCGATGCGATGCACCTCTACTGGGCGGAGGTGGTCGCCACCGATATCCACCCTGAGATCTCGAATCTCCACGAGTATGCCGCGTCTCTTGCCTATACAGGCAAGCACATCCAGCATGGGGCGGGAGACACAGTCGACGCAGAGTACCTGGTCAAGATGGCCGCTGCTGTTGTGGGTTCAGAGAAGGAGCTCAGGAAGCGGCCAATCGTCTCGGTGACGCACACGCCGATCACTCCTCTGCGGTACGAGAAGGGAGACATAGAGGCGGCGGTCCTCTTTGCCCGAGCAGGCCTTCCAGTTGTCCACCTCTCGATGGCGATATCTGGTTCTGTTTGCCCGGTCTCTCTAGCAGGAACGATTGCGATAGTGAACGCCGAGAACCTGGGGGGCGCAGTGATATCCGAGACTGCAGCTCCTGGCGCGCCTATACTCTACAGTTCCGAGAGCGGTCCTATGGACATGAAGACGGGAGTCTTCCTGTCAGGGTCCACGGAGGGCTCCTTGATAAACGCGGCTGGATGCCAGATGGCCAGGCGATACAGACTGCCCTGTCAGGTGGGAGGGCTCGCAGCATCCGGCTCTATGCCTGGGTATGAGATCGGGTACCAGAAGGCTATAAGCGGCCTGATACCCGCGATGGCGGGTGCTGACCAGATAGTGGGGATCGGCGGATTCGACAGGTCTGGCTGCGAATCGCTAGAGCAAGTCGTGATGGACTGCGAGCTCTGGCGGAACATACTGCGCGGCTGGAACGGCGTGAAGGTCAACAGAGACACACTCGCATTTGATGCGATCGCGCGCGTGGGCCCAGGCGGATACTTCATGAAGGACATCCACACGCTGAAACACTTCAGGAGCGAAATCCTGCTCCCCAAGATAGCGATGAGACAATGCTCGCCCGATGCGAGAGTTGAACCTATCAAACTGGCGGCGAGAGATGAGGTCAAGAGGTTACTTAGGGAGCACAGGCCTGTTCCCCTGGACAAGACGGTGAAGCAGGAAGTCAAGGAGATGCTGAAGAAGTACGACACCGAGCTCCACGGAAAGCCGATCTCTACGAAGTACCTTGATCGGCTAGGGTGAGTGACGGTCTCCTCAGCAAATACTCGTGCGCGCTCAGAGCGGCCTTTGCACCTTCGCCAGCCGCGACAACGATCTGCTTCTCATGAACTGTTGTGACATCACCTGCCGCGAATATGCCCGGCACATTCGTCTCACACTGACAATTGACTTCGATTTCACCGTACTGGTTCAGGTTCACTTGGCCCTTGACGAACTCCGTATTCGGGTTCAGGCCAACCTCTACGAACACGCCGCTTACCTTGAGCGTCTCCTCCTTTCCTGTCATCTTTTCGCGGATGCTCAGGCCTTCGACAACTTTGTTCCCGACGACGTCCAGGACTTCATACCCGATTCGTCGCTCAACATTCCTCAAGAGACCGGCCTTCTCGGACACCACTGCGTCTGCCCTCCAGGGATTCCTCGACACGGCATAGACCTTCGATGCGACTTGAGCCATCTCGATGACGGCCTGGATGGCCGAGTTGCCTCCGCCACACACTGCCACCTCCTTGTCCGCGAAGAGCGGTCCGTCGCAGGTGGAGCAGTACGAAAGCCCTCTGCCGATCAGTCTTTTCTCATTCGGCACGCCGAGCTCCTTGGGCCGTTTGCCAGATGCGACTATCACAACGCGGGCTTTGATGGTCCTTCCGCCTGCAGTCTCAATCAGGAATGAGCCCGATTCACTTTTGATGCTCTTTGCCTCGTCGAGGACTATGGGTGTCGGGAACTGCTTGACCTGCTCCTCGAACTTCGCCGTCAGCTCTCGGCCAGTGATGTACTGGTAACCCATGTAGTTCTCGATGCCAAGCGTCCATGCCACCTGTCCGCCAACATCCTTGCTCAAGATCGCTGCCAAGCGTTTCTTGCGCGCAAGGTAAACTGCGGCGGTCATGCCCGCAGGTCCTGCGCCGATGATGCACACGTCTACGATTCCCTCGACCTCGGAGGGAGCCTCAAGGCTGAACATCGTCTCCAAAGACCGAGGTCCAGCGATATTAGCTTTGTCCAGTACTAGTTACGGGCATTGTTCCAATCTCCAGCCCAAACGTTGATGTTCATCCAGTTGAATGCGTCTCGAAGTGATTGGGCATGGATACATTCAANGGGTCATACGACAAGANGCTGGTCCAAGGCGCTCAGGCTGCCGTGAGGGATGTCCTCGCGGTCAGGAAGGATGATCGAGTTTTGATTATCTCCAACCCGACAGCAGAAGTGCGNGAGATCTCGATGGCGGTGTTCGATGCCGCATTGGANGCGAAAGCCGCGCCCACGCTTCTCTTCCAAANGGAGAAGGGCCAGTTCGACNTCGCGGAGCAGGAGGTCATCAAAGCTTTGTCGGCCGCGCCGGACATCGCACTGTCCATCAGTCAGGANAAGCTGGGCAAAGACAAGTGGGGGCTTAGNCACGGCTACAAGGGCAAGCGCGCGTACGACCACGTCTATGACATGCTGCACGAAGAAGGGAAGATCAGAGGGTTCTGGTCCCCAGGCATAACTCGAGACATGTTCCGCCGAACGGTGCCCATAGACTACACCCAGCTGAGATCGGACGCTGGCAAGGTGTCAAAGCTTCTGCTTTGGGCCGACCAGGTCAGAGTCACCGCCCCGGGAGGGACCGATCTGACCATAGGGGTGAAAGGTCGGAAGCCACGACTGGATGACGGCGATTTCAGGAAGCCCGGACAGGCGGGCAACATCCCTTCAGGGGAGGTCTATGTGTCTCCCGCCTTGGGAACAACAGACGGAATCATTGCCTTCGACGGATCCATTGTCCTGCACGAAGGCGAGATCGTGATCAAGAGACCTATTGTGACTGAGGTCAAGGACGGCTACATCACCAGCATAAGCGGCGGCTCGGAAGCCCTCAAGTTGGAGGAATCGATCAGACTGGGCGTCAAGAAGGCCATCGAGGCGGGCAAGAAGGGCACCATCAAGCCCTCGAAAGCCCCTGCGTATGCGAGGAATGCGAAGAGCATCGGCGAGTTAGGAATCGGCCTGAACAGGAAGGCGAGGATCGTCGCCAACATGCTCGAGGACGAGAAGGTCTACGGCACATGCCATTTCGCGGTCGGTCGCAACTACGACGGGGATGCCGAGGCGCTGATCCATTTGGATGGACTGGTGAAGAGGCCTACGATCGTCGCCACAGACAGGAAAGGCTTAGAGAAGACCATGATGGCGGATGGCAGGCTTGTCTGGGACTAGGACTGACGATGACAAGCGGCTCCGAGAGATGGACGAAGGTTTAACTCTTTAGGATTGTCTCACCAGTGCCATGAAGGAGCCGCTGAGAGTGGGTTCCATCGACGACGACTCGTTGGACCGATCCAGACGAATCGGCTGGCTGGACCTCGGGTCGATTGCGGAATCCAGAGTCCTCATGGTTGGCGCCGGCGCGCTCGGCAATGAAGTCGCCAAGAATCTCGCTCTGTCGGGCTTCAAGAACATCACCATCGTCGACATGGATCATGTCGTAGGGTCCAACCTGAACAGATGCCTCTTCTTCAGCAGAGAGGATGTCAGCAGAAGGACAAGCAAGGTTGAAGCCGTCGCCCGTGGGATCCTGCGCGTGTCGCCGGATGCGAAACCCATTCCTATCTGTGAGAGGATCGAAAGCGTTTCGGCTACATTGTTCAAGGACCACGACCTTGTCTTCGGATGCCTCGACAACATCCAGGCGCGAATCCATTCGAACGCTCATTCATACCGTGCAGGAAAGGCCTACATCGACGGAGGGATGGATGGATTCGTTGGAAAGGTAATGGTTGCAAGGCCGCCAGATGGCGCGTGCGTTCAATGTGGCATGAACCGCAGCCACTCGAAGGTCGCAGAGATGAGGTTCAGCTGCACTGGAAAAGACATCGTGTTCCATGAACCCAGGCTGGCAGCCGAAATCACAACAACGAGCGTTGTCTCGGCGATAATGGTCAGAGAGGCGTTGAAGGTGGTTTCCGGAAGAACGGACATGCTGATATCGAACGTCTTCTACTACGATGGACAACGGAACCAATCCGAGGAACTGGAGATACCGCTCAACCCAACCTGCCCCGTCCACCAGGGGTTCTGAAACTGCTACAGGTAGTAGAAAACGCTATAACCTCGCATCTAGTCCAGTACCAAGGTGGTTTTTTGGCGATAAGAATCAAAGTCAAGAATGCCGAGACCGGCGCCACTGTCGAGATGGAACTCGAGAACGAGAACACCGTCGACGAGGTGATTGAGAGCGCGGCAACTTTCTGGGGCAAGGACATGGGCGCGTATGTCCTTCGCAAGGGAAAGAAGGTCCTTCGTGGTGGGAACACACTCCAGGATGCTAGCATCCGAGGTGACGACGTGCTGGAGCTGATACCGGACCCAGAGGGCGGTTAGAGGAGATGCCTCTGCCGTTGGACCTGCTCCGAGTTCGATTGAGAAACGAGATTGAGATGTGCCAGCGTGAGCTGAGGCATCACATCGCGGTTTCGGATCCAATGCTCTCATCATTCCCAGTGATGGTCAACGTGACATTCCTCCGAGTGCCAGGGCCGGATTGGGAGCAGGGAAAAGTCGTTCACAGGTTCGTCCACAGAATGGCCATCATAGTAAGCGAAGATTACCCCGTTGAAAAGCCGATAGTGAAGTGGCAGACCCCAATCTTTCATCCCAATATCATGACGCCTGACGATGGCGGCTATGTTTGCACCAAACTCCTCGAGAACTGGGACTTCAGCTCGAACCTCGTGACTTTCATCAAAGGCATCGAATCGCTACTAGTGAATCCCAACCCCACGAATCCCTTCGGGAACGATGTGTGCACAAGAGCCGCTTCCTACTTCAACAGGAACAAATACCAACCCCCGATGCACATGGACCAGTCGGACAGACGCGTGAGGATTGTGGGGGATGCAAGTGGCTAGACCTAGGATAGTCAGGGAGACCAGGAGGCCCATCGAGGAGAAGGAGCCCCCGGTGCACTCAGCGCTTTCCCCCCACGATTGGTTGTCGGGCGATTCGGTCGCTCTGTACACTGAAGTTGCGAAGTCCGGGAAACCCTTCGACGTCTACCTTTCGGCCAAAGCCGAGAAGAAGATCCGGCTGCAAGCAGAGAAGGAGGCTCCTCGAAGGCTGGAGGTCATGGGGTTCCTCCTCGGCGAGGTCAGGGGATGGAAAGGCCACAGATACACCGTCGTCAGAGACATTGTGACGACCGAACTGAAGAGTTCGGTCTCGAAGGTTAGGTTCGATCCGAAGGGCTTCCCGAAACTCTTCAGCAATCTGGATGATTCAGGTTTTGACTACGTTCTTGTCGGGTGGTACCACTCGCACCCGGGTCACACATGCTTCCTATCCAGGACTGATCTCGAGACGCAGCGCAGAATGTTTGACCAGCCATATCACACAGCGATCGTTATCGACCCCATCAATCAGGATATGAAGGCGTTCAGGCTCTCAGGCGACAGCTATGATGAGACGGCTTTCGCGATATTCGAAGGCGAAACCAACGGTCGTTCGAAGAAGACCAGAACCAGGAAGCTCAAGATCAAGACAGTCAATCAGTGAACGGATATTCCGAGATAGTCCGTCCAATCCAGACCCACAGACAAAGTTTTTTCAGGCCATTGCACCTTAAGGTCATATCGAGGGAGAGGAGCCGAATGAGGGCATCGTTTGCACCGTTAGTAGCCACTCTGTGCGCAATCTCATTCGCTCTCTTGCCAGTAGGTACGGCACGCGCATCAGATGAGCAACACTTTCTCGACCTCACAGACTACAGCTTCGGAGTCGTCTTCATTTCGGGCAACTTCACGGCGACGGTGACCAAGGATCTGCCTCAAGTCGTGTTCAAGCACAGCACCGATCCAGTCGCTCCTTCGTTCACGATACGCCTTCCATTCATCTATCTCTACAACGACACAAACGACGACGGCGTCTTCTCAAGGTCGGAGGCCATCTACACTGCTAGCCTCGACTCGCACTACAACGTTGCGTGGAACGCAACCCCCGCCGAGTTTGCCACCGGGCCTGTTTCGGGGGAGTATGCTCGGTTGCGGATGGCCGCGACCCTCTCTCTGTACGATCAGCCGACTGACACCGTTCCTAGCATCGATGATTGGGCAAACATCACTTTCTGGTTCCAGATCACGGAGAACCCACTGACATACTCCAATTCCTACGGCAGCTACACTGTTGCTGGCCGCACGGAGATGAGTATGAATTTCACCCTGGACATCCTCAAGAAGTTGAACTTCAGCGGCCTTGCGGTCGAGCACTTGTTGAAAGCCGGTGGCTCTACCAACACGTTCATGATCAAGGAAACCACGAACGCAAATGGTTGGAAAATGACCAATGTATCGAGCCGCGTGAACGAGGAGCAGTACGGTCTCAATTTCACGCACAGGCTGAACCAGACTTCGCTTCCTGTTCAGGACATCGATTTTGCCCAGGATGACGGGACCGTCCAAGCGTTCTATCACTACAGCTCGGAGCCACTGGCTAGGACCTCAGATGATTATCACCCGATCTCCACGAACTCATCCTACTACACGACTGGAACCGGCATGATGCTCTACGTCTCCTATGCGTTCTCGAACGATACCGCTTCCATCTCGCACTCTTCGTCCCTTGGAATAGATGAGAAGGGGTTCGTCGGCAGGGTCAGAGACTGGCTCAGTGACAACCTTCCGATGATCATGGTGGTCTCAGGGAGCATCGTCGCCGTGGTCGCGTTCTCTGTCCTCGTGTCGATGTTACTACGGCGGCGCCGGCAAGGAGATACGGATGGGTCTGAACCGTCTGAAGCAGAAACAACAGCCGAAGACCAGGCTAGACCCAGATAGCGTGTCGCTTTCGCATCCCGCCCTCGCTTTGGCCCAGCTTCTCCATGAGCATCGCCACTATGCCGTCCAGGTAGATGAGTGTGGCATCCTCGAACAGAGTGCCCAGGGGAGCGAGTCTCTTTCTCTCTTGGACGCCCCAGCGAGCTTGGAGTGTGCGTTCGCCGTTATGGATACGACCTTCGCCCCGACCCTTCTAACGATATTCGCGGTCTGCATGGCCGACATCGTCTCTCCCGTGTAGGAGACAATCACGACGACGTTTCCTTCCTCAACTATGGGAGTAACGGTCTCTCCGATGAAGAATACCTCGAGCCCCATCTGAACCAGCCTGATCGCAAAGGCTTTTGCAATCAGTCCTGACCTTCCGACACCGTAGATGAAGACCTTCCTTGAGCTGATCACATAGTCCACGAACTTGTCCGTGTTTTCGATGTCAGTCTCAAAAGTCTTCTTGATGTTGTCGAGGATGAAGTCGACGCTCTCTTTCATCTGGATCCGGCCTTCTCCTTCTTGTTGTTCGTCTTGGTCTCCTTTGTCTCCTTGGAGACCTTCTTGGCCAAGACCCTCTCGAGGATGACCTTCATGTACATCGCGTCATGCTCCAGCAATGGAGAGCCTGATATGATGGTAATTGGTTGGTTCCGGTCCACGATTGATTCTGCCAGAGGCTCGAACCTGAGGTCTCCCTTCTTTATCGATGTAAACCTCTTTTCGTTGCCGCCCTCGTGCTCTACACCGGAGAAGTGGGTGTAGAATTCGCCATCAGTTTGGTCCCAGACCTTGTCCAGCAGCTCGTCGAAGTCCTTGGATTCTCTCAGCAGCCCGTTCTCGCGGGCATGATAATGGGCGAAGTTCACAACTGGCACAACCCCGTTCACTTCCTTGCAGGTCTTCAGCACTTCCGGCAGCGATCCAAAGATCTCCTGTCGGCCGCTCAATTCAAGACCTATCGGGATTCCGATTCCGTGCTTCTTGTACCACTTGGTCAGTTCCCCGACCCGATCTTTGATCCTCTTTTGAGCGGTCTTGGGCGTGACATCCCCGTAAAGGCCCATGTGGGTCACCACAACCGTCGCCCCGAGCTCCTTGGCCATAATCCCGCCCCAGCGGACGGAGTCCATGCTCTTGAAGGAGAGCTCTCCTTCTCCGACCAAGTCCATGTAGTAAGGCGTGTGCCGCTAGTGAGCGCCACCAGGGTGTCTCCCTTCTTGACCGGCTCGTCGAGGTCTGAGATGACCTGCTCCTTGTCTCCTTTCTTCCTCACGATCTCAATCACCATGTCGGACGTGAGGTTCTTGGGTTTCAGGCCTATCTCTTCTGGTTCCGCGGCCCTTTCCTGCACGTGCGCTCGGACGAGTTGCGCTTCCATAGCCGTGAGCCCGAGGTTGTGCACGTCCTCGATGCCGTCTCTCAATGTCCGTCCTTTGCAGGAGAGCGGAATCCCTGCAGGACCAAAACGAATCATCTAAACCCCCGACAAGCCAGGATTTCCGTGTATATCGTACGCCATATATATCTTCTATTGACCTCGTGAAATAGCGTTGTCACCCAACGTATTCGTGCTTTCTCGCATTGACCAAATCGGTCCCGATCTGCCCTAGCCAGGTGTCATGAGCCAGCAAATCCGGCGCATACAAATCTTTATAAACGGTTCGCACATTAGCTCGGCTACTCTCTGGATGTCGGAGGAGTCAGAATGGGAATGAATCAAAGGAAGACCAACCCAAACCTCGTGGTCCTCATACAGCGTCTGAAGGACGCTAGCAGGGTCAACGGGGCACCTGTCTGGCGAGACATCGCTCTGCGGCTCGAGGGCCCGATGAGGAATTGGGCCGAGGTCAACGTCGGCAAGATCGACCGATACGCGAGCGAGAACGAGACCGTGGTCGTACCCGGCAAGCTGCTAGGAGCCGGCGAGATCGCGAAGAAGGTCACAGTCGCCGCCTACAGGTCATCGGGACAGGCAAAGGAAAAGATCGAGAAAGCAGGCGGAAGGAGCATGTCGCTCGACGAGCTCATCGAGGCCAACCCGAAAGGCTCCAATGTCAGGATAATGAGGTGAGTTGTTGGCTGTCATAAACGCAGAGGGACTCATATTGGGACGGCTCAGTTCACACGTTGCCAAGAGGCTGAGGAACGGCGAAGAGATAATCATATTGAACGCCGAGAAAGCTATCATCTCAGGCAGACGGGAACAGCTCTTGGAGTTCTACGCTCACAGGCGGACGAGGGGTGCGAGCCAGACGAAGGCAAAAGGCCCCTTCTATCCGAGGACTGCTGATGCGATTCTCAAGCGCACCGTCAGGGGCATGGTCGAATACAAGAAGCCGACTGGAAGGGCCGCACTCAAGCGCCTCAGGGTCTATCTTGGGGTTCCGAAAGAGTTCAAGGACGTGAAGATGGAGACTCTTGAGACGGCCAAGAAGCCGCATCTCGCGAAGTTCGTTCATCTTGGGGATATCACGAAGGAGCTCGGCGCGAAGCAGGAGTTGAGATGATGAAAGTAGTCGTTTCTAGCGGCAAGAGAAAGAGCGCCGTTGCAAGGGCCAGCGTAAGGAAGGGGCGCGGGCTGGTTAGGATCAACAACGTCCCAGTCGAGATACACGAGCCGCACCTTGCCAGGGCCATGATTATGGAGCCTCTTACTCTTGCGGGTGACAAGTCGGCCAAGGTCGACATTGATGTCAACATACAGGGCGGAGGCGTGATGGGTCAGGCTAACGCCGCAAGAACTGCGATTGCGAAAGGTCTTGTGCAGTTCCTTGAGGACGATGTTCTCCAGGAGATATATACGAAGTACGACAGATCGCTCCTCGTATCAGATCCCAGAAGGAAGCTGCCGAAGAACCCCCAGGGAAGGGGCGCTCGGAAGAAGCACCAGAAATCGTACAGGTGATGAAGACATGATCATACCGGTCAGATGTTTCACATGCGGGAAGGTCATAGGCAGCGCGTTCGAGGACTTCGTCAAGAGGGTCGAGATGGGCGAATCTCCGAAGGATGTGCTCGACTCCCTGAAGCTCGAGAGGTACTGCTGCCGCAGGATGCTGCTGACGCACGCCAACTTGATCGACGAAGTCGCGCCCTATTGATCATGCATATCGCACCTAGGATCTCTTCCGGGCCCGTGGGGTAGCTTGGTATCCTTCCAGCTTGGGGTGCTGGTGACTCGCGTTCAAATCGCGACGGGCCCACTTCAGGTCACGTGCCCACCTGAGATCCGGTGACGACTCTGGCAATCTGCTTCTCATCAGCCTTTGGCAGCAGAACGACCATCTTTGTACCCTTCGTATGGTCTCCCTGAACGCGGTTCTCCGCCCAGACCTTCCCGCCGCTTGATTTGGCGATGAATCTGACCACGA
>PDVH01000388.1_pt1 | contig 11151 bp, 14 predicted proteins | sample 1369781 | NCBI WGS metagenome assembly PDVH01 (sample SAMN07795378, study PRJNA414565) | Alkali sediment metagenome, whole genome shotgun sequencing project. | isolation source: glacial lake sediment | place: Bosnia and Herzegovina: Donje Bare Lake | collected 2016-06
GCCATTAGCACCGAAGGGCACGGATATGTCACAGCTGGTCCTCTCTGGACCGTCCTTCTTTCCGTGACTGGGCTGTTCACCCTCGCGGGCTGGCTAAGGGGAGCGTATCCTAGAGCGGGTCTGATTCATCCGAGACTCTACAGGTCGAATTCGATTCGAGGGGTCCCCAGGACCAAGGGACTCAGCTATGACAAGAAGAGGAGGACTGAGAAACTTGTGCTGGAGCGTGAGGCTCTGCTAGCCGATCTCAGGACTCTTGTCGAGAACTCGTCGACTTCAAATCCTCAGAGGAAGCTCTACTATCGACAACGGATCGACGATGCAAGGGGCAGGGTCGACCATATCAATGAGGAATTGCGCGCTCTCGGTGGAGGAAAGAAGTGAATGGCAAGCAAGAAGGGGAGCATGCAGGACAAGCTGGTGATCGTGGTCCGAGACGACCTCGAGATGTCAACTGGCAAGCTCGCCGCCCAAGTCGCTCACGCAGCGGTCAATTGTGCTATCGAAGCGAAATCCAAGAAGGCCAAGTGGTTCTCCGAATGGTATAGGGAGGGCCAGAGGAAGGTCGTCCTCAGAGCCAAGGATTTGGATGAGCTTAGATTCTTGAATGACAAAGCCTATCGCGCCGGACTTCCGGTGACGATGATAACTGACGCTGGGATGACCGAGTTGCCCCCCAACACAACCACTTGTCTCGGGATCGGTCCTGGTCCGGAGAATGCCATCGATCCGATCACGGGCTCGCTCCCTCTCGCGTGATGATTGGATGAAGAGACAAATCAGGATCTTGGGGATAGACGATTCTCCCTTCAAGTTCAGAGACAAGAAAGCAGCTGTTGTCGGCGCTATCGTGAGGCTCCCGAACTATCTTGAAGGCGTGATGAGGACCGAAGTGACCGTGGATGGGACTGATTCCACCAAGATTCTGACGAAGATGGTGTCTGGATCCATCAAGGTGGTCATGCTCGACGGAATTGCCTTTGCGGGCTTCAACGTGATAGATCTGAAGGAGCTGCACACATCGCTGGGAATACCCGTTCTGACCGTGACGAGGGATATGCCAGACATGGACAAGATGAGGACCGCCCTCATGAAGCATTTCGATGATTGGCGTCAGAGATACGCGCTCATCACGAATCTTGAGCTGAGAGAGATAAGGACGGAGCACAATCCTCTGTTCGGTTGTGGCCTGGGCCTTGAGTGGCACGAGGTCGTGGACCTGGTCAGACTCTCCACCGTTCGAGGTGTCGTACCTGAACCACTCAGGATGGCACATCTCATCTCCACTGCCATCGTCCGTGGGGAATCCTACGGCCGCCCTTGACCGCTCGAGCGGAGGACGAAACAACTGCGTCGCTACTTTCTTATGCAACGAAGTGACGTCGGTTGTTGTGAGCACATGATCAGGAATCTCTTCACGAAGCACGATCACAGGAACTTGCCGGGAATAACCAAAGAGCAGGTGATGCAGGCTGCTGGATGGTATTGGAGATCCAGGCAATTCGGGATCACATACACCTCTCCGTTCAGTCTCAGAGGAGGTCAATTCTATTCCAAGCTGGGTTTGAGACAATCCGTTGATGTATATGCGGTTGACGAGGCACAGAACACGGGCATAGACATCACGCTGTCTGCAGAGCTCACGGACGAGGGAGCTGTGGTCGGCGTAGTGGGCGCCATTCTGGTCCTGCCCGTGACCGTGGCTGTCGGCGCGATCTCATACATCGAATACGAGAACGACGCCCAGAGGATGATGAACGAGTTCTGGAGTTACCTGCTCGCGTTCCCGAAGAACCCGACGCCTCCATCCACTCCCTCATCGTCTCCGAGCTGGGTCCAAGGACAGGCCCAGCAGCCTGTCATGCAGTTCACTGCGCCTCCTCCGCAGAGATCATGTCCATCCTGCAAATCAGCTCTCGATCCCGACAGCAAGTTCTGCAAGTATTGCGGCGCGAGAGTCTGAGCAATGCATATCTGGCCTTCTGGCTCGCCTCACAGTATAAGCGTAAGTTTTAATAGGGCGACTCGTTTGTAGGGCATATTCCACTGGAAAAGGTGAATGATTGCCGAAGGGTCTCAACACAGCCAGGAAGCTTGGCCTAGACAGACAGAAGCATAGGTGGAGCGACAGGTACTATGCGCGCCGGACGCTGCATCTGAAGGAGAAGTCCGACCCGTTGGAGGGCTCGGCCCAAGCGAAGGGCGTTGTGCTAGAGAAGGTCGGGATAGAGGCCAAGCAGCCAAACTCGGCGATCAGGAAATGCGTCAAGGTCCAGCTGATCAAGAACAGCCGGCAGATCACTGCCTTCGCTGTCGGTGATGGCGCGATCAACTTCATCGACGAGCACGACGAGGTGCTGGTTGAGGGCATCGGTGGAAGGATGGGCCGGTCCTATGGAGATATCCCCGGTGTCAGATTCAAGGTCATCAAGGTCAACAACGTGTCCCTGGACGAGCTCGTCAAAGGGAGAAAAGAGAAGCCCGTAAGGTGAGATGAATGGAGGGCAATCCAGATCAAGAAGGAAGCAAGGCTCCGGAGCCGACTGCAGAGGCCCCACAGGCAGTTGCTGCACCACCTGAAAAGCCCGCAGCGGCATCGGAACCAACGCCTCCTCCGCAGCGTCGGAGCCGTCGCCTCCAGTTCCGCCTGAGCACAAGGCAGCGGAAGTTCAACCTGCGAAGGAACTGCCTCGTGCAAGCGGCGTGCTGATGTTTGGCAAGTTCGATGTCTCAGGTGTCACCCTCAGAGACCAGGGCATGGCCAGATACATCGACATATCGCCTGTAGCAGTGCCGCACACGGGTGGCAAGCATACTAACAAACCCTTCGCGAAGGCCAAGATGAGCGTCGTCGAGAGGCTCATCAACGGCATGATGAGGACCGAGGACTTCACAGGGAAGAAGCTGAAGTCCTATAAGGCGGTCGAACTTTCATTCGGAATCATCGCGCAGAAGACCAAGATGAATCCACTGCAGGTCCTCGTCGATGCGCTCCAGAACGTCGCGCCTAGAGAAGAGGTCACTAGGCTCCAGTACGGTGGCATATCGGTTCCTAAGGCGGTCGATGTCGCACCTGCAAGGAGAGTGGATCTCGCGCTCAGGTACATCTGCAACGGTGCGCTCGAGACAAGTCACAAGAGCAAGAAGCCGATCGAGGAATGCCTGGCGGACGAGATCATCGGAGCTGCCAAGAACGACATGAACAGCTTCTCCGTGGCGAAGAAAGAAGAGGTCGAGAGAGTGGCCGCTTCAGCGCGCTGATCGGTCTCAAACCGTTTCTCCACTGTTTCCATTCATCCGATTATTTGCTGAACCCGTGGTGAGCTTATGGGAAGGAAGGAAGACAACATCAAGAAGGCGCAGGCTCTGATGAGACAGCCGAAATTCATACGGAACATAGGTACAGCTGCGCACATCGACCACGGCAAGACAACCCTCTCGGACAACCTCATCGCCGGCGCCGGCATGATGTCCGAGGAGCTCGCGGGGAAGCAGCTCCTTCTGGACTTCGACGAGCAGGAGCAGGCCAGAGGTATCACTATCAACGCTGCGAGCGCATCGATGGTGTACGATTTCAGAGGCCAGGAATATCTCATCAACCTGATCGACACGCCCGGCCATGTCGACTTCGGCGGTGACGTCACAAGGGCCATGAGGGCCATCGATGGCGTCATGATCCTGTGCTGCGCGGTGGAAGGGGTCATGCCCCAGACTGAGACCGTGATCAGGCAGGCCATCAAGGAGAGGGTCCACCCGATACTGTTCATCAACAAGGTGGACCGGTTGATCAACGAACTCCAGGTCACCCCGGAACAGATGCAGCAGCGCCTGTCCAACATAGTGAACGAGGTCAACGACAAGATCCGGAAGCTGCTCCCGCCGGAGCTCAGGGACAAATGGGCTCTCAATGTCGAGACGGGGAACGTGATCTTCGGCTCCGCGTTCAACAACTGGGCCATCACCGTGCCCTACATGAAGAAGACTGGCATCAACTTCAAGCAGGTCTTCGAGTACTGCAAGAATCAGGACCAGAAAACCCTTGCAAAGAAAGCTCCTCTGCACGAGGTGCTTCTGGAGATGGTCATCTCCCACCTGCCGAACCCGTTGGAGGCGCAGAAGCTGAGGATACCTGTCATCTGGCACGGGGATCTCGAGTCTACATTCGAGAAGTCGATGATGACATGCAATCCAGACGGACCAGTGGCGTACATGGTCACCAAGATAATCGTCGACCCGCACGCTGGTGAGGTTGCGGTCGGTCGTCTCTACAGTGGCAAGATCATCAAAGGCCAGGAACTCTGGGTCAGCGGCATGCCGAACCCGAACAGAGCACAGCTCGTGTCCCTCACGGTCGGTGCTGACAGGATCCCGGTGGATGAGATCGACGCGGGCAATGTCGTTGCCGTTGCGGGGATCAAGGATGCCATAGCTGGTTCCTGGCTCCCTTCGAGAAGGTCGTTCACTACTCCGATCCGGTCGTCACCGTCGCCATCGAGGCTAAGCATACGAAGGACCTGCCAAAACTGGTCGATGTGCTAAGGACAATCGCCAAGGCAGACCCCTCGATACAGGTCGAGATCAACCAGGAGACCGGGGAGCACCTGATGTCCGGCATGGGTGAGCTGCACCTTGAGATCACCAACTATAGGATCGTCAACGAACACAAGGTCGAGATCAAGACCTCCCAGCCGATCGTCGTCTTCAGAGAGTGCGTTGGAGGCAGGGGAGGGCCGTTCGAGGGGAAGTCGCCGAACAAACACAACAGGTTCTACATAGAGGTCGAGCCTCTCAGCCCAGCCATCGTCCAGGCGATCAGATCCGGCGAGATCGAGACCGAGGGAAGGATCAAGGACGCCAAGGCGCTCGCGAGGAAGCTCCAGGACCTTGGTTTCAGCAAGGAGGAGGGGAAGAGCCCGGTGGCATTCCACGGCACCAACATCCTCATGGACATGACCAAGGGTATCCAGTACCTGCATGAGACCATGGAGCTGATCAAGGACGCCTTCGACGAGGCCATGGACAGGGGTCCGCTCGCCAACGAGAAGTGCATGGCGGTGAAGGTCATGCTCGTCGACGCCAAGCTTCACGAGGACAGCATCCACAGGGGACCTGCCCAGGTCATACCCGCAGCCAGATCTGCGATGTACGGCGCTATGTGCCAGGCTGGCAGAGTGCTTTACGAACCCATGCAGAAGGTGTTCATCAACGTCCCTGAGGACATGATGGGCAACGCTATCAGGGAGATACAGCAGAGGCGCGGGATCATAGAGGACATGAAGCAGGAAGGGGACATAACCACCGTTCAGGGGAAAGTCCCTGTCGCGGAGATGTTCGGATTCGCCGCTTCTATCAGAAGCGCCACGAGCGGCCGCGCCCTGTGGTCCACTGAGAACACAGGCTTCGAGCAGATGCCTCGCGAGGTCGTTGACAAGACCGTCCCGAAGATCAGAGAGAGGAAAGGTCTGAAGCCCGAGCCCTACGACGCATCGTACTATGCGGGATGATGGCACACCCAACATCCAGCCTGGGCGAGGGAAAAAGGCTAATATACCAAGAGCATCATCATCGAAGAGAACGCATTTGAGGCGATAAAATGGCAGAAAAACCACACTTGAACCTGGTGTTCATCGGACACGTCGACCACGGAAAGTCGACCACTGTCGGCCGACTGCTCCTAGATACTGGGCACATTGAGCCCCACGTCATCGAGAAGTACAAGAAGGAGGCCGAGCAGAAGGGCAAAGCGACTTTCGAGTTCGCATGGGTCATGGATGGACTCAAGGAAGAGAGGGAGAGAGGTCTCACCATCGATGTGGCTCACAAGAGGTTCAACACACAGAAGTTCTACTTCACCATCATCGACGCGCCTGGCCACAGAGACTTCGTCAAGAACATGATCACTGGCACGAGCCAGGCTGACGCAGCGGTCATCGTCTGCTCAGCCATCGAAGGCCCGCAGGCCCAGACCAAGGAGCACATATTCCTTGCCAGGACCCTCGGAGTCAACCAGATCGTGATCGACGTCAACAAGATGGACGCGGTCAACTGGGACCAGAAGAAGTACGAGGAAGCGAAAAAGGGTGTCACCGAGTTGCTCAAGACCGTGGGCTACAAGGCAGAGGAGATCCCGTTCGTACCGTGCTCTGGCTACAAGGGAGACAACGTCGCGAAGCCTTCAGCCAACATGCCTTGGTACAAGGGGCCAACACTGCTGCAGGCGCTAGATTCTCTGAAGGAACCTCCGAAGATGACTGACAAGCCGCTCAGGCTGCCTGTCCAGGATGTGTACACCATCACTGGTGTTGGCACTGTCCCGGTGGGCAGGGTCGAGACCGGAGTGCTCAAGCCAGACATGAAGATCATATTCATGCCCGCCAACAAGGTTGGTGAAGTGAAGTCGATTGAGATGCACCACGAGACGCTCCTGCAGGCTGTCCCAGGCGACAACGTCGGATTCAACGTCCGAGGACTGGCAAAGACCGATGTCAAGAGAGGAGACGTCGCGGGCCCAGTAGATAACCCGCCTACGGTCGCGAAGACGTTCACGGCCCAGATCATGGTCCTGAACCATCCGAGCGTCATAACGGTCGGCTACACACCTGTCTTCCACCTACATACGGCCCAGGTGGCCTGCACCTTCTTGGAGCTGCAGAAGAAGCTCGACCCGAGGACGGGCACTGTGAAGGAAGAGAACCCACAGTTCCTGAAGACCGGGGATGCGGCAATCGTGAAGATCCAGCCGACAAAGCCTCTGGCCATAGAGAAGGCGAAGGATTTCCCGCAGCTGGGAAGGTTCGCCATCAGAGACATGGGCCAGACGGTCGCGGCCGGCATGGTCATCGATGTCGAGAAGAAGGAGATGTAAACCCCTTTTCCAAATCCTTTATGTTTTTGTGTTTGAGGTTTTTGAAATGGTTCAAAGGGCAAGGATATCTCTCAGCGGAACGGACCCCAAGAAAGTGGACGGGGTCTGCAAGCAGATCAAGACGATCAGTGAGAAGACTGGCGTCGCGATATCTGGCCCGATACCCTTGCCGACGAATCGCCTGGTCGTTCCGTGCAGGAAGGGCCCAGACGGGGGAGGCTCGAGCACCATCGACCGGTGGGAGATGCGGGTCCACAAGAGGCTCATAGACCTAGACGCGGACGAGCGTGCGTTGAGACAGCTCATGAGGATTCAGGTTCCGGACGGCGTCAACATAGAGATAGTCCTGAGATCCTAGATGCCCTTGTTCTTTGTTTTCAAACACGGATTGCGACTTGAACCAATTCGGGCTGTATGTGAACAGTGCCGATGGTAGCATTGAACGATTTCTGAGATATCCAATAGCCATCGGAAACGTATTTAACAGCAATTCCCAATGAGCCAAGTCTCTAGCCGAAAACGGGCCGATAGATCAGTGGAAGATCGCCTGCTTTGCAAGCAGGAGGTCAGGGGTTCAAATCCCCTTCGGTCCATTCAGACTTTTTAATAAAAATAATTGGATTTTACCACTGACGCACGCTGATTGGGAAGAGAACATAGGGGAGGAAAGGCGAGTAGAGGACCACAGCAATTCCAATATACCCTCGATGTCCCTATGGCAGTTGCCATGGCGCAGACAAAGACTTGCCCTCGATGTAGCGCAGACATCACTACGGATGCGCTACGTTGCAGTAAGTGTGGAAGCGTATCGCTCCGCTGTCCCAAGTGCGGTACGGTCAACGCTGATGTCGTGGAGTTCTGCAATGGATGCGGCGGTGCGCTGACGTCGAGCGAAGTATCTGACTGCAGAGAATCCGATTACTACGGTGGCCCGTACGTTGTCTGGGAAGGTTTTCCATTCGCGTGGTTGCACAGAACGTCACAGTCAAGGGATCAGTACTTCAGGAGTCTTGCAGTTCAGATAGCCCTCTTGATGATCTCTTCCGTCTTCATGATGCTTATCCTTGTGCCAGCAGCTCTGAATGGAGACGCCGTGGCGAGACCTCTCATCTTGGTCTGGGTGATCATGCTCATCCTCATAACAATAATCGACTTGACACAGTGGTGGTTTGGGAGAAAAGAGGCGGAACGCAGGAGGAGGAGGGCAGACTGAGTAGGTTCTCCTTTCAATCTCATCGCGGTAGTTCGAAAATGGAAAGGGGTTTGAGCCCTATCAGGAAAAGACCATAGGGGAGGGATTGCGTTGATGGGGTGGGAGAATGACCGATGAACCTGAAGAATGACAGTTATGTCATATTGATTGGCACGAAGAACTTCACTGAGCACTATTACCGCGATAGAACTGGCTGGGTGAAGGTGAGCGCGCGCGGCCGAAAGTTCCGTATGACGGCAGAGCAAGTCCTGAATCACGTCCTACCTGCAATAGCCGGCATCAAACCAAACGTAATCATCAAGGTGGAACATCACGATGACTGAGCCTGTAGCCCTCAGAGTGAACTGAGAAAGTGGAAGGGTTTGTGAGGGGCTACGATCCCCTCGTTTTCAATACCCTCCCAAGATGCCAGCCAGAGCCACCGAGGAGCGCGCGAAATGTGATGCGATCTTGGCTCCCGGGGTGAAACCAGGGTGAGCAGGAAATCTTAATCTATCTGGTACCCGATTTATACTCGCTGCAGAATCCAAACTAATGCTGACTCTATTCTAGATTGGTCTGCGCGGGATTGGGAAAAATGAAGAAATCAGGAGTGAAAGGTGGGATGATCGTAGTCACATCCATCGGGCTCATGTGCCTGATGGCACTGTCTGTGATTGCACCAGTTGCAAGTGCAGCGACAGCGCCATCTTGGAACTATGCATTCGCGATGGGCGGAGCAAGAGCGCAGGCAACTGTTGTTCAGGCGGACAATGGAGTTGTGTACGTAATAGGAGGTTACACGACAACAGGGACGGTTCCAACAACCCTCAACAGTGCCTACAACCCATCCACTGGAACATGGACGGCCCTTGCACCTCTACCGTTTGCAACTCGAGCCGCGAGCGGAGGCATTGGCGTAGATGGAAGGATATACATATTCGACGGCACGACTTCAGGGACTCAGATATACAACATCACATTGAACTCCTGGAGTGCTGGTGCTCCTGAGCCGACCGGCGGCTACCTTTGGGAGTCAAAGTCCGCCATCAATGGTGACAATGCATATGTATTCGGCGGAGAGGGCATCGTCTCCTATGAGAATCACACCTCGATCTACAACGTGACGAGTGACTCATGGTCGTCGGGAGCAGACATGCTTTATGGAGTAACATCTGGAGCGGTTGTGTTCGACAGCGAATATGCCTACTACATCGGAGGGGAAAATGACTCTGGTGTCGCTACAGCCAACGTGTCCAGATACAACTTTGCGACCGATTCGTGGTCGATGTTGGCTCCTCTCCCCAGTGCTGTGTGCGCTGAGGGAGCGGCGATAGGACCCGATGGGCTCGTATATGTGTTCGGCGGAGCGGATACCGCACTGAATACCGGAATGGGCACGGTATATTCCGATACCTACACGTATGATCGCAGTTCGGACACCTGGGCAACGGTCAACGATATGAACGTAGCACGGGCATGGCTCGGAGCCGCTGTATCTGACAACAAGATACTGGCAATCGGTGGGAACACACCATCGACCGTCTATTCGATAGTCGAGTCATTGGACACTCTTCAGAACCAGCTCGGCAATCTGCAAAGCCAGGTTACCCTGCTGCAGAACCAGGTGACTCTATTGCAGAGCCAAGTGACCCTGCTGCAGGGCCAGCTGGCGCAGGCCAACAACAACATATCTGGCCTCCAGGGCAATGTGTCCGCCCTCAACGCACAGAACGCCTTGCTGAAGGCACAGCTTGTTGAGCTATCGGCGCAGCTTAACCAGACTAGCGACGATCTGACCGCGGCCCTTGGGGACACGGACGACGCGGCAAGCGATGCGAAGAGCGCTGCGGATTCTGCCAACTTGATTGGCATGGTCGCGGTGGTCCTAGCGGTGGTCGCGATAGTCGTCGCGGTCGTCAGCATGTTCTGGAAGAAGAAGAGCTGATAGGCAGACTATCGAACGCGTCTGAAACCCTTTCCCCTTCTATAATTTTCATCAATGGCCAGCTATGGCGAGGTGCCTTCTGCAACGCCCTCAGATATGGCTTCTTCAAATCGGCCAGAAGGAGACACCACAGTTCTCGCAATCAGAGAGGCGCCTGGCAACCGATACACTTCTCTGCGTCCAGGGAGTTCATGCTCCCGCAATACTGGCATTTGATCTTCTCGGAGGCCTCTTCACGGAACTCCTCGACTTTCTCTGAGTATCGCCTGAGTATCACGAACCTCGCGATTAGCATCAGGGCACCTGCGACAATCACCGCTGTGCAGACCAGGAAGAAGGCAATCGATTGGATGAAGAAAGCTGGTATGAGCAAGAAGAATCCGAAGAACCAAGCGATGATGGCAAGCATCAGCAGCATCATGGACTTTGTCTCGGTCCTAGACCCACTAGGAGGTTCGATCGGCTCGAGCCCCTCCTCCTTGATCGGCCTTCCGCACGACAAGCAGAAGACGGAGTTGTCTGGTATCTCGGACTTGCATCCTGGGCACTTCAACGGATCAACGGTGCGAATATGGAGCGTTGGGGTTTAAGACGCTTTTCGAGTTCTTATCAGGTGTGATAACAGTCACCTCTTGTGCCCACCATCGAGTAGCTCCCAAGAAGAGTCCGCAGCTATCTCTGCTCGAGTATCTTGATGATATGCCAACCGAACTGGGTCTTCACGGGTCCGACCGTGGCGCCCTTCTGTCCATTGAAGGCGGCCTCCTCGAACTCCTTCACCATCTGTCCTCTGCCAAACCAGCCCAGATCTCCGCCCTTCTTGCCTGATGGGCATTCCGAGTGCTTCTTCGCGAGATCTGCAAAGCTTTCCCCTGCATTCACCTTGGTGAGGAGCTCCTTCGCCTTGTCCTCACCCTTCACAAGGATGTGAGCTGCGTGAACTTGTTTTGCCATGAATCGAGGAAAGCCATAGCGGAATAAGTATCTTCTTGAGCGAACAATATGTGATTAGCGCTAGGCCCCTCGCGGAAGGTAAAGGGACATCTACGTGTTCGACTCTGCGTCAATCATGGACGAATGGACATATCTCGCCTTCCTCGCAGGAGCTCTCACATCGACTGGGTACATTCCTCAGATTGCCAAGGG
>PDVH01000389.1_pt1 | contig 11149 bp, 10 predicted proteins | sample 1369781 | NCBI WGS metagenome assembly PDVH01 (sample SAMN07795378, study PRJNA414565) | Alkali sediment metagenome, whole genome shotgun sequencing project. | isolation source: glacial lake sediment | place: Bosnia and Herzegovina: Donje Bare Lake | collected 2016-06
GATGGCCGCCAGGGCGGTTTCACCGGGGGCCGGTCACCATCACGTCTGCGTGCTCGATCAATAAGGGTTTAAATTTATTGGGTTTACATTTAATAATCTCCTCGAGTCCGACAGACCATTCCCCGTATTGCGTCAGGCATAAGAGACTCTCAGGACGCCGAATTTATTGCTGCCTGCGGAAGAGCCACTAAAGACGTAGGGGTCTGTTTTGCTCCAGGACGCGTATTTATCCAGCACCCGCTTAAACGCTTTTTCCGTATTGGGCCTATTCCATCCCAGGATGGCTACCGTACCGCCGGCGCCGCCGCCGGTGATCTTGGCGCCCAGCAGATCGTTGGCTTTCTCTTCCCGTACCAGTTCAACAAGTTTATCCGTGGCTTCTGACCCTAATCCGCACTCGCTGTAACCGAGATGCGAAAGATACATGAGTTCACCTAAAAGAGAGCCCGTGTTGCCGTCGATCATGGTTGCGGGTTTGGAAAGCAGGCTGAAAAAATTATGCACGCGCCAGTTCTCTTCCACGGCATAGCGGGTTGCCGCGCGCACCGGATAAATCTCTTCGGGACGGACCGGGGTGAATGGATCAAGATGAATGGGATAAATCCTGGCGAAATCCTCGCCGGAGATCGCTTCCGGGAGACGGTTTTCATAGTGCATGCGGAACTGGGAAGGCGAAATGTTTGCCAGATAACCGTTCCATCTGGGTTCTACCCAGCGGGGCAGGGCCCCGCTCTCATCCAGCGTGGGTTCCAGGCTTTCCCAATCACAAAGAAAACGATATCCGATAAAGGTTGCTGCGCGGGCAGATTCATACTCAATCCCTGCCACCGAATGGCGTACACCGGAGTCGATACCCCAAAGACGCAGATTCTCGGGCAGCTTGACCAGTGGCTGGGGTTGGCAGGGCTGACAGAGCATGGGTACAAAATAGCCCTCGTCTCCGACCACAACCGTCAGTTGATCCATGATGCCGCAAGCGGATTGCGTCAGGGCGATCTCCACCCATTGAGTCCACGAAGCCAATTCCATGCCTTCTGCCTGAATACCGTACATCTCCACCATCGCCTTCATAGGGGCGACTTCAAGAGCAGCAGAAGAGCTGACTCCCTTGCCCAGCGGCACATCGGATTCAAGGTATAGAGAAAAGCCGTGTTTGATCTTCTCGGGGTATCGTTTGATTAGGAAGTACAAATCGCCGAGGACATAGGCGCACCAGGCGCGTGCAGGATCCTCATTGATCCAGGCGCGCATCGCTTCCAGTGGCTTGACGCCGCCATGATCCATCAGGTCGGCAAGAGAGAATTCAACGCGTTCGCTCCACCCGAGAGACTTTACCGCCGGATTGTAAAAACGGACTGTTTGATCCGGGCGAGGTTGGACGGCAACCAGTGTGGCTTCACGGATGGTGGTTTCGAATACCAAACCGCCGGTGTAGTCGTCGTTGCCGCCCATTAAATCCAACCGCCCAGGGGTTCGGTTGATCAGGATGTCGGCGCCTTTCAGAAAATATCCCTCTCTCACCAGGTTTTGAACGCCTTGCTCAAATTTTGCCAGATCGGGATATTGACCCGCCAAGCGTTTGAATGCTTCATTCATCTGTGATCCCTCCTCATTTTCCGAAGACATCTCCTAAAGAACCTTATAGAAAAGAACACTAAAACATAACATCTGTTTTCTTTAAAACAAAACGTCAAACGAAATAAAACGAAATAAAACATGTTGACATACGCAATACGCAGTGTACAATCGTAAAAAAAAGAGATCCGATATGATGCGACGTTCAAAAAGACAAACCGGCCAGACTTTTGATTGGATGCGCTTACTCCCGTTCTTCCTTTTTTGCCTGGCGTTTGAGGTTGTGCCGATATTGTTTCTGATGCACGGAAGCGTGATTGATAAAACGACCAGCCAATTCACCCTCCAGCATTATCTTGATGTGAACCGCCCCTTATATATCAATTCGTTTTTAAACAGCATCAAACTTTCGGGTATAACGGCCATTGTTGGCGTGATATTCGGTACATTTATCGGTTACGCCATTTATCGCTGGCCTTCCAATCGTGTCCAACATATTTTGATTACACTTTCCGATGTAACCACCAACTTTGCGGGAGCTCCTTTGGCATTTGCTTTTGTAGTGATTTTGGGGATGAATGGCATCATCACGCAATTCCTTATACAATATTTTCATTACGAACTTTACCCGACATTCAGCATTTACTCGTTCTCCGGGCAATTGCCTCTGATGGTTCTGCTCATTCTCCCCGCTTTTGCGGGAATAAAGAAAGAGTGGCGGGAATCGGCCCAAAGCCTGGGCGCCAATACGTTCCGATTCTGGCGGTATATAGGGATACCGGTACTGACGCCATCACTGATTGCAGGCGTCACCCTTCTTTTCGCCAACGCGTTTGGCGCTTATGCCACAGCCTATACCCTGGTCCAGGCCAAGCTTTCCATCGTCACGCTTCAAATCGGTTATATGATCGCCGGCGAGATTCGTAAAGACCCGGGAGTTGGCATGGCCATGGCCGTCTTGTCTTTAGTCATCATGGGGTTGAGTATCGGGATTTATCAAGCGGCGACGATCCGCGCCCGTCGCTGGTCGAAATCATAAATCGGATGAGTTGGGAATAAGGGTGCCAGACGCCATGAAGCAGCCTCAAAAACCGGTACGAGAAACGGATACAAAGATTCGACCGACCGGCTGGCAAATACTATGCATCGCATTGTTTCTTTTCTACATGCTCCTGCCGATCCTGTCCACCTATGTCTTTTCGGTGGCCACTCGCTGGGATCGGTCGATCTTACCGGAAGGATATACACTCGAATTTTACATCAGGGCATTTCAAACCTCTTACTTTACGATTACGTTACGCAACTCGCTGATTTTGTCTGTCGCGACCATCGTGGTGAGTCTGATCGTCATCGTACCCACGGTGTATTGGGTTCATACCCGACTAACCGGCTTCAAGCCGTGGCTGGATGTGTTAATGATTCTTCCGTTTGGAATTCCAGCGGTCGTGCTGGCATTGGCCCTGGTGCAGGTATATAATTTTCCTCCTATAGCCCGTTCGCCGATTTTACTCATCGGCGCCGTAGTAGTCTATTCCATGCCGTTCATGTACCGGCCGGTGTCCAATGCCCTGCAGGCAATCGATGCGCTTACATTGACAGAAGCGGGGCAGATTCTGGGCGCCAATGTTCTTCAAGTTCTATCCAAGATTATCATTCCCAATATTCTGCCGGGCATCTTGAGCGGCAGCCTGCTGGTTTTTTCGACTATCTTTGCAGAATACACACTGACGTCCTTGATCGTCGGCGCCAGGTTTAAAACTTTCCCCCTGCTGCTCGTGGAATACACCCGCATCAACGGAAATATCGCAGCGGCCTTTTCAGTGGTTTCCTTTACGATCGCCTGGCTGTTTTCGATCCTGATCCTGTGGGTGGGAAGCAAGGGGCAGACTCCGTCGGCTGAAACAATACAAGCTCGATAGACTAAGGATAACGGCATGTCCTATCTGGAATTAAAAAACGTAAGCAAGTTTTACTCCGGCGTTGTTGCGGTGCAGGATTTCAATCTGGAGATCGATAAGGGATCCCTCGTTTCTTTCCTGGGACCTTCCGGCTGCGGAAAAACCACCACGCTGCGGATGATTGCCGGGTTCGCGCGGCTTGATGAGGGTACGATCCTGCTGGATGGGGAGGACATCACTGACGTTCCGCCGAACCGCCGCGATATTGGAATGGTTTTCCAGGCTTATGCGCTGTTTCCGAATATGACGGTGCAGGGAAATATTGGCTTCGGTCTGCTGATGAAAAAGACGCCGAAAAAGGAAATTAAAGAAAAGGTTGATCATGTGCTCGAACTGGTACGCTTGCAGGACACCGCCAAGCGCTTTCCCCATCAGCTTTCCGGGGGGCAACAGCAGCGCATCGCTCTGGCGCGCGCGCTGGCTGTCCAACCCCGCGTTCTGCTTTTAGACGAGCCTTTATCCGCGTTGGATGCCGAAGTGCGAGTCGTGCTGCGGGGAGAAATACGCCGTATCCAATCTGAATTGGCGATCACCACCGTTTATGTGACCCACGATCAGGAAGAGGCCTTATCCATCTCGGATAAAGTTGTGGTGATGAACAAAGGCGTCATTGAGCAAGTCGGCATACCGGAAGAAATCTACCGCGCCCCGAAGACGCACTTCGTGGCCACGTTCATTGGCACGGCCAACCAATTTCTGGGAAAAGTTTCAGGCACCCATACGGTCCTATGTCATCATTTCCACCTGCTCGTGGATGACTTGAAAGGTTTCAATGAGGGGCAGCGAGCGGTTGTCCTGGTCCGCCCCGAAACCATTCAGGTGCAACCGGATCCGCCTGAACGCAAGGGTTGGAACATCATTCCGGGCGAGGTTGAAACGATCACCTTCCATGGCGCGGTTACCCGCTTGGGGGTTAATATCTATGGGCAACGGGTGGCGGCGGATATCACGGTTGCTCATACAAAATCGATTTCTTTGAACCAGAAAATCTGGCTCTTGTTTTCGCCCGACGCCTGTCAGGTGATGGCTGTAGACAAAGAATAATACCAGAACAAAAATGGAAAGGAGGTGAGCCGCCGGGTAAATGCAAAATTGTCTTAGGGACCTCATTCGTACAGTCAAACCATTCAATTACGGATCAACCCTTTCAAAGAAGAGGAGGAGAAAAATGTCTAAAGTCAATGTTTCGCTCGTTGGGTTATTGATGGCATTCGTTCTGATGGCGTCGCCCTGCACCCCCGTTTTTGCTGCGTCTCCTGAGTTGATTCAAGCGGCGAAAACCGAAGGGTCGATTATTTCCTACGGTCTGCCGAACAGCTGGGTAAACTACGGCGGACTTCTCACAGGGTTCACCCAAGAATACGGGATCACCCACAAGGATACCGATATGGACAGCGGCACGATCATTTCCACGCTGATCGCTGAAGCCAAGTCGCCCGTGGCGGATACAACGGATTTGGGACTGGCTTTCGCCAAACTGGTGGAAGACAAAGCCCTTTCAAAACCCTACAAGAATTCTTATTGGTCGGAGATCCCCGATTACGCCAAGGACCCGCAGGGTCGCTGGTCTGCCGGATTCTATGGCGTGATGGCTTTTTTGGTCAATGCCGATAAAGTCAAAAATGTGCCGAAAACCTGGGAAGATCTGCTGAAAGATGAGTACAAAGGCACCATGTGCATGAAAGATCCGCGTTCATCCGCCACGGCTCAGATGATCGTTCTGGGTTCGGCATTTGCGCATGGCGGCAGTGAGACCAATGTTCAACCCGGTTTGGATTTCTTCAAGAAGATGATCGACCGCGGTATTCTCAATGGCGTCTCGCCGTCTTCGGCCAACATCCAGAAGGGCGAGTGTCCGATTACGGTCCAGTGGGACTTCGATGCTCTGAGCAACAAGAATCAGAATCCGAACATGAACCTGCAGGTGGTTATCCCTTCGGACGGCACGGTTGCCGGGTTGTACATTCAATTCGTCACGGCCGGCGCACCCCACCCCAACGCCGCCAAACTCCTGGTGGAATATGAATACTCGGATAAAGGTCAGTTGGCGTATGCTGAGGGTTTTGCGCACCCCATTCGCACCAGTGTGAAATTGCCCGCATCTCTGTTGGCAAAATTCCCGCCGGATGCGGCCTATAAGTCCGTTCACTTCCCCAAGGAGTATGTGGCGCTCGATAAAGCCGGGAGCGCAATTGCAGACGGTTGGGGGTTGATCGCAAAATAACCTTCATGGAAACGCTGTTTTCGGGATGGAGCCGGTCATCCTGGCTCCATCCCGAAAGGTTCTCGGGCCTGTAGAAAGTTATTCGACAGTCATCATATCGAGGAGTGTCTTATGCCTGTAACGGGTGAATCAATTCGTTTGTCAAGGTTGTTTTCCGAGGGGAAGAATGCCGTCGTCGTGGCAGTGGATCATGGTCTGTATTTTGGTCCATTACCGGGAATGATCGACTTGCCTTCGGTCATCAACAAAGTTGCCGGCGCGGATGCCATCTTGATGTCGCCCGGGATGCCTGCGCATTGCCGGCAGATCTTTTCGAAACGCGGCGCGCCTGCCTGCATCGTCCGGCTGAACTGGGGCTCCAACTATGCGGCGATGTGGCACTACAAGCACTCCATTAGCGTCCCGATGATTTCCGTGGCGGATGCCGTGGCCCAGGGCGCCGACCTGGTCATCGGCAGCCTCAGCCTGAAAAATCCTGACGAAGCGGAAGATGCCCAGAACGTGAAAGTCTTTTCCGATTGTGTTGCACAGAAGCGTGCACTCGGTATTCCATTGATAGGTGAAGTCTATCCCACAGGCGGGGACGATCATCAGCCTGAAGACCTGCAGGACGAGATCTTCATCGGTTGTCGCATTATTGCCGAGTTGGGCGCCGACCTGGTCAAAACGTTTTACACAGGCAAACGGTTCAATGAAATCGTGGCTGCAACACCGGTGCCGATCCTGGCGCTGGGCGCCAAAAAACTCGCCAAGGAAAGCGATGCGCTCAAGCTGGCGGCGGTTTCGGTCGAAGCTGGAGCACGCGGCATTGTCTTTGGACGGAATGTGATCCAGTCAAAAGATCCTGGTCGCTTGCTGGATGCATTGAAAGAGGTTGTCAAGGAGTTCCAGGCGCCTGATCAGGTCGCAGTCAAGTACAAGCTGGATTGAGATGGAATTACTCCTCGCAATAGATGCTGGAACGACCTCGGTCAAAGCCGGATTATTCTCGCCGGAGGGTCGCTGTCTGGGAGTGGGACGCCAGGAATATCAACTCGAGACGCCTGCTGCCGACCGCGCCCAGCTTGACCCCGAGGTGTACTGGCGTGCTTGCTTGCAAACCGTCCATGAAGCCATCCAGCAGCCGGGCGTGAAACCTGAACAGGTGAAAGCCCTGGCGGTTTCCAGTCAGGGTGAAACCACCATCACCCTGGATGCGAGTGGAAAGGCGATCTATCCGGCTTTGGTCTGGCTGGATAACCGCGCTTCCGATCAGGCTGCTTTCCTGGCGGAAAGATTCGGCAAGGAGGTTTATTCCCGGACAGGCATTCCGGAAATTGTACCCACCTGGTCGGCCTGTAAAATATTGTGGATACGCCAGAACGAGCCGGAAATTTTTTCCCGGGCGCACACGTTTCTGCTCGTTCAGGATTACCTGATTTACCGATTGACGGGCAGGATCGTCACCGATGGCTCGGTATCCTGTACCACCTTAAATTACGACATAGTCAATAACGCGTGGTGGGCGGATGTCCAGGACGCCATCGGCATAAGAACGGAACAACTGCCTGAGATCGTCCAGCCGGGCGCCAATGTCGGAACGCTCTCACGGAAGGCGGCAGGGCAGTTGGAATTATCCACAAGGACCTGCGTGGTCACCGGCGGGATGGATCAGGCGGTTGGCGCCATCGGAGCAGGAAATCTCGAACCCGGAAAGGTTTCCGAGTCGACCGGCGCCGCGCTGGCCATTCAGGCAACCATCACCGACCCGATGATGGACCCATCCCAAGGTGTACCCGTCTATTACCACAGCGTGCCTAAGCGGTATCTGTTTGTCCCGGTTTGTCCGACAGCCGGCATGGCTTTAAAATGGTTCCGTGATTCTTTCTGCCAGGACGAAATAAAGCAGGCCGTATCAGAAAAAATGGACCCTTATGACCGATTGACCGGACTTGCGCAATCGGTTCCGGCCGCTTCCGATGGATTGATCATGTTGCCTCATCTGATGGGCGCCTTCAGCCCGGAGCCGAATCTGCTGGCGCGCGGTTCCTTTACCGGTTTCACCCTGGGTCATACACGCGGACATTTTGTGCGCGCGCTGCTGGAAGGGGTGGCCTTCCTGTTAAAGCGCAACCTAGAATCTATCGAGCGCACAGGAATGGTGATCCGTGAAATTCGTTCCACCGGCGGCGGTGCGCGCAGCCGCTTGTGGAATCAGATCAAAGCCAATGTATGCAACCGGCATTGAAGAAGGCTGCAATGCGATGGTGGTTGTAAAAGAAACCATCGAGCCCGATGGCGACGCTGCTGCGTATTTGGAACCTTATCGCCTGTATTGCGATCTGGATCAGCGACTCTCCGATTATTTCAAGCGCGGCTATTCCAAAAAGGCTTAGAGGCGAAAGGGCCCTAAAACTCAAATATCGGAAGGAAGATAAAGATGGCAATAAAACCTAAAGTGGGTGTTCTGGTCATGGCGTTGCTCGAAGATGATTACAATAAAACGGCGCACGTCAGACCTATGGCTCAAAACGTCGTGGACAAGATCGGCGGCATCATCGGTCAATATGCTGAAACGGTGTGTCCTCCCTTGGTAGAAGAAGAATACCAGGCGGAGGCCGCGGCGCAGAGGTTCAATGCCGAAGGAGTTGACCTGATTATTGCCGTCGAAGTGGCCTACACCAAGGGCCTGGTGCCGACCCGTTGCTTCCTGAATACCACGGCGCCTGTACTGGTATGGAATACTCAACAGATCGAGTTCCTGCCCGAGAATGCCGATTTCGACCTGATCATGCTTAACTCGGGGATGGCGGGTGTGCCGGAGATGACTTCTGCGCTGCTGCGACTAAAGCGACCGTTCTGGATGGTCACCTCGATGATGGACGATCTGTCCGGCCAGAAGAAGCTTGCCGAATACATTGCCGCGGCCGGTGTGGTGCGACGATTGAAGACCGCGCGCATCGCGGTTTTCGGACATGCCTTTGAAGGCATGACCGACCTGATGATCGATCAGCTCAATCTGCGCCAGTTTGTGGGTCCGGTATGCTGGCCGGTAGAGCCGGAGAAGGTCTCGGTCGCCATGGGTGAGATTTCGGAGGCTGATCTCAAGACGCTGATCAGGAGCGAAACCAAGCGGTACAAGATAGATATGGATGCGGCAGCGTTCGCCCGTTCCTGCCGGCTGGCATTGGCTCTGGAAAAAGTGACCCGCGACGGCAAGTTCGACGCCGTGGCATCCTTCGACCAGGTCTGGCTGACTGATCCTCGCGTAGGAATTATTCCCGCCTACGCCACCGGGCGTTTGTGTGAGATCGGCCTTCCTTGCTCGACCGAAGCGGATATCACGACGGTGACCGCCATGCTGATGCTGCAGGAACTGGCCGGGAAAGCCACCTTCCTCGAAAACTATGTCATTGATTTCAAACAGGACGCGATGATCCTTTCGCACGATGGTCATGGCAATCCTGCTTTGGCTGCCAAACCCGCGGATGTCACGGTCAAACATAGTATCTACTATAGGGGCGTGAACGGTTTCGGCGCCAGTTTCGAGTACGCCTATGCCCCCGGGCCGGTCACCAACCTGGCGCTTGTCAACGTGGGCGGACGCTGGCGCCTTAACATTGCTGAGGGTGAGTCAATGGCCATCAAACCACGCCCGGTGGCTGCACCGCAGATGCTGTTCAAGCCCAAGAACCTTCACATTCAGGAATGGTGCGATGCCTGGTGCAAAGCCGGCTCGCCACACCATATGGCGCTGGCGTACGGGCACCTGTCCAGGCAGATCAAAACCTATGCTGAAATGCAGGGATTGGAAGTCGTTGAAATTTAGACAATGGCAGCAAGAGAGTGAAGCTCGCCGGCCCCTGTCTGCCGACAGGCAGGCACAGGGCGGGGCTTCCGGGAAATGAAGAATATGATTATAAGGTCGGCTTTCCTCCCCGCCCCTGCCCACCGGCAGGAAGGCGGGGCATCCAGCCGACTCGCCCGTGGAAGTCATCCTCGTATGAAAGTATGTAAGGAGAAGGCTTTATGTACAGGGGACTGAAGATCATCCCACCATTTTTTGAAATAGGTGCGAAGGCTTATCTGTATGGCATCGGCGTTCTTCAACTTGCCCGACATGCGGACAAAGTCAGTAAAAAGTATGATGTTCAAATGATTATTACCCCTCAAACCGTGGATATTCCGATCCTTGCACGCGAGATGGAGAATATACTCGTATTTGCCCAGCACATGGATTCGCTGGAAGTGGGCAGAGGCGTCGGTTCCGTTCTGCCTGAGGCGCTTAAAGCAGCAGGCGCGGTCGGGGTGTTGTTGAATCATGCGGAGAAAAGATTAGCGAAGGATGAATTGGAACGCACAATAAAACGGGCCGATAAAGTCGGGCTTGCGACCATGGTATGCGCCGACACATTGGAGGATGCTGCTGTCGTTGCGCACATGGAACCCAATGTCATCATTGCCGAGTCTCCCGATTTGATCGGTGTCGGCAAGCGAAATGCAAATGACCGGTTGGCCATTGCCGGAATCAATGAGACGGTCTGGAGAATTCATCCTGACATACGTGTACTTCATGGTGCGGGGATCAGTTGCGGTCAGGATGTTTATGATATTATCGCAAGTGGGGCTCAGGGCACCGGCTCTACCAGCGGAATTATCCTGTCAAACGATCCGTTCGGGATGCTTGAAGAAATGGTCAGGTCCGTGCGCGAAGCATGGGACAAAACACATTCTATTCGGAGGGTAAGCGATGCCAGTGTATCATGAGACTTTCAAGATCCAGTCGGATAGAAGACCGGCGTTCCATGATGTGACGGCGCAAGTACAGGAAGCCTTGATAAAATCAAGGATTAAGAATGGAATATTAGTCGTGTTTTCACAACATACGACCTGCAGTGTCATGATTCAGGAAGCCTCTGACGATACGAACTACTGGGGTACCGATCTGCTGATGCAAGACCTGGTGAACGTACTGGAGAACATCATTCCCACCTGCCGGACGGAAGGGCAGTATCTGCATCCTGGTCCCAAACATATAACGGCGGCTGCCGGGAGGCGCATATCTATTTTGCCGATTTCGATCAGGTTCGTGCACGTGAACGAATAGTCAGGGTTCAGATTGTCGGAGAGTAACGACCGAAAGGAGAGTAGTACGTAAACCTTCAATCATCGGACGGCAAAAAGCGCCGCTCGTTCCTCGCTCCGCATTTTACGCCGATAATTTGCGGCCTTATATTTTCTTTCCTCCCATAGTCATCAAGGTTGAAGGTTTGCTCACATTGAAGATAAGGAGGTGTTAGCGTTAGGCAGAGGACGTGCCGGAACCCCTTTTTTACGGGGGCTCGATAGCTGCTATAGACCTTCAGTTTTTCAACCATCGAAAATGTTTGGATTTGATTCTCATATATTGAAT
>PDVH01000391.1_pt1 | contig 11138 bp, 9 predicted proteins | sample 1369781 | NCBI WGS metagenome assembly PDVH01 (sample SAMN07795378, study PRJNA414565) | Alkali sediment metagenome, whole genome shotgun sequencing project. | isolation source: glacial lake sediment | place: Bosnia and Herzegovina: Donje Bare Lake | collected 2016-06
AAATAGATCCTTTTTAATTAACATGGGGAGTGTTTGTATGTCAATCGGACTTCTTCCCTGCTCCTTGACAAAGCCTATTACCCCTTTATTTTTTATTCGAATTTATTAGTCAAAAAGGTTAAAATTTGTTCAAACATATGAAAAGTCTGCACAAAAACTATCCACCTCTCATTAGCAAGACTAGTAAATTCTTTTTCTAATTTCTTAGAATTTCTAATATTTTTCGCTAATTAAAGGAGATATTCTGAGGCTTGGTATGGATATTGCTTTATATTTTCCTTGACAAAGTAATGATAAGGCGCTAATTTTTAAGAAAGTTTTGTTTTTACAAACGCTCATCCAGCAGTTTTGGAAAAGGAGGAGGTAATTATGAGAAGAATAATTGGTATCTTTATTACCACGATGTTGATGCTCTCCTTCTGTTTTGTTCTTCCAGGATTAACACAGGAGACAAAAGAAGCAGAAGGAGTGTATACCATCAAAAAAGGAGATACACTCTGGGATATCTCCTCTAAGTTTTTAAAAGATCCATTTCTTTGGCCAAAACTGTGGCAGAGAAACCCTTATATTACCAATCCTCATTGGATCTTTCCGGGAAATCCGATCCGTCTTTCCACCATGGAGCCAGTGAAGAAAGAGGAACCTAAGGTGGAACCCAAAAAGGTTACGGAGGAGAAGACTAAAGAAGAGGTTAAAAAGGTGGAACCCCCTCCAGTAGAAAAGAAACCAGAGGTAGTTGCTGAAGTAAAACCTGGCAAGATGGAAGGGAAACCCGGCACCTTTCCTGAGATTCGGGATGCGGGTTTCATGAGCGATATGGAGTATCGGGGAATCGGCATCGTTTTAGAGAGCAAGGAAGGTAAAAACATTATGTCAACAGGCGATATTGTCTATTTGGCCATTAAAACCTCGGAATCCGTTTTGATCGGAAATAAATATACAATCTTTCGTGTTTCAGATGAGAAAAGACATCCCATCACGGATAAAAAGATTGGGAGAAAGTATAATATTATAGGAAACATTCAAATCATCGACCAACGAGGTAATTTTTTTACGGCAAGAATCATTGAATCCTTCGATGCCGTTATGATAGGGGATTATGTCCAACCTTATTCGAAGGAAAGGATGGAGGGAGTAATAGGAAAATAAGTCATTCTTTTCCAACTCTTATTTTTTGGGCTTTGGAGATTTCCTTTTATCTCTTAAGCCTTTTTTTATAATCTGACCCAACTCCATCCGCCTACGCAGGAGACCACGCCTGCGTGCTGTGACGCAATTCGGCGTGCAAGCACGGCCTTGGCCGTGGGACTTCGTTTGACATATTTTCTCTCACCTGAGAATCTTTATGGCCGAAGAAATTTTTTATTGGTTGGCCTTAAATCTTATCCCCGGGGTTGGGAGCATCCTCATCAAACGGCTCTTGGACCGATTCAAGACCCCAGAAGCTGTTTTCCGTGCTCCGATGAGGGAATTATTAAAAATTGAAGGATTGGGAGAAAAGGTGGCTGGAGAAATCCAAAAAGGCCCATTAGAAAAAGTAGTGGGAAGAGAATTGTCTTTATTAAAAGAGATAGGAGGGAAGATTATTACTTTCAAGGATGAGGACTATCCGAAGCGCTTAAAGGATATTTACGACCCTCCTGCACTGCTTTATGTCCGTGGTGAGTTAAGAAGAGAGGATGAGTTAGCCATTGCCATTGTCGGAAGCCGTAAGACCTCTCCTTATGGAAGATGGATTACAGAAAAAATAGGTCAGGATCTTGCCCATCATGGTGTCACAGTGGTCAGCGGAATGGCAAGGGGAATTGATTCAGTGGCCCACCAGGGGGCGCTCCAAGGGGGAGGGAGAACGATGGCGGTGTTAGGTTGTGGCGTGGATGTAATTTATCCTTCTGAGAATCGAAATCTCTTTTATCAAATCATTGAACAGGGAGCTATCCTTTCTGAATTTCCGATAGGGTCGCCTCCCGAAGGGGGACATTTCCCGAGACGAAATCGAATCATCAGTGGTCTTTCCATGGGAGTGGTCATCGTTCAAGCCGGCTCAGAGAGTGGCTCCCTCATCACCGCCAGCTATGCGTTGGAGCAAGGGAGGGAAGTCTTTGCCGTTCCAGGAAATGTCGGAGCCGAGGGGAGTCGAGGTACGAATCAGTTGATCAAAGAAGGGGCGAAATTGGTGGAATCAACGGAAGACATCCTTGAAGAGATATTGCCCCAATGGAGAAGAGAGAAGGGGATGACCCCAAAAGCAGAGGCACCCGTTCTTCATCTCCCCGAAGAAGAGGAAGTAATCTACCGTCTTCTAGGGGAGACCCCATTGCATATCGATGCCATCATTCGGGAGAGTCAATTGGATCCGGGGAAAGTTTCCAGTCTCCTTTTGAATTTGGAATTGAAAGGGTTGATCTCCCAGTGGCCGGGAAAGTGTTTCAGTAAAAAAATGTGATAGAGGATAGTGAATAGTGAAAGGAAATATTGTAAAATCCAATTTCTGTCGATACGAACACAGTCCATTAGCACTTTGTTTTGAATTTTTGGAGTAAAAGGAAATGTCGAAAGGGTTGATTGTTGTGGAATCCCCTGCGAAGGTAAAGACCCTTCAAAAATTTTTAGGGGGAGACTACGTCATCAAAGCTTCCGTGGGTCATATTAAAGACCTTCCAGAGGGTGAACTGGGAGTGGATCTTCAAAAAGATTTTCTCCCCCAGTATGTCACCATCTCTGGAAAAGGAAAGATCATTCGGGAATTGAAGAAGGCCAGCAAGGGTGTGAAGAATATTTACCTCGGGCCAGATCCGGATCGGGAAGGAGAGGCGATTGCCTGGCACGTTGCTGAAGAGATTGGAGATAAGGATAAAAATATTTACCGAGTCCTCTTCAATGAGATAACCAAGAAAGCAGTTTCGGATGCTCTTCATCACCCCGGAAAATTACAACAATCAAAATATGAAGCCCAGCAGGCGAGAAGGATCTTGGATCGTTTGGTCGGTTATCAGGTTAGCCCTATTCTTTGGGAGAAGGTCCGGCGGGGATTGAGCGCGGGTCGGGTACAATCCGTTGCGGTTCGAATTGTCTGTGAAAGAGAAAGAGAGATTCAAAATTTCGTCTCTGAAGAATATTGGAGCCTCACCGCAACCCTGAAAGGAAAAGATTCGCCGGTCTCCTTTGATGCGAAATTGACAAAATGGAAGGGAAAGAAGGTAAAAATGGCCAATGAGGCTGAAGCCTCGGCCATTAAGAAAGTCCTCGAGACCGTTTCCTATTCAGTTTCGAAGATTGTTCAACAAGAGAAGCAACGTCATCCCTTCCCTCCATTTATTACCAGCCGACTTCAACAAGAGGCTTATCGAAAGCTTAACTTCCCCGCCCAAAAGACCATGTGGATTGCTCAGAAGTTATATGAAGGAGTGGACCTCGGTGAAATGGGGATGGTTGGTTTGATCACTTACATGAGGACCGATTCGGTCCGGGTCTCTACAGAAGCCGTTCAACAGGTCAGGGGATGGATTAAGGATCGCTTTGGAGATTCTTACCTTCCTCCTAAACCGAACGTCTATAAAAGCCGTAGAGGGGCCCAGGAAGCCCATGAGGCCATTCGGCCCACTTCGATCGAATTGGAGCCTGATAAGGTGAAGGCTTATTTAGATAAAGATCAAGGGGCCCTTTATAAATTGGTTTGGGACCGGTTCGTTGCCTCTCAGATGCCCTCAGCAGTCTTTCTCCAAACCAATGTCGAGATCAAAGCAGACGATGCCCTTTTTATAGCTGTGGGCACGGTTCCTGTTTTTCAGGGTTTTATGGCCCTTTATGTGGAGGGAGAGGATAATCAAGAGAACGGTAACGGAGAAAAGAAACTACCCTCCTTATCCGAAGGGGAAATTCTGGAGCTATTAAATCTCACACCCAAACAGCATTTTACCCAACCCCCTTACCGATTTACTGAAGCAACATTGATTAAAGAATTGGAAGAGAAGGGAATTGGGAGACCTTCTACGTATGCGACCATTTTGGCCACGATTAAAGAAAAGGAATATGTCCGTTTAGAAAAAGGGAAGTTTTTTCCCACGGAATTAGGGTGTATGGTGAATGATCTTCTCGTCGTCAATTTTCCTGATATTTTTGATATCGAATTCACTGCACAGATGGAAGAAAATTTAGATAAGATTGAAGAGGGCAAAAGAGATTGGGTGGATACGCTGAAAGAATTCTATACCCCTTTTCAAAAAGATCTGGAGATGGCCAAGGTCTCCATGAGGGACGTGAAGAGAGAGATGATTCCCACGGATGCCATCTGCGAACGATGTGGTTCGAAGATGGTGAAGCGATGGGGGAAGAGAGGCTATTTCTTGGCCTGTTCAAGTTATCCCAAATGCCGATATACGAGAGAAGTGGAAGGAAACGAAGAGAATCAAGTGGAGACTGAAGCCCGGTGTGAAAAATGTGGAAACCCAATGGTCATCAAGAATGGAAAGTTCGGAAGGTTTCTGGCTTGCTCAAATTACCCAACTTGCAAATTCACCCGATCTTTAGATACCGGCGTCCGGTGTCCTCAGGAAGCATGTGACGGAGTGATTGTTGAAAGAAAGACCCGTAAAGGGAGGACGTTTTACAGCTGTACCAATTACCCCAGTTGTACTTACGCCTTATGGGATAAGCCCATTCCAGAGAAATGTCCCAAGTGCGGTTTCCCCTTCTTGGTTGAGAAGCAAGGGAAGGGGGGAGTCATCAAGCGATGTCCTAAAAAAGAATGTGGGTATCGTGCCTCAGAATGAATGGGTTCGATATCTGCGCCTGCCCTCAATGATCTTTTTCTTCGTGAACCGATGCTGCATCCATTGGAAAGGAAAATAAACGAATCGGTTGATTAAGGTGGGAGAATAATCCCAGTGAAATCGTTTCCACATAGAAGGGAAGGAATAAAACTCCTTCCAAGCTCTTTTCCAACCTTCACGGAGTGCCTCACCGCTCATCTTCTTTGGAGTGAAATAGGGAGCAAAATCCTCAGGGTTTTTCAATAACCACCATCGATCTTGAACCAACCGCCCCTCATTTTTTACCCTATGATAAAAGGCTGTTTCTGGATAGGGAGTGAGAATCATAAAGATCGCTAAGAAGAGTTTGGTTTGAATGGAGAAAGAGACGGTCTCTTCAAATACAGAAGGGTCATCCTCATCAAATCCAAAAACAAAAGATCCGCAGATGGCGATGCCATAACGATGGAGGGACTTGATGATTTCTCGATACTCAGACGGATCATTCTGAAATTTTTGAGATTTCACTAGGTTTTTTTTGGAAAGAGATTCGAAACCGATGAAAAGGCTGTTACATCCACTTCGGGCCAGCAATTCCACATCTTCGACTTTCTTCAATCCAGATAGAGAAGCTTGTCCGAACCATTTTTTCTTGAGAGGGATCAAGGCCTTGAGCAACTCCTTTGAGTAAGAATGGTTTCCGATGATATTATCGTCGTTGAACATCATCCATCGATGACGTAAGCGGCGTACCTCTTCGACCACATCCGAAATGGGTCTGAACCGATAAGTTTCTCCAAAAAAATTCTGGACGGAACAGAATTCACAACGAAAAGGACACCCTCGCGTCACTTGGACGACATCCAGGGGAAGATAACCTCTTTTGGGTAGGATGTCTCGTCGAGGTATCGGAATTTTTGATAATTCCGTGTAGCCCTCTTGGCGGTAAAAGGGTTTGAGATCTCCCATCCTGACATCTTCGATGAGGTGGGGCCATATTTCTTCAGCCTCTCCCACGGCGACTGAATCGGCATGTTCTTTGGCCTCCTCAGGAAGGGCTGTGGGATGAATTCCACCGAGAACAACGGGTACTTTCTTTTTTCGATAAGCGTCAGCGATTTCGTAGGCCCTCAGGGCTGTTTTAGTTAAAACATTGATTCCGACGAGGTCAACCTCCTTCAGATCTTTCTCTAAATGGATGGGGGTCAGAAGGTCATCAGTGAAGGAAATTTGCACATCGGTTGGAGAAAGGGCAGCAAGAATAGGAAAAGCGAGGTTGGGTATACGAGCATTTTCTTCAACCGCTGGAACGATCAGTTCGATTTTCATAAAAATAATCCTAACAACCTTTGTCATGAAATGTCAAAACCTAATTCTTCGTTTTCCTTTGCGAAAAATCCAGTTTTATTTTGCAAATTGGAAAAGGAAGGCGTAAAATAAGAACCCGTGGAACCTATTACCATCATTGGTGCAGGGTTGGCGGGGTGTGAAGCAGCTTGGCAGATCGCTAAGAGAGGAGAGAGGGCAGTCCTTTATGAGATGAAACCAGAGATCTATTCTCCAGCACACCGGTCTCCTTTCTTTGCAGAATTGGTTTGCAGTAACTCTTTTAAATCGGAATCCTTTGAGAATGCGTCAGGGATTCTGAAAGAAGAAATGGGACAATTAGAATCCCTCATCTTAAAAGTAGCGAAGGAGGCAAGAGTTCCGGCAGGAGATTCTTTGGCCGTGGATCGGGAGGTTTTTTCAAAAACGGTCACCCAAATTCTGGAAAGTTTGGAAAATGTGGAGGTGATCAGAAAGGAAGTTTCTTCTATTCCCTCCCATGGGATCGTCATTATCGCGACAGGTCCTCTTACTTCTGATGCCTTGATTCAGGAAATCCAAAAGGTGGCGGGAGCCCATCATCTTTTTTTCTATGACGCCATCTCACCCATCGTCACTGCTGATTCGATCAAATTTCAGAAGGCCTTCAAGTCCTCTCGGTATGGAAAAGGCGGAGAGGACTATATCAATTGTCCACTGAATCAAGAAGAATATTACCGATTTGTGGAGGCATTGAATCAGGCGGAGAAAATGCCAGTCCAACAGTTTGAGAAGAGGTATCTTTTTGAAGGATGTCTCCCCATCGAAGAGATGGCAGAACGTGGGAGGGAAACACTTGCCCATGGGCCCCTTAAACCAGTTGGCCTCGTTGATCCCAAGACAGGAAAACAACCTTTTGCCGTCGTCCAACTCAGGCAGGAGGATCGGTTTAAAACGCTTTTCAATTTAGTGGGATTCCAGACCCGATTAATGCATGAAGAACAGAAGAGGGTATTCTATCCATCGCAATACCTTTATCGATTCCCCCCGATTACTGAAGGAATCCCTCCAACTGAGGAATCATCCGACTCTCTTTTTTGCAGGACAGATCACTGGGGTAGAGGGATATATGGAATCTACCGCCATGGGTCTATTATCTGGAATCAATGCCTATCGATATTCGAAAGGGATAGCACCTGTTGTCCCCCCGCTTACAACCGCCATGGGTGCATTGGTCCATTATATCACCCATTCCCTCAGCGTCCCCTTCCAGCCCATGAACATCAACTTCGGTTTATTTCCTCCTTTACCGGGGAAGAGCAAGGGGAGGGGGAGACGACTTCTTTTATCGAAACGGGCATTGAAGGAAATGGAAGAGTGGAAGGAGACTGTTGAGGGATAAGAAGCGGAAGGGGAGATCATAGCGAGAAACCGATGGAAGAGAGAAATTGTTTTAGATGTGGTAAAGAGCTTCAGCCTGGGAGAACAATTGAAGCAAATCCTTGAACAGGCCCAAAATATAGACCCCAAGGAGTTGGAGAAGGATGTCTACGAAGAGATCACGTTGATCGTTTGTAAAAGTTGTCGAGATCGGTTTATCGATGACATCCAGCATCCTTGGGAGGGTCCCTTCCGGATTCGGAAGGATCCAGACTCGATCCTTCATTGAAACGATCCTTTGGCGATCTTTCTCAAGGAGCCCTATCGCATTTTCCACTCGACCCCTCATCAGGGTTAGGGGGGCCTCAAAAATCACTTGACAAAAACATAAATTTATGATTAGTTGATTCAACTGAATCAATTGAAGTAAAAGAATGGAAAAGCAGACCCTTTCTTTAAAAAAGCTGACCACCACTCTTTTGAAAAACGGATCGAGAGAGATGACCGGCCGGTCTCGAGGCATTCGGATTCGGGAGGCCCTTGAAAAGATTTTAGGAGAGGAAAAGGGGACGCTCCGCGTTGTCCTCGATTTCTCGGGAATGGGGTCCATCGATTTTTCCTGGGCAGATGAGGTCGTGGCCAAAATGATCTCCCGACTGTGGAGCGGTGAATATGGAGAGAAGTATCTCGTCCTGAAAAACCTCAATCCCTCCCAATCGGAGAACATCGGTGTGGCCTTGGAGAGGAAAAAGTTGGCCGTTCTGACCACAGGGCCAGAGGGGTGGCGAATCATCGGTTCTCTGAATAATTATTTAATCCACACTTTAAAGCGGGTGATGAAGAAAAGGCAGTTGACGCTAAGGGAATTATCTGAAGAGGAAGGGATTGAGATGAACACGAGTGGCACCCGGCTTCTCAACCTTTATAAGAAGCGGTTGGTGGTGCGAGTGGAAAGGCCGATGATGGGAAAGGACAATTCCCATCGGGGGAGGCAATATATTTATCAATCCCTTCTTTCATAGAAAAGTTCAATGGCAGAACTGAGAAGAGAGCCCATTTCAAGAATGTGGGTGGTGGTCACCAATGATCACCCGAAAGGTCCATCGGATTACCTTCCCTTCAAACCTCCCTATCGACATCAAGAGGCGGAAGGGCCCTGTCCTTTCTGCCCGGGGAATGAAGGGATGACCCCTCAAGAGACTTTTTCTTTAGGCCGTGATGGGGGAAGATGGTCTGTCCGGGTCATCCCCAATAAATTCCCATTCTTCCATATCGAAGGGGGATTCGATCGAAGGCCGGAAGGAATGTACGATGTCATGGATGCGATCGGTGCTCATGAGATCGTTGTGGAGGCCCCTGAACACGAACAGGGCCTGGCCACCATGGAACCCAAGCAGATTGAGAAAATCCTCTGGGCTTATAAGGAGAGGCTGATCGACTTGGAGAAAGATCGTCGATTCCAACAGTTTCTCATTCTGAAAAATTATCCCGGCATCTTCAATCGCCATCCCCATTCCCATATCATGGCCATGCCGGTTATTCCGAAGAGAATTGACGAAGAAATCTGGGGGACGTTGGATTACTATCAACGTAAGGAACGCTGTATTTTCTGTGACATCATCAAAGAAGAAATTTCTCTGAAGAAAAGAGTGATTTTAGAAACAGTCCATTTTTTAATCTTTTCTCCCTTTGCCTCACGCTATCCCTTTGAAACCTGGATCGTTCCGAAGGTTCACTGCCCTGATTTTCATCGCATCACGGAAAAAGAGATGGGAGATCTTTCCATTGGGATCCAAGCGCTATTCCATTGCTTCTATAAACTCCTTTCTGATCCACCCTATAGTCTTACTTTCCATACTTCTCCTATTCAGAGTCGATTCCATCGGCCAGAATACCACTGGCATCTCGAGACCCGATTACGGATTGGATTGCGAGAAGGATTTGAATGGGGAACGGGGTTCTTTGTCAATCCCACTCCCCCTGAAGATGCCGCAAATTTCTTAAGAGGGGTTGGATAAAGAATGAAGAGTTAAGAATGGAGAATTTAGAGTTTAAAAAATTGAATCGTTTCAAATGGCGACCTTTTGAGACCAGAAGGAAGAGAAAGAAGTGGGTTCTTCTTTTAGGGTCTTTTCTTGTCGGCCTTTCCCTTCTGATTTACTTTATTGTACTCCCTCGCCTCCTGCTGCTCCTCCTGAACCTCATCCTCCACTCACCCAGGAACCCCAACTTCATACCATTGAAGGGGATCTGAAAGAACGAAGTACCCTTTTTCAATCCTTATCGGAGAAGAACATCCCTCTTCGATGGATTGATCTGATTATCTCGAAATTGAAACCTTACGTGAATTTTAAAAAGATCAAAGGAGGAACTTACCGTCTCATCACCAATGTGGAGGGGGAATTGGTAAAGTTTATTTATGAAGCAAGTCCCACAGAGATTTATGAGATTGAAAAGGACTCCGAAGGATATATTGCTCAAAGGAAGAAAATCGCCCTCGAAACACGTCTTGCGAAGGTGGTAGGAGAAATTCATTCATCCCTCTTCGAAGCGATGGATGCCGTTGGAGAACAAGACCCGTTGACCATCGCCTTTGCTGAGATCCTGGCCTGGGAGATCGATTTTTATAAGGATGTCCGGGAAGGGGATCGATTCAAAGTGGTGGTGGAAAAAATCTATAAAGGAGATCAATTCATCCGATATGGAGCCATCCATGCCCTCGAATATCAGAGGGGAGAAAAAATCATCCGAGGGATCCGATATAAAGAGGGTTATTATAATGAGAAAGGGATTTCCCTGAAGAAGGCGTTTTTGAAGGTCCCTTTAAGGTTTAACCGAATCAGTTCGAAATTCAGCCAAGCACGAAAACACCCTATTCTGGGAGGACTGAGACCTCATTTAGGAGTGGATTACGCGGCGCCACCTGGAACACCGATATGGGCCGTCGCAGATGGGACAGTGACCTCTTGTGGATGGAACGGTGGATTCGGGAATCAGGTGATTATCCGCCATATGAACGGTTATATCACCTATTATGGTCACCTTTCTGGTTTCGGCCCTGGAATCAGAAGTGGAATAAGGGTGAGGCAGAAGCAGATCATCGGATATGTGGGATCTACCGGTCTCTCCACTGGACCTCATTTGGACTACCGGTTGGCCAAGGATAGCCAATTCAGAAATCCTTTGAGAGAGGCTTTTCCCACAGGCCTTCCCATCGGAAAAGGGGAGATGGAAACATTTCAACAGAGAAGGGATGAAATGTTAGTTTGGCTTGGAGGGGAGTTGCTTTATTCGAAGAAGATAGAAGAAGGGGGAAATAAAAATTAAACAGTGGAATGAGGGGAATATGGGACAGAAAAAAAAGATTCTCATTGTGGATGATGAACGGGATATTGTCAAGGCGGTGATGATCCGGCTTCAAGGAGCTGGATATGAGGTCGTCACCGCCTTTGACGGGGCCCAGGGTGTTTTTATGGCCCACAAAGAAAAACCGGATCTTATCATCCTCGATATCCGAATGCCGGCCGGGAATGGGTTCAGCGTTGCCCAGAGATTAAAACGCTCCATGCACACCTTTACCATTCCTGTTATTTTCCTGACGGGGAGTCCGGAGAAGAATGCAGAGGAAAAGGCAATGGCACTCGGAGCTCGTTTTTATATTAAGAAACCTTATGATCCCGAGGAATTATTAGATGCGATCAA
>PDVH01000341.1_pt1 | contig 11111 bp, 14 predicted proteins | sample 1369781 | NCBI WGS metagenome assembly PDVH01 (sample SAMN07795378, study PRJNA414565) | Alkali sediment metagenome, whole genome shotgun sequencing project. | isolation source: glacial lake sediment | place: Bosnia and Herzegovina: Donje Bare Lake | collected 2016-06
CATGGTCGCCGACCGCGGTCACTTCGACTGGTGCGGTGTAGGTCGCATACGTACCGCTGTCTATCTTGTATTTCGTGTAGTTCACACCGGACATGTCATCCGTCGCTGTCAAAGTGATGGTGACCGGGTTTGTTCCCGTGATACTGCAGGTCGTCACTGGTGGTGTGGTGTCAGTAACACCGCCGCCGAAAAGCTGGAAGTTCAAATCATGAGGAAGCGGATTAGGATCCCCACCGGGACCTAATAATGTAAAAATCGTCACCCAATTTGGATAACCCCACCATGATGCTTTAATCATTGCTTCATGAAGTAAAATTGGACTTTGTGAACTATTGTGCCGGCACCATGCACCCTGTGGGTACGTATTCGGTGTTTGAATCGCTTGAATCGTAATCCAATACTTTGTATCCGCGTTGAATGTTATCGGTATTGGCAGAGAACAAGAATAGTTGGCGACCCAATACTGTTGCCCATCTGTTCGAGTAAAATTATACCAAAAACTTCGTGCAATGGATGCATCAGGTATCGTCTGGTTATAAATCTCGGAACCCGGCCAGCTTCCATTGCCAATGTCATCCCAGAAGATAATGCGCCAGTCCCAGTTGTAATCATGTTGACCGGTTGCGAGTTGACATTGGAAATATCCCCCCTGCCAGGCTACGCTATCGACAGTTTTTTCCGCAGCGAGCTGGAAATCATCCGCAGGGAAGGCAATCCCTTCAGTTCTCACCGTAGCTACAATAATACCACCGCGTGATCCGGCAATACCCATAACATTATCCCAAACCAAATCTCGTGATGATTGTTCGGAATGTTGAGTTTTCGTATTCGCTAATACGACACTAGATGAAGCAACCATCAGTGTCATAAGAAGCAAAACCACAGCCTGTTTCAAAATAGTATTTCTCTTCATATTTTTTGCCTCCTTTTCCAATTCTGTATATAAATAGCGAAAACCCCTATAAATATATTTCTTTCTGGAAACCCGTGATTATTTTCCGTTCTTGGGTGCGCCAATAAACCTAAATAGCCCCCCCAATTATACGAGCAAAAAGCTGAGGAGCAAACCACGTATGCAATCAATGGTTGTGAAATGTCCGAATTGTAAAACGACGATGACAATTGTGGGAGAACCTGGGGAAAAAATCAAGTTAACTTGTCAGCAGTGCAGTCAAAAAGGGATATTCAGGATCCCTGGGGAAAAAAGCAGCGGGTCCTCGGCGTCGCAACAAGTCACGATTGAAGTAGCTGGTCTGAAAAAAACCTACAACCATGTCCCTGCGGTCAATAATGTCTCCTTCCGCGTCAACAAAGGGGAGATCTTCGGATTCCTCGGGCCGAATGGTGCAGGGAAAACCACGACGATCAAATCAATCCTGGATCTAATCCATGCAGAGGCTGGATCGATCACGATTAATGGAATTGATGTCCGAACTCATGGGAAAGAAGCGAAGAAATTTATCGGGTACATGCCTGAGAAGGTTGCGTTCTACGACAATCTTTCCGCGATGCAGAACCTGAGTTTCTATGCCGAGATTAAACATGCGTCGAAGCAAGAATGTGTTGCACTTATAGATGAATTTGGCCTGGGGGACACCGGCAAAAAAAGGGTCGGGAAGTTCTCAAAGGGCATGGTGCAGCGTCTCGGGATGGCTCGTGCGCTCCTGGGTAATCCTCCGATTCTCATCCTTGACGAACCCAGTGGTGGGCTGGACCCTCGAGGGGTCGTCCTTATCCGTGACAAGATTTTGGAGATGAAAAAGAAAGGAACCACGGTCTTTGTCTCGTCTCATATTCTCAGCGAGATCCAGGAGATCTGCGATCGCGTCGGCATCATCAACAAAGGGGTCCTTGTTGCACAGGACAGTGTCGAAAGCCTCAGTAAGAAACTCAATCTGAAACCGCAGATGACGATCACGGTGGATAAACTGTCACCGTCCATCGAGGAGGCGGTACGAACGCTCCCCGGTGTCGAAAAGGTCCAAAGTAAAGGCAACACCCTGGAAATCATCTGTGACGGGGCGATGAAGGCAAAGGTCATCCTGGCGATCACCAACGCAGGAGGCAATATCCAGAACCTGCAGACGAAAGAACCTTCTTTAGAGGAAGTCTTCATGCGGTACACGGAGGTCTAACCATGCAAACAAACGTTGTCTATAGCATCGCAAAAAAAGAAATCATGGATAATTTCAGGAACAAATGGATCATCCTTGTCGCAGCGATGTTCGCGATCCTGACCTTGGTCATCTCTTATTTCGGCAGCCTGGGGAGTAGCGGATGGCAGAGCCTCGGGGCAACGATCTCAGGGATGACCTCCCTTGGGTCTTTCTTAATCACTATTGTGGCCTTAAGGCTCGGATACGCCACCATCATCGGAGAAATCGAGCGCGGGTCGATGAGTTCTCTGCTCTCCTTGTCTGCGAACCGGTTCGAAATCGTGGTCGGCAAATGGCTAGGCCTTGGCGCGGTCCTCTGCTTCACGATCTTCATCGGCTACGGGTTTGCCGGGTTACTCATCGCGTTGAACATCTCCAACGTCAACATCATTGAATACCTCGTGTTCATGGGACTGACCATGCTCTTTGGACTGGTGTTCCTGACGGTGGCCTTATGTTTCTCCACCATTTTTTCAAAACGATCGACCGCGATGGGGGGAGCGATCTTCCTTTGGTTCCTGTTCAACATCATCCTGCCAATCGTCTTCGTCGGCCTTCTTGCGACCAGCATTGATTTTACTCAGATCACGGTCCAATCCACGATCCACGCACCGGATTGGTATTTCGTTTTGAACCTGTCCAACCCGATCTCTGTCTATTCCACACTCATCGGTCTTGCCATCGGCCCAGTACAGTCCACCACCGGGGCAAATCTGATACCGAACCCCTCATGGTACTCGACGGGTCTTCTGTTAGGAGTGCTTGTCGTCTGGATCATCGTCTTCTTCATCCTTGCGGTCTGGAGGTTCCAGCGAAAAGACATTTAAGCTCCCATAAGACTTATAAATATGACTTTGTTTTCCTACCATTCATCAACACTGGGGAACCAGCTTATGGCACGACACATTGAAAAGACAAACCCGGCCCTTATCAGTCTGATACAGGATCTGAAAAAATCCTCCTATGAGAATAAGGCGCCCATCTGGAAAGATATCGCAGAGCGATTAGAAAAACCGTTACGGAACTGGCCTGAAGTGAATTTACATCGTATTGACATGTATGTTCATGAGAAAGAAACCGCGTTAATACCTGGGAAGGTACTTTCACCAGGGAAACTGACGAAAAAGGTTTCCATTGCAGCCTGGTCATTCTCTGAGAAAGCTCATGAGAAGATCAAGAAAGCAGGCGGCAAAACCCTTACCATTGAAGAACTGATGAAGAACAACCCGAAAGGCAAAGACATTAGGATTTTGGGATAACTATGACCACTATCATTGACTCGGAAGGTGCCGTCCTCGGACGGTTATGCACCATTGTGGCAAAACGCCTGTTAAACGGTGAAGAGATTGTCATTGTCAACAGTGAGAAAGTCATCGTGACCGGCAAAAAGACTATGATAAAAGCGCATTATAAACATGAACGGGAGGTCGGAACCTATCGGAAAGGACCGTTCTTCCCTCGGATGCCTGACCGGATGTTGAAGCGGTGTGTTCGTGGGATGATCCCCTATCAGGAGCCACATGGAAGGACAGCGTTTAAGAAATTGAAATGCTATATGGGGGTGCCTAAGGAGTACCAAGGGCAGACCTTCGAGAAGATCATTACTGCTGAAAAGCATCCCACTGATTTTATGACGTTACAAGAAATAGCACATTTCCTAGGAGCGAACGTGTAACATGAGCAAGAAAGTCGTCAACACAACCGGGAAGCGAAAAACATCGGTTGCGAAAGCAACGGTGATTAAAGGGGTCGGCCGTGTCCGGATCAATAACATCCCTGTCGAGTTTTATGAGCCTGCGATCGCCCGCTGGAAGATCATGGAGCCGTTGAAGATTGCGGAGCATCATGTCAGCACCGTCGATATCGACATCAACGTGCAAGGCGGCGGGTTCATGAGCCAGGCCAATGCGGTTAGGACTGCCATTGCCAAAGGTCTGGTGGAGTACACCGCGGATCCAGCGTTACGCCTGACGTTCCTCGGGTATGATAGAGATTTACTCGTGAGTGACTCACGGATTAAAGAAAGTAAGAAGCCTCTCGGGCGTGGTGCTCGGAAGAAGAGGCAGAAATCATACAGGTGATGTAGGGTGATTATCCCAGTACGATGTTTTACCTGCGGAAAAGTGATCTCCTCGTTGTACGAGGAGTACAAGAAACGGGTTGAGGTCTACCAGAAGGCTATCGATGCCGGTGAAAAGCCAAAGGAGACACCGGAGGAGATCCTGGACAGCCTTGACGTCGAGCGATATTGTTGCCGCCGGATGATCATCTCCCAGGTCGACCTACTCAAGGAAGCAGCGCCATACGAGTAACGCTTCTTCCCTAAAACAATCCTTTTTTTTTCTTTATTGGCTGACTTTTTTGATGACGTAACGGTACAGACTGATGATTGTCATAGAGAACAACCCCAGTAAAAAACCGATGAGTGCATAGGTAAGGGCAGTCATGGGCTTTCACCTGTTCTGTCGAGTAAAAAGATGCGTGTTTGTGTTGTCATGGTCGTCTGTCACCTCTCCAGCCATATAATGACATACTATATCATGATACTATGTATCAATGCATGTATTTATAACTTCTCTGACAAAATACCAAACAACGATCGCCCTTCATCGCAAAGAATATAACACACCACCGCATTCCTCATCACGGGGTGAAATGTGGATGCAAAAAACACTACTCGATTTCTTCGACCTTGAGGCAGAAAAGAAACGGAAGAGTACCGTAGCGAAATAAAAAAACACTCTTTTTGCTTTAGATCTTCACGGTCCGGTTCTCCCAGAACCGCCAGAGGCCGACGACCAAAAAGACGGAGAAGAGAACAAAGCAACCGATCGCGATATATAGGTACATCGGGTTTTGATACACCGCTTGAATCCCCTGTGATGGGTCGATCACGAACCGACCGTTCGCACCAGCGGTCAACTGCTCAGGATTCGAACCGTCTGTTATCACCGTGATATCCTTCCCCAGCGGGATCCACTGGGAAACCCCCAGCTTCGCACGCAGGAGAAAATCAGGGTACCCCGGAGGCACGGAAGCGCTCGAAGCCCAGCTGTTCCCCAACAAAGGGGCGTTCCCATAGTCGCTTAACTCCTGACTTTTTAAAATGACCTTACCACCAATATTATAGACATCATAGCCGAAACTCGTCACCGTCCCCTTGATGTACCAGATCAACTGAAGAATACCGACCCACAGGGCGACAATCGTCGTCGTAAAGAGCACCACGATCTTGGCGTTCTCCGGATGCAAAAGGCTTTCACCCTTCCAGGTCAGTTTGTAATACACCCATTTATGACCGTCGCGCTCATTGCGTTTTATCAGTCCAGCCTCGTTCAGCTTGGTCAGATGCTCATGCAAGGTCGCCTTGTTCAGGTTTGTCACCTTCGCTATCTCATTCAGACCCATGTTCTTCCCATCCAGGGTCTTGAGAATATCAAGACGGGTATCGGATGCTAGAGCTTTGAAGGTCTCTCGATCTAAGGTAATCTTGGTCATGGTCCCTATAAACCAATTATCTCTGACATCCTTTAAATACTGTGCGTTTATGTTTGGTTTTTCCCAAATCCACAGGACAATCCCATTCTGTTAAATACTAACCCTTAAAAACACATGCTGAACTCTGCAGATCCATAGTATTTCCTTGGCGACCTTCTTTTGATAAAAAACCAACTGTACCGGTTCCAATATTTAAAAGACTTAAAATAGAAGAACAGGGTTGAACTGACGAGATGTCGATACCAAGGATGATAACAGGGATTATGCGACTCTTCCGAGTGGAACTGCCCCTCGCCGCGGGACTCTGCGTCATCGCAGGGGAGCTCATCGCTACAGGAAGCACAAGTAGCCCATATGAATTGCTCTTGGGGTTCCTCGTTGGTTTTTTCATCTCCAGTTCCGCACTCATCTCCAATGATTATTTTGATATCGAAAGCGATAAGATAAACGCCCCGGACAGACCGTTGCCATCAGGAGCGGTAACACCATCAGATGTTGTGCTATTTACTATTCTCACTGCCGGCATCGGACTTGTTGCGGCGGTGCTCATCAACATGTTCGCATTTGGTATCGCAATTCTCTTTTGGGTGATTGGCACGTTGTACAACTGGAAGCTCAAAGAAACAGGTCTCCCCGGGAACCTCATGGTAAGTTCCTCGGTCGCTATTACCTTTATTTTCGGTGGGGTCGCAGCGGGACAGCCTTGGAATAAAATCGTCTGGTTTTTCGCTGCAATCGTGTTCTTTATCGACCTGGGGGAGGAGATCGCATCAGGGGCGATGGATGAACAAGGGGATAAAAAAAGAAAATCAAAATCAGTAGCGATCACGAAAGGAAAACAATACGCATTACGCATCTCATCTGCGGTTTTTCTCCTGGTCGTCGTCATCAGCACCATCCCGTTTCTTCTCCAATTGCTCGGAATACCCTACCTCATCATGATAGCGATCATGGACACCATCATCCTTGTTTCCATAATAAAACTCTTACGAAGTACCACGCCAAAAGAAGGTCGCCTCTATCTCCGTGTCATCTATCTTGGGGCAACACTCAGCCTTCTTGCGTTCATCATTGGACAACTCATTACATAAATGAGGTGTTTTACTCTTTAAGGGAACAAGGCTCAGTGTGTGACTATTGACACGAAGGACTTTCTTCAATTTCCCAAAATCCAGCAGTACTCCAAAGAACATCCACCATGGAACAAAAGTAAAATTATAAATCACTAGAATCAATACCCCTCATTCACATGAAGCAAGAAAAACTCATCCAACAGCTCAAAGACTGCGGCGCCATCAAATTCGGCAGATTCGTCCTGACCTCCGGAGCGATCAGCGACTACTACATCGATATCAAAAAAGCAAGCACCGAACCAAAAACACTCAGACTCATCGCACAGGAAATGAGCGAGTACACCAAAGGATACGACATGCTCGCAGGCATGGAACTGGGAGCGGTCCCGCTCGTCGTCGCTCTCGCCTTGGAAACAAATATACCCTACGTCATCATCAGGAAAGAAAAACGAGAACACGGTACCGGCAAACAGATAGAGGGAGGCGACGTCAAGGGGAAAAGCGTCCTCATCGTCGAAGACGTCACCACCAGCGGCGGCTCTGTGGTAAAAACCATCCAGATCCTGCGAGAGAACAACGCGGAAGTCGAAAAAGTCCTCGCTGTCGTCGACCGGGAGGCTGGTGCGAAAGAAACACTCAAGAAACTCGAAGTCCAGTTCATTCCACTCGTCTCTGTTAGCGAGATCCTCAAAAACAAGAAACAAGAAAAATAAACCACAAAGAAGGAAAAAAACAAGGGGGAATTCTATGAATGTGTTAGTGATTGGTGGTGGTGCACGAGAACATGCTATCTGTGATGCGGTCGCCCGGTCTGAACAAGCGACCCTCTTTTCAGTGATGAACAACCTCAACCCAGGAATCGAGAAACTCGCCACCGAATACCTGCTGAAAAAAGAAACGCAGATACTCGACATCGTCTCCTATGCGAAGGAAAAAAACATCGACATCGCACTCATCGGACCAGAGGCACCGCTAGAGGAGGGACTTGCTGATGAGCTTGTGAAAAACCAGATTCAAGCCTGTGCCCCTCGGAAGACCGCGGCACGCATCGAAACTGATAAGGAATGGATGCGCAACCTGCTCTCCACCTACAAAATCCCAGGGCAGCTGAGACATCAAACCTTCACAGACCCAAATGAGGCAAGACGTTTCATTGACGAGCTTGGCGCTGAAGTCGCCATCAAACCAATCGGTCTAACCGGAGGCAAAGGCGTCCATGTCGCAGGTGACCATTTCAACGGCACCAACGAAGCCATGACCTATGTCACCGAGGTCATCCAGAACAAGATCGGGGGAGCGGCCAAGGTCTTAATCGAAGAAAAAGCACTCGGCGAGGAATTCACCCTCCAAGCGTTCACGGATGGGAAACACGTCGCACCCTTACCAGCGGTTCAAGACCACAAACGGCTCCTGCCTGATGATAAAGGCCCCAACACCGGCGGCATGGGCTCGTATTCCTGCGCCAACGGACTCTTACCGTTCCTCTCAAAGCAAGAGTACCATCAGGGCGTCTCCATTCTCCAGAAAATCATCAACGCGCTCGCAAAGGAACACTGCACCTATCTCGGTCCTATCTACGGACAGTTCATCCTCACAACACAGGGTGTAAAAATCATCGAAGTCAATGCCAGATTCGGCGACCCGGAGGCCATGAACGTGCTGCCGCTGTTGCAGACCGATTTCATGGAAATCTGTACCGCGATGCTGGAGACGACACTCTCGATAAAGGACATCCAGATTGAAAAGAAATCAACCGTCTGCAAATACGTCGTCCCTGAAGGATACGGAATGAAAAGCATGGTCGGCGAGCCTCTCTATGTCAACGAAGAAGCGATCCTCAAGACAGGTGCTCGACTCTTCTACGCATCGGTGAACAAAAAAGAAGACCATATCGTCACCGGGTCATCCCGGTCCCTTGCCGTGGTCGGAATCCATGATGATCTAGCCGAAGCAGAAAAAATCAGCGAACAGGCACTCACGTACATCAAAGGAGACCATCTGTTCATCCGCCATGATATTGGGACCCAGCAGCTGCTTGAAAAACGCATTCAGCATATGAAACAGATACGGGAGAAACAATGAAACAAGAAATCTTTGTGTATTTCATCGGTACCGCAGGATCAGGGAAATCGACGCTGACTGCATCCATGCAACAATGGTGTAAGGACCGAGGGCTGGATGCCATCATCGTCAACCTGGACCCAGGGGCGGAAAACCTCCCCTATGAACCTGATGTGGACATCAGGGACTGGATCAGTCTGCGTGAGGTCATGGATGCGAACAGGTTAGGACCGAACGGGGCGCAGATCGCCTGCGCGGACATGATCGCGCTCAACACGGAGGATGTGAAAACCAGCATCAACTCGTTCAAGGCTGACTACATCCTTCTGGACACCCCAGGTCAATTGGAATTGTTTGTGTTCAGGGAATCAGGCAAATACACCGTAAAGTTCCTCAGTCCAGAGAAATCGATGATCTGTTATCTCCTCGACCCCATGCTGGCAAAAACAGCCTCAGGGTTCGTCTCCCAGCTGCTTCTTGCGATTACGACGAACCTGCGTATGAACCAGCCGCAGATAAACATCCTAAGCAAAGCAGACCTCCTCTCGAAAAAGGAGCTCCAGCTTATTCAACGATGGTCAGACGACCCTGACGAGATCGTCGAGGCATTGATCAACGAAGAGCCCTCCATGCACCGGGAGCTCAGTGAGCAGATCCTGCACCTCATCAAAGACATCGGTGGGTTCACCCGCCTGATCCCGACCTCAAAGAAGAACTTTTACGGCATCGAGGATGTCTACACCGACATCCAGCAGCAGTTCGAAGGGGGAGAGGATCTTTTAAAAGACTGATCAGGTTGTTTTCAACGTTCCGAGCATCGGCTCGTAGATGAAGCCTTTGTCCATAAGCGAGTTGAGCGCCTCCTCGATGGCATTCTCATCAAGCCCTTTGCCTTTACAGGCCTCAACGATGCTGTCCCAGGCCGCCCCGTCATCGCCTTCCAGCTCCTTGATCGTGTCCATCACGACCGTCTCAGGATCCTTCGATGCTTCGACGACGGGTTGGGCGTCTTCCTTCTTTTGTTTCTTCGGTTTCTTCGGTTCCTTCTTTGTCTCTTTCCGCTGCTCTTTGGCTTCTTCGGATTCCTCGAACCGGATTTCCTCAAATTTCTCTGCAGTCCCTGGTGCGATGAACTGCAATGATTCTCTGATAAGGGTCGCATATTTGCTTATCTCAACAGAGCCGTATTTTTTTAGCGCAGCAACGATCCCTTCCGACAGCTCACGGCTGTACCCGAGTTTACGAAGGTCGTATACGTTCGGCTGGCTCATCTTCATCGCCTCGACCATGGCACTCATCCGCTGCTTGGTCTGCAGGCAGGTCTCGATGATCCAGCGGTCACGGGCATCTGCACTGACCTCGCGGATCAACTCTGGACGCAGCGACACATACAGGGTCCCTTCCTCAGGGACGTACGTCCGGACCTTCCCGATGACACCGACAAACGCAGGAGCCTCGATGCTCTGCAGCTTTGCGGTCGCCTCCTGCTGATACTGCCCGGAGTAGATCGTGAACACCCCGGTCGGGTCTGACACGTGCGCCCGGAGGTACTCCCCGCCCTCCACGACGCTTTCCACATCGGTAAGCACCCCGGTGATGAACACCCTGTTCACTTTGCTACCCAGCGGGGTGACCACATAGGAGGGGACTTTCTCTCCGCTGCCTTTGATCTCCAGTGCGGTATTAATCGCTCTGCTTCTGCGGCGACGTTGAAATCCGCTCGTTTCGCATCCCGCGCGATCACGGTGATGCCGAACTGATCGCCTAGGGCGTTGCCCTGCAGACTGATCCGATGTCCGAACAGGATGCTGTTCATCTCCTCGACCATCCCTTCGGACTCCGGCAGGGTCTTTCCAAGGAGTTTCTCTGTAAGGTCTTTTCCGAGGATCGCGCTGACAGAGCCAACGCCGTCATCGATGACCAGCTTCATACGCACATCTGTTTTTCCCTCTACCACCCCGTGGACTGCACAGGATCCCTGCTGGAGCACCCGGTTGCACTGGGGGCAGCGTTGCACTACCCCTGAGCCTTTCTGGATCTCGATGACGGTGCCTTCCACCTCGACATCCAACGCCCCGTTACGTTCCACAAGCTCATAAAGCGGTATTTTCTGTGTTTTGACGTCTTTTTTTGCTATGGTGTTTGCATCCAGCTTCTCCACGGTGGCTTTCTCATCGAACGTGAACTGCGGGATGCCTTTCCAGGATTTCACATACCCGCCAGTGATCTTCACCACGGCTCCTTCTTTGAGTTTGAAATCATGCCAGGCTGTAAACTGTGCCTTACCGGTCTCATCACCCAGGAGTCCTGAGAAGACTTTTTT
>PDVH01000393.1_pt1 | contig 11098 bp, 12 predicted proteins | sample 1369781 | NCBI WGS metagenome assembly PDVH01 (sample SAMN07795378, study PRJNA414565) | Alkali sediment metagenome, whole genome shotgun sequencing project. | isolation source: glacial lake sediment | place: Bosnia and Herzegovina: Donje Bare Lake | collected 2016-06
TTTGCTATGAGAGTAAAAATTACAGGATGTCGAGAGTTTGCTTCTATATTTGAATAGAAAAATCTCTTTTTTGTTCGAACGCAATTTTTTTTTTATAAAACAATATTTTTGTGCAACAAATAAGGGATAATCTTCTTATGGAAACATATCGTTCGATATCTTGAGGTAATGCCATGGGAAAGAAAATCTTAGGTGTTTTGGTATGTATGCTGTTCCTGGTGACCCTTATACCGATGACGAGCGCAACGACCATCGAAAGCCCGAAACCGTTGATAGCGCAACGGCATTTTTTCAAAACATGCTCCATCAATGCGACAGGTCTTATCGAAAACATGATGTGGAAAACGTTGTTTTCCGGGCAAATCAACAATCATGCAGCAGCCGTCTTTTGGCTTATCCAGTGGGATGATTTCAATACGACGATTCCGACCACTGTGACTATCTCATCTCAGAACGGTACGGTGTTATGGAGCAATAGCGAGCCTCTTGGCATCTGGGCTGTTAAATTGTTTTTCTATCGAGGTGTGTATACGACATCAAGAACCCCGGACGATCGTCTCGTGGTGCACCTTGAAGGAAAAGTGGCATTTGTTATCACCCTCAACGACTAAACATTTTCCTTATTTTTTTCCTTTTTTCCGTTCTTTTCTTTCTTCCTCAAGTATCATAATGAGAGCGTGCAGTTGTTGCACCTTGTCTTGAGAAACCCTAAAGCAGTGTCTCTGCGGGCAGTCGCTATCGAGTATCGCCATCCGATGGTTTTCCTCGTAGACGATCGGATACAGGACGCAGCCTTCTGGCCTGTGATCATATATGGTGCAGCGCGTCCCATTGTGGAACACACAGCGTCCCTTTTTGTTTTTCAGTTCTAGCCATCCGTTTCGTTCTGAGACGAAGAAGGGTTTTTCGTACCCTAATTTTTCTATGGTTTGTATGTCGCTGGTTGTAAGTATCATGTTCGTTTTGATGCAACAACGCGTGCAGTTTGTTTCAAGACAGCAGTCGGTCATAGTGTCCTTGTGTTAATATCCATTAGTTTTAAAAACCATCTCGTGTTTCGTATGTAGTACGAATAGAAGAAATCCAGCTCTATAAAGGGAGGAAAGGGGAAGTTGGAGAGTAAAAAAAAGGATTTCTTATTATAACTCTGCAACCCCCAATAATAAATCACATTTGAATTTATAAATGTTTCTATTAGGGTTAATAAACAAGGGGATTTTGACTCCCCTGCGAAACATTTATAACACATAATGAGATTGTGAACTTCAACTCACCCGGTATTGATAGGGACTAAAAGGGCTAAAAAAACCGCTCTTATAAAATCAATAACTCATGGGGGTAAAAGAATATGGCTAAAAGTAGCAAAAAACAGATAGATCAAGATGAGAAGCGAGTAATCGAACAATTGCAACGAAATTCAAATGAGAGTATCGATAAAATTGCTAAAACCTGCGGATTTTCCAGACAAAAAGTATGGCGTATCATAAAACGTCTTGAGAACAACAAGACAATCTGGGGCTACACCGCAGTACCGGACAAAGACAAACAAGGCGTCCGCCACTACATCATGCTGATAAAACGATCGAACCAACCAGCAGGAGAAATCATCGACAACGTCCTGGACTCATTCAAGAAGTACGCAGGAAAAAACCTCGGCGTCTTCGTCCAGACCGCCTGCGTCCTGCAAGGCGAATATGACATCATGCTCTGCTTTACCGCAAAGGACATCAGTGTTGCAAAACGATTTACCGAGTTTCTCAAAAAGAAATACGCACCCTACATCGGCGAAATCATGATGGTAGAGGACATCTTCTCGATACGGATCAGCGGGATGATGAACCCCAAGGTCGACGATCTGAAAGAATTTTTCAAAACACCATAACACAACAAAGGGGGAACAATCCCCCTTTCTCTTTTTTATCAACAACGATTCATTTAGAGAACATACTTGAAATTTTTTTAAGGTGCAGAGAAATAGAGAATGAAAAGAAGGGGTCTAAAAAGTCTGGGAGGAAAAGAATGAAAAAAAGAATTTTTCAATTCAATTCTTTAGACCCCCTCATCTTCCCCTGAATAGGAAACCAGTACATATAATTTACTCCTTTATTCGTTTTGGATAACACAACCGAAAATCATTTGACGCGCCACTTTCCATTAGCACATCAACGGTACATAAGCGTCACACAACGACGGACTGGACAAAGGATTATCCGCACACCAAACGACAAAAAAAAAAGGATTTGGAGCGATGCAGCAGTCATCAGCTCCCCTTTAATCAAGATGGATTAATGATGAATCAAACCAAGCGAGGACAGTTCCTGAGAAAGCTTCTCCACCGCAAGGGAAACATCCGTGATCTTCCGAGCTCCCGTGCAGACGATCTTCCCAGAGCCGAACAATAGCATCGCGACCCGGGGTTCCTTAATACGGTACACCAGCCCAGGGAACTGCTCTGGTTCATACTCGACGTTCTCCAACCCAAGAGCCATGGCCACCTCATTAAGGTTCAACTCACCGCCAAGATCGGAGATCGCGACAATGTTCTGAATGACGATCTCGGGGTCCTTGTAGACCTCCACGCCAAGCTTCTTCAGCTTCTCTGCAATGATATTTATCGTGGTCCGAACATCCTCTATGTTTTTCGCACCAGTACAATTCGCCTTCCCACTACGAAACAACAACGTCGCAGTCTTCGGATTGCTTAACCGATACACAAGTCCCGGAAACTGCTCTGGTTCATATTCTGCTTCCTCTAATGATTGTGCGATCACGTCCAGATCCAACTTATCGGAAAACGACGTTGACGCAACAATATTTTCTACGATTACTTCTGGCATACATTTTCCTCCATTTTTATACCAAATGATTCTAACCGTTCCAACATTTTCTTCACCGCAACGGTCGCCTCTTCAATGCTTTTTCCGTTGCAGACCATCTTCCCCGAATCAAACAAAAGTATAACAGTGTTTGGGTCATCGCCTTTATAAACCAATCCAGGGAATACCCGCAGGGAAAACTCAGTGATTTGAAGAAATTTCGCAAGACTGCGCAACTTGAGTTCCTGATGAAGATCCTTTGAGATGGTCACATTCTCCACCGTAAGTTCCGGGGATTCGACGCACTCGATTCCGACGATGGACAGACGATCAAGGACGAGTTTGACCACCTCATGGACCTCCTCCATGGTCTTTGGTCCTGTCACCACTGCAACGCCGGACGAAGACAACGCGACCATCGAACGAGGATGTTGGAACTGCACGATGACTGCCGGGGCATCCTCAGGATGATACTGCGCTTCTGGAAGAATCTCCGCAAGTTTGGGTAACTCCAGGGTGGATGACACTGAAAACGATACGATAATGTTTTCCACCTGAATCTGGGTCATAAGAAAATTTCCCTCCTTGAAGTATATAAAGGCTTTTTATAAACATTTCGTAAAAAAAAGAAAATATCGAGAAAACACTACCAGACCTTGTCAATATCGATATCCTCATCCTCGGTATCGACTGACTTTTTCTTCCTGTTGGTCTTCTCCTCGGTGACCTGGTCAAGCAACCCGTGGAACTCATGGGTTCTGTCCTGGATGCGCTGCTCGCAGCTGGACACCACCAGCTCCCCGCGCGTCTTCTCAATAAGGCTGCGGACCATATCCTGCTTCTTCTTAATCGGAACCAGGGCAGAAGGATAATCAAAACTCATGATCGCATCATAGATCCGGTCCATGTACCCAAGGTACTCGTTCGCCTTCGCTGTCTTTCCCTCAAGCATGAAATCCAGCGCCCCACGGCGTAGCTCCCCCACAACATCACACAAGCCAAGTAGATACGCGCTATAGGTCGTCTGGATCGCATCAGGATCAGGGAGGTCCTGGCCTTTCATGATAAAATACAGACATTGGATCTCCACGAACTCTTGCGCCGCGTTCTCCACAAACCCGGTATGGAACACATCCGCATGACCCATGGTGATATCATACAGCTGCGCCAACTTCGCAGACGCCTGTTTCATGTAGGACTCTGCCTCCTCCATCTGGTTGCGGTGCAACTGCTGAATCCCCTTCCGACAACAGATGATGATATCCCGAGAGGTTTTGAGAGCTTCCTCACGGACTTTCTCCTTCTCCCCGATATGGTTCTCAATCTTCTCGATAATGCCGTCGAGGTTCTTCATGGCATGGTTCGTTTCTTTTTGCGTATTTACTTCCCTTCCATCATCTTCTGGTTAACCCAGAACTCAGGTGTCTTGCCTGATAAGGTGATCATCATCTGCTCCGCGCAGATCTTCCCGGCACGCAGCTGACCTTCCTTGGTCGATGCACCGATATGAGGAGTACAGACGACCTTCGGATGGTTCACAAGTTCTTTGAAGGTCGGCGGCTCCGCTGCGTACACATCAAGGCCAGCAGCAAGGACCTTCCCACCGTTCAAATGCTTCAGCAACGCTTGTTCATCGACCGTGCCACCACGGGCGCAGTTGATCAGGATCACCCCGTTCTTCATATTCTCAAAATCAGCTTCCTTAATCGTCGCACCCTCCGTCTTCACGAACGGGATGTGCAACGAGATGTAATCTGACTCTTTCAGCAACTGTTCGAGCGGGACAATCGTTATCTTCGCAGCAGGCGCTTTCGTGATATACTTATCATACGCAAGGACTTTCATGTTGAACGCCAACGCCCGTTTCCCCAGCTCTGTACCAATCCTGCCGATCCCGATGATCCCCAGGGTCTTCCCGCACAGCTCGACACCCTTGAACGCCTTCTTTTCCCATAACCCCTGTTTCATCGAATGATCCGCCTGGGGAATCGAACGAGCCGCCGCGATCATCAGACCAAAGGCAAGCTCAGCGACACTCTCAGTCGTACCAGTCGGAGCGTTCACGACCTTAATCTTATTATTCGAGGCAGCCACCAGATCGATGTTATCAACCCCGATACCGGCCCGCCCGATCACCTTCAGTTTCCCTTTCGCACCTGCATTGATGACATCAGCAGTCGCCTTTGTCCTGCTGCGCACCATCAACCCATCGAACGAAGCAATCTCCTTAAGTAAGGTCGCCGGATCCATTTCATTAAACGTCACCTCATGACCAGCATCCTTCAATTGTTGGATAACAGCATTTTCGGTTTTATCAGTGATAAGTATTTTCATTACCAATACCTCCACGGGGTGTAACGGAATGAAGATAAAAATGTTTATGCATTTACTGGAGTTCCCGGAAATCCATCCCTGGGTACTCTGCCTTCTCCCCAAGCTCCTCTTCAATGCGGATCAGCTGATTGTATTTTGCATTCCGGTCACTTCGCGCTGGTGCGCCGGTCTTTATCTGGCCAGCGTTGGTCCCGACCACGAGATCCGCAATGAACATATCCTCAGTCTCCCCGCTGCGATGACTGACCACCGCGGTCCATCCCTGGTCCTGCGCCATCTTGATCGCATTGAGCGTCTCCGTCACCGAACCGATCTGATTCAGTTTAATCAACACGGAATTCGCTGCCTTCAACTCAATTCCCTTCCGGATACGTTTCGTATTGGTCACAAACAGATCATCACCCACGATCTGAACATCCCTGCCGAGTTTCCTGGTCATCTCCACCCAGGAATCCCAGTCGTCCTCCGCAAGACCATCCTCGATACTGACGATCGGGTACCGATGGCATAAATCCACATAGAAATCCACCATCTCCCCGCCAGAATAGGTCTTCTCACCGATCTTATACGTTCCATCATAGAAGAACTCGCTTGAAGCGGGATCAAGGGCGATATGCATCTTCCCCGTATACCCTGCGTTTTCCACTGCGGAAAGCATCAGATCAAGCCGTTCATTGATATCCACGACCTGAGACGGGGCAAACCCACCTTCATCCCCAATGAGGACGCCTCCCGCGCCAAATTTCCCCTTCAGGATCTTTGCGAGATGATGGTAGCTTTCAGAGACCATCCGAATCCCTTCCGTGAAGTTCTTCGCGCCTGTTGGCATCAACATATGCTCCTGTATGGAGTTCTCCTGGCCTGCATGCTTCCCGCCGTTGATCACGTTACACATCGGTACCGGGAGTCGCTGTGGGATTTCTCCGAACAACTCCCCGATATACACATATAATGGCACGCCGGTTACTGCAGCCCCCGCCTTTGTAATCGCCATCGACACAGGTAACACTGCGTTCGCACCAAGCCGCCCCTTGTTCTCACTACCGTCAATTTTCAACATCAAGTTATCAATGGTCTCCTGATGACGGCAATCAAGTCCAATCAGTTTCGGGGCAATCTTCTTATTGACGTTCTCGACAGCTTTTAACGTCCCCTTCCCAAGATATCGTGCTTTATCCCCATCCCGCAACTCTAAAGCCTCGTGTTGCCCAGCTGAGGCACCACTCGGCGTCATCGCACGGAACAGGCCATTCTGCGTGGTCACATCTACCTCGACCGTCGGATTCCCCCGAGAATCAAGAACCTCACGTGCTTTTATTGAAACAATTTCAGACATTGTTCAGCTCCCCAGCCATTTCGCACATCATAAGGTAGCGACCTTTTTAAAAATATCGTTTCAAAAAAAGTTCTACAGAAACACTTAAGAACCATATCGAGTTTTTCACCACCGGAGGCAAAAAAATATGGTTGATGTCAACACCATGATTATCGCGTTGTTTATTATTGTAGTTTTTCTGATAGCAGTCCTTGCATCAGCAATAAAAATCATGCCGGAGTACCAACGAATCGTCATCTTTCGATTAGGGAGACTCCTCGGCATCAAAGGCCCGGGTCTTGTGTTTATTATCCCTATCATTGATAGACCCATACGAATGGATCTCAGAACACGGGTCATTGATGTTCCCAAACAGCGAATCATCACCCGTGATAACGTGACCGTCGATGTCGATGCAGTGGTGTATTTCAGAATCACAGATCCACAAAAAGCAATTGTGGAAGTACAACGCTATGATATGGCGACCAGTTTACTTGCGCAGACGACACTCAGGGACATCCTTGGTCAAAAGAACCTTGATGAACTCTTATCACAACGAGAAGAACTGAACAAAAGTCTTCAATCTATCTTAGACAACGGCACTGACCCCTGGGGAATTAAAGTATCAGCAGTTACATTACGAGATGTCTCACTGCCAGAAGAAATGCTTCGGGCAATCGCAAAACAAGCAGAAGCCGAAAGAGAGAAACGATCAAGAATCATTATGGCAGAAGGAGAACTTCTTGCCTCAGCGAAAATGACGGAGGCAGCAAAACTCTATGAAAAAACGCCGATTGCATTACGTTTAAGAGAATTGCAGACCCTCACAGAGATCGCACGTGAGAAAAATCTTATCATCGTTCCAGGTGGTGAAATAGGGACGATGGCCGGATTAGCAAAAGCTGTTACGAAGAAAACCGAACAATGAGACACACTAACATTCTCCTATTTTTTTTCTTTTTTCTTCTTCTATTATTTTCAAGTAGCACGATTGCGCAATCCTCAAGTGTACTGCTCGTAGAAATAACTGATACCATTGACCAATCCACTGTTGAAATAATGACTGAGAGCCTCAAACAAGCTGAGGCAGATAACGCCCAAGCAGTCATTCTTCTCCTCGATACGCCAGGTGGCGGTCTTGATCAAACCTTTGAAATCGCCGCTCTTATCAAAAACAGCACCATCCCCATCATCGGCTATGTCTCACCTAGTGGAGCGACCGCGTGGTCCGCGGGAACCTTTATTCTTTTGTCCACGCCCCTAGCTGCCATGGGTGATCACACCATCATTGGATCCTGCCAACCCATCGAGACGACCCTTGAGGGAACACGATTCATCAACGACTCGAAAATCATCAACGCCTTAGTCGAATGGCTCCAGGAACGGGCGGTCATGTATGGACGGAATGAGACACTCGCGAGACTGTTTATTACCCAGAACAGGAACGTGAATGCGACGGTCGCAAAAGCAAGCAACGTCGTCGAAGTCACCGCGTCAAGCATTGATCAGCTATTAAGCGAGGTCGACGGAAGAAACATCACGACAGCGAGCGGTTCGGTCACCTTACACACAAAAGATGCAGAACAAATCCGGTATTCCCCATCGATAACGATCCAACTGCTGAAACTCATCTCGAATCCGATCCTGACTTCGTTGCTGCTGATGCTGGGGATTTTGGCGTTACTTGTTGGGATCTCCTCACCAGGGTATGGGGCTGAGGTGTTCGGGGTCATCGCAATCCTGCTGTCCCTCATCGGATCTGGTTTTACCATTTCCACCTTAAGCATAATCTTTATAATAATCGGATGTGTACTGCTCGCGATAGAAATATTCGCCCTCCCAGGCTTCGGTGCGGTCGGCATCGGAGGAATCATCTGCCTGATCATCGGGTCGATATTTCTCATCCCAAACTATCCGACAAGAAAATGGCTCATATCAGGTGAATATATGGCTGATGCATTAACAATCATGCTCATCGTCATCGTGCTGTTCGCATTCTTCTTCGCCTTCTTACTGTACAAGATACTCCAGATACGAAAGAAAAAACCGTCCTTAGGGAAATTCGCCGGGGAACATGCGGTCGCCATCGAACAAATCAGTCCGACGAAACCCGGGTTCGTACGATTCAAAGGGGAGTACTGGCAGGCCAAATCGGACTCGGTCATAGAAATAAACACAAAAGTCGAAATCGTCGAAAAAGACGAAACAACACTCATTGTGAAACCTCTCGACAGATGACCAAACATTAATCAACCTCTTTTTTCTTTAGGAGGCCCTGATTGTAAACAGGTTTGATGTAACATGGATTCTGGTATACGATGTCAATTTCTCGGGGGCAGCGACGAAGTCGGCAATTTAGCGATGCTGCTCGAACTAGAGGATATGAGATTCCTTTTCGACTACGGGATGAGCCCTGGCAAACCACCCACATTCCCGCTCCCACCGCCACCGGTCGATCTTACCTTTCTGACGCACTCCCATCTCGACCATTGCGGGATGATCCCCTGGCTGTGTTCAGAATCAGACCACCGCATCATCACGACAGAACCGACCGCGGTGATAAGCAATTTATTACAGAAGGATACCGTCAAGATCGCCCAGATGGACGGCTACTCCATCCCGTTCACCAATGCCGATGTCAAAGAAGCAGAGCATAGCTACGTCCCTGTCGAACCTGGGAAGAAACGGGATCTTGGTGAAAACTACAGTGTGCATTACCACTCTGCCGGCCATATCCCTGGCGCACTCATGTTCGAACTCATCGGGGACAAACGGCTCTTGTTCACCGGTGATCTCAACGTCATCGATACACGATTAGTGAAGGGGACAAAACCAGTACCCTGTGACTATCTATTCATGGAAGGAACCTACTCAGGCAGGGAACACGAGAACAGGAAGCAATTAGAAAGGAAGTTTCTTGAAAAAATCGAGGAGGTCATCAACCGCGGCGGCACCGTCATCATCCCAGCTTTTGCGGTCTCACGCTCACAGGAGATCCTCCTCGTCCTCAAAGACGCTGGGTATAACGTCTGGTTCGACGGCATGGGGAAAAAGATTTCAAAAATCTACTTAAAGTACCCCAAGTACCTTCGGTCTGTCGAGGACCTGAAAAAAGCACTTAAGAAAGTCAACATGGTCCACTCGGAACAAAGCCGGAAGACCGCGATGAAAGCTGAAATCATTGTCACCTCCAGTGGCATGATGGACGGCGGCCCTGTATTAACCTACATGAACAAATTGAAAAACGATAAGAAAAGTGCGGTGCTGCTCACCGGGTATCAGATCCCAGGGACCAACAGCCGTCTTCTGATAGAAAAAGGGAAGCTTAATTTCTACGGCGTCCATGAAAAAGTACACTGCGAAGTCAAATACTATGATTTCTCCGCCCATGCAGGTCACAGTGAACTGGTTGAGTTTGCCAAGAAATGCAATCCAGAGAAAATCATTCTATTCCACAGCAACGACCGTGCACCACTTGCTGAATCCTTAAAGGATACCGCAGAGGTGCTCACCCCCATGAAAGGCGAACGATTCCCCTTGTAACAACCCCGTATGATGATTTTTCTATGATGATAGAATGATGAGAAGAAAAAAGGTGTCACACCAATGACTGATGAAATGAGCCAGCGGCAGATCTACGATCTGAGACGAAAGTTGGAAGAGCTGAAGAGATGCAGAGGGAAACACACGGAGCTTATCTCCTTATACGTCCCCCCGTCAAAACAAATCTTCGATGTCGTCGCCTATCTTCGAAACGAGTACTCACAATCCCAGAACATCAAATCGAAGACGACCATGAAGAACGTGCTTTCCGCGATCGAATCGATCATGAGCCGGCTGAAGACATTCAAACAGCCACCACCAAACGGGCTGGCGATGTTCGTTGGTCATAAAAGCATCGGTGCAGACAAGACCGATATGGTCGCCTTCATCATCGAACCACCCATGCCGGTGATCACTTTCCTGTACCGCTGCGACTCAGAGTTCTACACTGAACCGCTCGAATCGATGCTCACCGAGAAGGAAATCTACGGACTCCTCCTCATCGACCGAAGGGAATGCACCATAGGCATGTTAAACGGAACACGGAGATTGCAGCCCATGAATGGTTCGTGAAATGCGGTCAGCGGGCAAGCGAAGTCTTCCTGGCTGAGCCAGCCTTGAAAGGTCTTTTGATCGGAGGCCCTGGTCCGACGAAACAATACTTCGTCAGCGAGGCGTATCTGCATTACGAGATCCAGAAGAAGATCATCGACACGTTCGACACTGGGTATACCGATGAGTTCGGGTTACGGGAACTGGTGGCAAACGCCGCTGACAAAATGACGGACCTGAAGGTGTCCCAAGAGAAAAAGTTCATGAAACGATTCTTATCAGAGGTGATGAAAACAGATAAAAGCCTGGCGGTGTACGGGGAACACCAGGTGAGAAAAGCCCTGGAGATGGGAGTGATCGATACCCTGCTTCTCTCAGAGGACCTCCGGAAGTACCGGGTGACCATGAAATGCCAAAGCTGCGCGTACACCCAAGAGAAAACCATGAGCGAGGAGACATTGGAGGATTTTTCACCACCGGTCTGCCCGACCTGTAAAACCTCCCTTCCGATGGAGATCACTCAGAAGGTCGATCTGGT
>PDVH01000396.1_pt1 | contig 11074 bp, 11 predicted proteins | sample 1369781 | NCBI WGS metagenome assembly PDVH01 (sample SAMN07795378, study PRJNA414565) | Alkali sediment metagenome, whole genome shotgun sequencing project. | isolation source: glacial lake sediment | place: Bosnia and Herzegovina: Donje Bare Lake | collected 2016-06
ACAAAAGACCCTGAAGAAATCATCCAGGCAGTCAAATGGCTCAAACCAAGCTTCGGAGGCATCAACCTTGAGGATATCGAAAAACCAAAATGCTTCTACATCCTCAAACGACTCAGAAAAGAAATGGATATCCCTGTCTGGCATGATGATCAACAAGGAACAGCAACCATAGTCACCGCAGGGGCTATCAATGCTTTAAAGATCGTAGGAAAACCACTTAAAAAAGCATCCGTTTCTATGGTCGGGGCAGGAGCTGCAAACATTGCCATCGCACGTGTGCTTATTGCCGCTGGTATCCAACAAAAACACATCATCATGGCAGACAGCAAAGGCATCCTCCATCCCTCACGGGAAGACCTTGAAAAAGAAAAAAACAACAACCCAGAGAAATGGCAGATGTGCCTCAAATCAAATGCAGAAGGCCGCACCGGCAGCCTTGCAAATGCCATAAAAGACACAGATATCTGCATCGCGGCAAGTAAACCAGGTCCAGGAACGATTAAAAAGGAATGGATCGCCTCAATGGCAGAGGATTCCATCGTTTTTGCCACGGCAAACCCAATCCCAGAGATATGGCCATGGGAGGCAGAGGAAGCAGGAGCAAGAATTATCGCAACAGGACGATCAGATTTCCCCAACCAGATAAACAACTCCCTTGGTTTCCCAGGGATATTCCGAGGAACACTCGACGTTAGGGCAGAGACTATCACCGATGAAATGTGCATCGCGGCGGCCTATGAACTTGCAAAAACCGCGGAGGATGTAGGTATATCTGATACCTATATTGTTCCAACCATGGACTCCTGGGAAGTCTTTCCCAGAGAAGCAGTCGCTGTAGGCTTAAAAGCGATTTCCCAGGGGATAGCACGAATAAAACCATCTCGTCAAGACCTCTATGATCAAGCCATGTCTCTGATCAAAAAATCTAGGGACATTACACAATCTCTCATGAGACATGGATTTATCACGCAAGCTCCAGAATAACCATAGATCTCATGCATATCAAGAAATCAAAAACCTTAAATCAAAATATCCGTTCACCGTTCTCGAGGCTATCTGGTAATCAGAATGCTTATTACTTAGACAAAAAAAGGTGTCTGAGATGAAACAGCTTGTAAAAACCATTACAAAAAAAGATTTTTCAACATTTGTAAACACTCTCATAAAAGAAGGATCATTCGATATTGTCGGTGTTCAAGAAAAAGGAAAACGCTATGTCTTCGATACCCTTCTATCTGGAGATGATCTACGTCTCGACTATGATGTGACTATCCTTCCACCAAAGAAATATTTCCTCCCACAATATGAAACGCTGTTAAAATTTTCTTTACAAAAACCCTTCGAAACAAAAGAAACACTCCCCGACATACCCCGCATCATCATCGGAGTTCATCCATATGATATCATCGCTTTAGAGCAAACCGATCGACACTACCTTGATCAGCAACAGGATGATTTCTATAAAAAACGTCGAGAAAACACACTCATCATCGGAGTCGATATCCAACGTGTATCTGAACGCTCCTTTGCAGCTAGTATGAAAACAAATACAACAGAATCAGGATTCGATTTATTACTCACCGATATCGGGAACAGTTATGCAGTGACCATCGGTTCCGAAAAAGGCGATAAATTACTAAAAAAATATGCGACGGTAAGGGATGCTTCTTCAACAGAACTAAACCGGATCAAAACGGTTCGTAATGCTATCGTTAAAAAATACAAACAAAGAATCAAGATTGATAAAGAAAACTGGTCAGAACTCCTTGTTGCAAACTACGATCATGCAATATGGGAAGAACACTCTGATGTGTGCATGGAATGTAGTTCCTGCACCATGGTCTGCCGAACATGGGATGGGTGCATGCTGAAGGATTTTACCAAAGTCGGTAGCGGAGAGGTCTTCCGTGATGAAATAAAAGAACGATATCGCCATCGATTCTTCCGGAAAGGCAATTACTTACCTGAACGTTATGGGTTCGTTGCCTGCGTCGGATGTGGTCGATGTGGCATTGCATGCTTACCTGATATCGCAGATCCGTGTAATCTTATCAACGAGCTAGCTCATTTTTCCTCAGAAAAAGATACAGATAGATATTTTATAAAGGCGGAAAGCGAAGTCTTAGAAAAAGGGATTATTCATGTCCCGCGCAGTGCAACCATTAAGAAGATAACACCATTCAACGAACTTGACAGCCTCTTTGAAATCGAACTAGATGATAAAAAACCTTTAGGACATAAACCAGGACAGTTTGTCGAAGTCTCCATTTTTGGATATGGTGAAGCACCCTTCGGCATCTCAACACCTCCGGGTAATACCCCTGTTTTTGAGATTATGGTCCGACAAGTCGGCAACGTGACAAAAAAATTATGCGCCCTACAACCTGGTGATAAAGTCGGTATTCGCGGGCCGTTAGGCAATGGATTTAACGTGAAATCATTCGAAGGGAAAACTCTCCTTTTCACCTCTGGTGGAACGGGCATGGTGCCGATGCGTTCCTTAATCAATCACGTCCTCAATCCGACACAACGGAATAAATTCAAGGAAGTTATCATCCTTTACGGAGCGAAACGACCCAAGGAAATCACTTTCATGGACGATGTTGACCGATGGAAAAAAATCCATGACGTTCAATGTGAACTAACAGTCGACCGATGCGAACCAACCGAGTGCTGGGGAGGATGTACCGGCCTGATAACCACATTATTCCCGAAAATACAGGCGGATAAACTTGATTCAAAAAATACCATAGCAGTCGTGATAGGACCACCAGTGATGTATAAATTTGTCATAAAATGTCTACAAACCTTAGGAATCCCTGATGATAATATCTATGTGTCTCTTGAGAGACGCATGAAATGTGGTGTCGCGAAATGTGGTCACTGCCAAATCAACGGGGTGTATGTGTGCAAAGAAGGCCCCGTTTTTAATTACGGAAGTCTGAAACAACTACCGGAGGCATTCTGATGAAACAAAAACCACGAGTCGCTGTTTTTGATTTTGCAGATTGCGAAGGATGCGAACTTGAGATAGCGGACCTCGAAGAAGAAGTCCTTGATCTCATTGAAATTGCTGATATCGTCTCATTCCGTGAAGTAATGAAAGAACATTCAGATTCCTACGATATCGCGATTGTTGAAGGTTCCATTATGAGGCCGATGGATGAGAAGCGATTACGGAGCATTCGTAGTCGTGCGAAAATCCTCATCGCTCTTGGCGCCTGCGCAACCATGGGCGGAGTTAATAAAATTCGGAATCAATGGATGCCTGAGGAAGTGACAAAAGAAGTCTATGGGAATACCGATCTTAAAGGAAATGAACTCTTCGATGTATTCCAGACAAAAGCAATCAACGAAGTTGTACCAGTTGATTATTACATCTATGGCTGTCCGATTGATCGGGATGAATTCAAATCAGTCATCTCTGCCATCGCTCTTGGCAAGAAACCTGATATCCCTCGTTATCCAGTGTGCGTAGAATGTAAGAAAAACGAAAACGTCTGTCAATTTGAACTTGGTGCTTTCTGTCTTGGTCCGATTACCCGTGCTGGGTGTAAAGCGATTTGTCCAACCAATAATAGCCCCTGTGAGGGTTGTAGAGGTCTGATTAAAAAGGCAGAGGCAGAATGCGTCAAAGAAGTTTTAGAACGATACAAACTTTCGTATGAAGATATACGACGACGATGTACCATGTATAATTATGGGCGAAAGGAGTGTAGCTACGATGAGTAAAGATTTTTCAGTTCATGTCGAACATGTCACTCGAGTTGAAGGTCATGGGAACATCATCCTTGATGTCAAAAACGGTAAAATTGAGAAACTCCAATGGAACGTTGTTGAAGCACCACGATTTTTTGAGGCCATGTTACGCGGGCAGCATTACAACGAACTGCGCCCGATTACCTCACGAATTTGTGGTATATGTTCGATTGGTCACTCCCTTGCATCGCTCAAGGCTACCGAGGATGCGTTGGGAATTAAGATTACAAACCAAACCGCAACACTTCGCCGATTAGCGATTCATGCGGAGAACATGCAGAGTCATATCCTACATATCGGATACCTCGTGGCGCCTGACCTCGTCGGTGCTGGTAGCGTGTTTGCCATGCTTGGAAAGCATACAGATACAGTCCTAAAAATTGTCAAACTGCATCGTCTTGCGAATGAAATGTCGGACTTGATTTGTGGACGAACCATTCATCCCATTCGACTGATTGTCGGAGGATTTTCGCTCCACCCCACAGAAAAACAATTAATCCAATTGAAAAAGAGATTGATTGAAGCTCAAGAACTCACAAAGGAGCTGGCTCCCATTATCGAAAGTGTCGCTGGTAATCTGCCTTCATTTACCCGTGAAACCGAATATATCGGTTTATCCTCAGATAAAGAATATGCCTTGTATGATGGAGACATCGCCTCAACAGATACAGGAAAACATCCTAAATATCGGGACTATAAAGAAGTCATCCAAGAATATATCGTTCCTCATTCGACAGCAAAGTATGCAAAACATGCACGAGACTCGTATATGGTAGGAGCCCTTGCACGATACAACCTCAATAGCCAACAATTGAATTCAGAGGCTCAAGACGTTGCTTCTCTTTTCAAGCTTAAAGCAATTAACTATAATCCTTATATGAACACCATTGCCCAGCTCGTAGAATTCTCTCACAGCATCCAAGATTCCATCTCTTTAATCGACACACTTGTCGATCAAGGCATCAAACAAGAAAAACCTGTAAAACCCATGAAAAAGGCAGGTCGAGGGGTTGGTATCGTCGAAGTGCCCCGGGGGATCCTTGTTCATGATTACACGCTTAACCAGCAAGGATATTGTACGAAAGCGAACTGCGTCATCCCAACAAATCAGAACCATGCGAATATACAAAAAGATATGGAAAAATTGGTTCCTGAAATCATTAATCGACCTGAGAGAGAAATTGAATTGACGTTAGAAATGCTCGTACGCGCATATGATCCTTGTATCTCCTGTTCTACCCACTATCTAGATGTTACCTTTAGATAAACCCTTCTTTCGTATGAAGAAAAAAATCGGGGTTATTGGCCTAGGAAATCCTTTACGACGTGACGATGCAATCGGCCTTTTGCTCCTTCAATACTTACAGCAGAACAAAAAGAAACACTTCAAAACTATCGACTTCGTTGATGGTGGTACTGGGGGGATGAAGCTGCTCCATCTCCTTAAAGACTATAAAACTGTTTTAATTATTGATGCAGTTGATTTCAAAGGATCACCTGGCGAATCAAAAAAATTTACCGTTGATGAGATAAAAAATCAAAAAATTCAGTTTTTCCTTTCAACACATGAACCAGATTTTCTTACAGTCTATGCATTGTTAAAGGAACTTGATGAGACCCCAGACCATCTTGTGATTTTTGGTATCCAACCGAAGGATACGTCCTATGGAACTCAACTATCAAAAGAAATACAATGCGTTCTGCCTCTCCTCCAAAAACAAATTCTTATTGAAATTGAATCTATGACTAATTCCTGAGCATTAATCTTTTTTTTCTGTTACTGATTCTTGTAATTCCTGTGGTTCTTTTGGTTTTTCTATGTATTTTTTCCAGATCCAGGCGATGATAACGGTGATAAGTATATCAAAACCAATAAGGGAAAGTAATAATACAAGATTATTCCCCTGGAGCAATTGGTAATCGATAATCATCACTATTCCAAACGAAAAAAGGAAGATCCCCGGGAATAGTTTTAAAATGCGACCTTGCCGTTCCGATAATTTTTTTACTCCCAGTGAAAAAACAGAAACGATTAGAATGATGAAAAGGGGAATGACATACACAATAGAATATAATAAAATGTAAGAATAGTATGTTAAAGTCGGGAGATTTTCCATAGCGAGTCGATTTGTGAAATAAAGGGGAAAACCGAAGGTGCAAAGGAGTTCGAAAAAATTCACAGAGATTGCGATGAATATCGTTCCACCGAGCATAACAAGAAACGATGGTGATTTGACTATTTTTCTCATCCTTTTGAAGGTTACGTCTCGTTTATTTTCCGGGATACTTAATGTGATACCTTGCTTAAAATAAAAGAAATCCTTTATATTGATAATACCAACAATGCAGGCGACAATTCCGACAATGATTGATGTAATGTTGATATACAGTTTAGTGAAATAAAAAGAGTTAAACAACAATAACATAAAAAGAGCATAGAATAAACCTGAGAAGAAAATGAAAATACTACCGACGATCAACATTTTTTTTCGTGATTGTAGATACAATAGCATACTGAGGAGGACTATTAAAATGAAAAACGCACAGGGGTTAAAACTGTCTAGAGCGCCTAAGGTGATCGTCAGTAACGGTAAAGCGAACTGAGAAAGATTGATTTTTCCAAAAAAGGGGATTTCAGTGATGTTGGAATCATAGTAGATGCTTGGTGTAAGGTTTGCTCTTGCTTCATCAATAATAAGGATAAGGGTATCATAGGTGATATTTGTTTTTGGTATTCTTGTAAGGTTGTCGACAATTAGAGAAGGATAACTTAATCCTCTTGCTCTCATTTCATTCCGATTGGTGGTATTCGATGTGATTTCTTTAATGTTTATAATTACATCGTCTGAGTTGTTTTCCGTATAGTGAAGAATGACTTGATTTACGACATCGAGTGCTGTTTTACAGGATCCACATGTTTCTGAATAATAAAAATCTATGATGACCTGATCTTTAGCGATAACAGTGGTCGCCATTAGTGTTAATGTAAAAACTGCAAATCCGATTGTAAAAAATGGTTTCATTTTCATTTTATTTATCCACCAGAGACTACCGGAGGCGCCAGGGTAATCTCATCTTCTTGAGTAAAAATGGTTTGATATGAAGCGAACATTTTGTTTTTTGTTACCATTATCCGGTTCTTGTCTTTTTGTACAAGGGGATATTGTCTAATAAATGCATTAATAACATCCTGGAGTGTGTTACCATCTATGATATTAAGTTGTATGATCTCTTTTCCTGTTAAATCTTTATATCGGCCATATACCTTTACCAATATCTTCATAATGATCTTCCTATTCATCGAATATTTTATCTACATATCGGGCAGCATGGATTTCTTTTAATATCCAGGGTATCAAAACATTGGGTCCAGGCATTATAAATTATTAATCCGGCTGGTTTTTTTCCTAATAATATCTTTATTACTTCGTTACATTGGAAAGCCGCGATTGCTGCTGGGAGGCTTCCCAGCACTGGTATTTCTTGAGATTTTGAAAGAGGGATGTTTGGAGTGATACAATGGAAGCAAGCTGTCTTTTTTGGCAAGATTGCCATTACCATTCCAATCGTTCCATTGACTCCTGCATAAACCCAAGGAACTTTGTATGTTATTGCTCGTTCATTAATAAGTAAACGAAGAGGGATATTATCTGTTCCATCAAGTATTACATCGGTATTCGCGAGGAACGAATCAATATTGTTTGATGTCACTTTTTTATTTATTGCCTTTACCCGCACCTTTGTGTTTACCGATTGTAGTTTTTCTTTGAGAACCAAGGCTTTATTCTTCCCGATGTCTTTCTCTGAAAAGACCGTTGTTCGATGCAGATTGGTTTCATCTATGGTATCAAAATCAATGATATCGATACTGCCAATACCCATTCGGATCAAAATATTTGCGCTGTTGCTTCCTAAACCACCACCACCGATTAGAAGGGCATGTTTTGAATTAAGTATTTTTTGGCCTGTTTGACCAAATCCTTTCACCAAAGTCTGTCTTCGATATCGATCCTTCCCCATATTTCCACCTGTGCTCCTTGTGAAGGTTCAATGTAGAAAAATAAAAATGGGTTATAAATAGATTCCCCACTTCTATAAATATATGATGTGGACTTTTAATTGATGGAATGGTCTCGTGTTACTGTACTAAGGCTCCGGTCGTTTGGTCGACGTAGAAGGCAAAATGTTGACCAATATATTGGACAGCTCCGACCATATGTGGTTGCCAATGGGCTATGGACGCAATGACCATGATATTATCGTCCTGGATATCTGCAAACGTAAGGTTTTGATGCTTCGCAGCGCCATCCCACGTCATTGTATAGGTGCGTGATTTCTGTGGTCCGAGAAATACTATCTTTTTTATTGCATAATCAAGGAACCCGAAATGATAGGGATCTCCATCATTATTGATCCAGCGTGATTGTATTTCTGTGACATAAGACCTAACAAATCCAAAATAGGGCTTCGAACCAGTGTTGGTTACTTTTATCGTAATATCTAGTTTTGCATCGTTATGGCCAATGACCGTTGTATTGAGTTCAATCGGATGAACGGTTCGTATACCTGCTTCTTCAATAAATGGAGTATAGAGTAACTCGGTTTGACCAGGGGTTGAACCGGACCCTACAGTCTGATTGAAACCGCCATCAAAGAAGATTGTTGGAATTGCTTTTCCTCGATAATGACCCCAAAAACGATCTTGTGCGATTGGATTTTTATCTGTTATTAAAGCGACGAAATAGAATGGATATTCACCACTCTCGTATAGTGCGAATAGTGCCTCGGCAGCATTCGGGCAGTTCGGGCACCAGGTTGTAGTTCCTTCTTCTATAAAAACTGTATGAGTAAAGGTTGAAGTTGTACTTGGCGTGGTTTCCTGCGTCTACAAGAATTGTTATTTTTTTCATATTATTCCCCATTTATTTTACTAATATATAGACGTTCCCTATTTAAATATTTACTGAATGGCTTTTTTAATAATTTCTTTTGCAGGTACCCCCCCATATATTTTTCCTCTTATGAGGTGTTGTCCTTTTGTTACTAGTGCACCTGCGGCAACCACGACGTCATCCTCAAGTATTACACCTGGCATAATAATGGCTCCTGCACCAATGACACAATTGTTTCCGATATGAATTCTATCCATAAAGATAGTTTCATGTTGCATGTTATGAATATGGGCATAAATAATTGCATATTCTCCCATAGTAACGTTATCTCCGAACTCTGTTAAACATGGGTCTTTGATGACTCCTCCGACAAGTGAGTTTTTCCCGATTTTCATCCCGAGAAGTCGTAAGTATGTTTGCTTTATGTGACCGAGTGGGAAAATTTCAAGCAATTTTCGAAATGGTGTATACAGTACACAAATCAGAGTCCAATTAAAGGTATTTTTATTTCGAAATGAATATTCATGGGTACCTGGTTGATAGGTAATATTGAGAATTTTAACTATACCACTGGTGATATAAAGCTCAGAGATGAATAATAGTACTACCCCGAAAAATGCTACGAATGGAAGTAGAAAGAAATACCAGATATTCGTAAACCAAAAAAAATTAAAGTAAAATTGCAGAATAAAAAAAACAACAACGACTGGGATACATCCTATAATAAGAATTATTGATGGGATGATCGAGAAGAAATACGACCAAACTGGCCGTGGTTTCTTTTTTAAATCCTGTTCATGGTCAGACATGAAGATGTCAAAACCATCGCAGACTAATAAATGTAATGATTTGATGCTATCCCACTTTGGTATTCTCCCACCGCATCTTTTTATATCATATCGACAAGAACAGTATAGAGGAGAATTTACAGATGGCGAAGAAACATATTAAAAAACACATACGCATTAAACAACCTTCTGCGGAAAAATCAAATATTTCTGAGAAACGACAGAGACATTATGCATTTGGCTTTCTTATTGGTGAATATTAAATAAGAGATTTTATTATATGATAATTTCTGCGTACTCTGCCATTGCAAGGTTCATATAGCTCAAATACCCAAGAGGATCTTCAGATTGTTTAAATGATAAAATCGCTTAGGGCAGTATGGAAGTGGATCATGTTTTCAATGGAGAGATTTTCTCCAAGATAGTATTGATAGAGTGAAAAAACCGTTTCAGTTATGTTAGTTGTAGCAAATGCAGTAGCAGAATCAGTAGAGAGATTGTTTTCAGGGAACATATTTAATTTACTACCTTCGACCAAATCCTTGTAATATGGCTTTACAGCGATATTGTCAATCCAGAACCATCGTTCCACCCCTGTCATTTTTGAGAAGATGTAGTCGTGTCCCGGGTTGTTTTCATCTTCTAATGAACATATGCGCATGATTATCTGGTTTTTTGGTTCATAGGGGGTTTTTGCTTTATGTACTTCTGAAAGAATCCAACCATAGTTCGGACAGTAATATTCAATCATAAAATGCATTTGATACCAAAATGGATAGTTGCATGTAACCATTACCACATGAGCTGGAACTCCATTTGCCCGGAAAAAAGCACTGCTGAGATGGGATCGTCCTGGACAGTCACCGTTCCTGAATAAAGTTGTGACCGCATCCTGTCCCTTCAGAGTACCCAATGTAAGCTGTAGAGAATAAAAAGGCAATCGGTGATATTTTACATAGGTAGCTATCCTGTGCGCTAACTTAAAAAGATTAGTCGTACATCCTTTCAACTCATATGCTTTTATTTTTATGAGAACGTTATTTGCTTGAACGACATCACTTGATGAAAGCCAATATGTTGTATCCGCAGGGAGTTCGCATCGTTTTGGAATTCTCACATACTGTGGTAGATTGCTATAATTTGTGTTTATAACAAGAACCCAACAGTAGAAATGAAGTGATACCAGGTTTCCTTTTTGCATTGGTCCTAAAGTAAAATTGATTACTTTATTCGGTGCAAAGGAATCGTTTTGAATTTCATAGTTCAAAATATCAGCAGTTGAATCATTGATGATTTCAAGCATGATTGGGATTTGATAATTATAAACAGGAGGAAATGAGTATCTAATATGAACATTTGTCACATTCGCTGTGGCATTCAGATATAAATAATGTTCCCCACGTAATAAATCAAGCTCTTGCAGCCCCTCTGATGTTTCTTTAGTTATTTGTTGAGCGGCAACATAAAAAGATGTCGGAAGCAGACTAAATTGAATACAAAGACTGAGTACTAGCAATTTCTTTAGTATTACTGTATCTGAATGTTTTTTCATATATCTATTAAAATTATTTCTTTTATTACCTATTTATATCTTTTGCACAAATCGATCATTAGAAGGAGTGAATCAGGAACGTG